>Ga0073899_10000838_pt1 | contig 28394 bp, 28 predicted proteins | sample KloWWTmetaKNB5Ph_FD_88975 | JGI IMG/M metagenome (GOLD analysis project Ga0073899, IMG submission 88975) | Active sludge microbial communities from Klosterneuburg, Austria, studying microevolution and ecology of nitrifiers - Klosterneuburg... | ecosystem: Engineered > WWTP > Aerobic digester >... | reverse complement strand
CAACGCCGACCCCCGCGCGCTGCAACTCGCGCCCGAGGCCGCAGAGGCTTACGAGCCGCTCGGCAGCCCGGAAGGCGAACTCGCGCTCGCCCAGGCCGTGGTGTTCATGGCCGTCGCGGCTAAGAGCAATGCCGTCTATGTGGCCTACAAGGCAGCCATGGCGGATGCGCAGAAGAACGGCACGCTCGACGTCCCGCTGCACCTGCGCAACGCTCCCACCCGGCTCATGAAAGGACTGGGCTACGGTGAAGGCTATCGCTACGCGCACGACGAGCCCGAGGGCTATGCGGCGGAGGAGAAGTATTTTCCAGACGCGATGGAGCCAGTGCGCTATTACGAGCCCGTGCCGCGGGGGCTCGAGATCCGGATCGCGGAAGCCCTGGAGCGGTTCCGGTCACTGAAGCGCGGCTGATCTCGGCTACAATTCGCGCTTTCCAGAACCTTCCCGCTGCTCGCCATGCTCGACGCCCGCCTGCTTCGTTCCGATCCTGCCGCTGTAGCCGCGAACCTCGCGCGTCGCGGCTTCACGCTCGACGTCGCGCGCTTCCAGGCGCTCGAGGACCGCCGCAAGGCCGCCCAGGTTGCCGCGGATGAGGTGCGTGCGGCCCGCAATGCGCATGCGAAGAATGTAGGGAAAGCCAAGGCCCAGGGGCAGGACATCGCTTCGCTGCTGGCCGCGGGCGAAGAACTCGGCAACCGGATGGCAGGTCTCGACCAGGAGCTGGCGGACGTGCAGGCGGAGTTCGACGAACTCGTCCTAGGCCTGCCGAACATGCTGCACGAGAGCGTGCCCAACGGTCGCGACGAAACCGACAACGTCGAAGTGCGTCGCTGGGGCACGCCGCGTCCGTTCGACTTCGCGCCACTGGATCACGTCGCCATCGGCGAGAAGCTCGCCAGCACCGCGATGGATTTCGAAGCAGCGGGCAGGATTTCCGGCGCACGGTTCGTGGTGCTGAAAGGCGGGCTCGCGCGCCTGCACCGCGCGCTGATCCAGTACATGCTCGACCTGCACACCGGCGAGCACGGCTACACCGAGATCTACGCGCCCTATCTCGTTGCGCGCAGCGCGCTGGTCGGCACAGGGCAACTGCCCAAGTTCGAGGCGGACCTGTTCCGGGTGACCTCGGGCGACATGGAGTTCTTCCTGATCCCGACCGCGGAAGTGCCGGTGACGAACCTCGCGCGTGAATCGATCCTCGAGGCGAACACGCTGCCGCGGCGCTACGCCGCGCACACGCCGTGCTTCCGCAGCGAAGCCGGCTCCTACGGCAGGGACACGCGCGGCATGATCCGCCAGCACCAGTTCGAGAAGGTCGAACTCGTGCACATCGTCAAGCCCGACGATTCTTACGCGGAACTGGAAATGCTCGTCGGCAACGCCGAGAAGGTGTTGCAGGGTCTCGACCTGCCGTATCGGGTCGTCGCGCTCTGCGCGGGCGACGTCGGCTTCGGCAGCGCCAAGACCTACGACATCGAAGTGTGGCTGCCGGGCCAGCAGAAATATCGCGAGATATCATCGTGCTCGAACTGCGAGGCGTTCCAGGCGCGCCGCATGCAGGCACGCTGGCGCAATCCCGCGACCGGCAAGCCTGAGCCGCTGCACACGCTGAACGGCTCGGGCCTCGCGGTGGGTCGCACGCTCGTGGCCGTGCTCGAGAATTATCAGCAGGCGGATGGCAGCGTCGTGATCCCGCCGGCGCTGCGCAAGTACATGGGTGGCGCGGAGGTTATCCGCGGCTGACGCCAAACGCCGGCGTCACCCGGCTAGAATGGGTTTCCGCTCGGAGAGGTGGTAGAGCGGTTGAATGCACCGGTCTTGAAAACCGGCGTCCCCGCAAGGGGATCGTGGGTTCGAATCCCACCCTCTCCGCCATTTGGCATCACCGCTTCCAGGTTGGCAGTCGCCGGAGTGACCACCGGATGGCCTGCGTCAGCCCAGCCCAGGATCCCGTCCTCGAGCGACATGGGATCGACGAAACCCAGCCGTAGCAGCGCTTCAGCCGCCAGCGCGGACCGGCCGCCGCTCAGGCAATACAGCACCACCGGTCGTTGGCGATGCGCCAGGGCCTCGGCGGTCTGGTAATTGACGGCGGGGTGACCGTCGACTTCGAACTCGAGCAGGCCGCGCGGAATGTTGACCGCCCCGGGCAGGTGACCATCGGCGAACTCCTCCGGCTCGCGGACATCGACAATCGGACACCCGAATTTCTGCAGGTCGAGCAACTCGGCCGGGCCGATCTCGCGGATCAAGGACTTGGCAGCGGCGATGAGGTCGCGGACAGAATGGCTCATGCGCGGATGATCGGCGCAGGCTCGTCCTGCCGTCTAATGCCGGTGTGTCAGGATCTCATGCCGGCCGGTTCTTTAAGCGTTGCGCTCGGCCATGACCGGCCCGGTCTGACCGGGCTCCGGCGCCGCTGTCACGGCGCCGGACCGGGTTCGTCAGCGCGCCTTCGCGTAATTGCTGGCGCCGAACCAGTCAACGACGACTGCGGGCTCGTCGCCGACCACCCAGGCATCGTGGCCACTCGGCAGCGAGGTGATGTCGCCGGGGCCGGCGATGATTTCCGTGCCGTCGTCCATGCGGATCGCGAGGCGTCCACTGACGTGGTACTGGAAATGTGGAGCCTCGCAGCTGCGGGTCCTGGCGATCGGCTTGACATCGTTCGACCAGCGCCAGCCTGGCTCGAACACCAGCCTGCCGACTTCGCCGTCGCCGATCCTCAGGATTTCCGCTTTGCCGTGCGGAAACGATCGCGTCTCGTCGGGGTGGGTAAAGGTCTTGTGCTCCGTATGCTGATGGTGCGTAGGCATGGCCGGTTCCCTCCTGCGACTATGGATGGCTGCGTTACACCGGCTGCAGGTCACCCTGCAGCAGCGTCACTGGATACGCCCCGCCTTCCTTCGCGTCAAGCTGCGCTGGAGCTGGTCAGTCCTGCGTGGCGCGGATGCCATAGCGCAGGGGTACGTCGCCCACCTTCAGCCTGTCACCATCCTTGAGCAACTGTCGCTTGATGCGCCGGCCATTGACGAAGCAGCCATTGGTGCTGTTCATGTCTTCGAAGATGACGGCGTCGTGGCTGATCCTGAGAACCGCGTGATACCGGCTGACCGAACCAGCATGCAGCTGGATGTCGCATTCACGGCCACGGCCGATCGAAATGGAACTCTTGTTGAGCAGGTGCGTGACGCCCGCGGCATCGTCCCGCGTCAGGGTCCTGAGCAGCGTCTCGCCCTCGTTCTTGCGGGTCTGCAGCGCCACCTGATGGATGTCGCGACGAATGGCCTGCATCGCCTCGACATGCTGGTGCAACTCGACCTGCAGAGCCTCGACCTGCCGGGCGCTGGCGCCCTGTTCAAGTTGCTTGGCCGCCAGGTCCCGTCGCGCCTCCTGCAGTAGATCATCCTGGCGCGCGCTCTCATCCTGCAGGCGTTGCAGGGTCGCCGACAACGTGGCAATGCGCTCGGCCTGCGCCACTACCGTCTGTTCATAGTGCCCGATCTGCCCGGTCAATTCCCGATTGGCGCTGTTGACGCCGTCCAGCTCGCGTGCCTGCTCCAGCGCCAGCTGGTCACGGTGCTGGAGCTGCAACTGCAGCTGTTCCAGCTCCTCGCGCAACAGCATCACGCTGTCCAGCAGCGTTGCCTCACGCTGCGTCAGGGTGGCCTGGGCTTCCTGCAGCGCCAGCAACTCCCGGTCCTGGCCGGCGATGACCTCCTGACGCGCGTCCAGGGTGGCGTTGCGCTCGGCGAGCTGTTGACCCAACCGGTCATTCTCGATCACGGCGCGACTGAGTTCGCCCTGCAAGGCGCCGATCTCCGCCTGGCGTTCCGACAGTTCACGGCTCGCGTTCTCGAGCGTCTCACGGTCGGTTGCAACCGTCTGGCTCAGACGCTCCTTGTCATTCTCCGCGGAGCGCCGATGCGATTTTTCGGTTTCAACCTGGCTGACAAGCTGCTCGATACGCTCGCCCGCCAGCGTCAGGTCACGCTGCAGCCCGGCTGCCTGCCGGGATCGTTCGCTGATCTCCTGCTGGTGTGTCACCACGCTCTGTGCCAGCGATTCGCCATTGGCGACCGCACTGGCCAGCTGCGCTGAGGTATCACCGAGGCGGCTTTCCAGCGCGGCAATGCGCTGCTCACGGGTCGCCACGGAATGCTGCAGACCGTCTCGTTCGACCAGGGCTTGGGCCATGCTGCGCGCCAGTGCAGCGGCCGAGGCATGCTGCTCTGCGAACTGCCGCTGCGCGGCCAGCAACTCCGCGTGCAGCGCTTCGCCACGCTGACGTTGCTGCTCCAGCTCATCCTGCAGCTGTTGCTGGCTTGCCAGCCATAGCCGGCGTTCTTCGGCGAGGCGGTCACGATCCCGCGACGCCGCCAGGCTGTGGCTCAGCAAATCGGCATGGCTGGACTGCAGGGAATCGTGGCGTGCCTGCAGCTCGGTGAGTTGGAGCCCGGTTTCCGCCAGCGCGGATTCGAGGCCGACGATCCGGTCCCGCACCGAGGCGAGTTCATCCATCAGGTCCAGAGGCTCGCCAGCCTCGACACCCAGCGCGGCGTTCACGCCCAGCTGCGCCCGGTACGCACCCGTGGCGTCGTCCAGATCGGTTGGCTCGTCAACGATGTCCGCCGAGCTCAATATCGGCAGCTTGGCGGTGATGTCCAGATCGTCATCCGCCAAATTGTCATCAGGCGGAGTTCTCATCATTCAGGCCTCCAGGCATGGTCGCGTGCGTCACCGACGCGCGTGCGCCGGGTGCAGATGCATGACCAGCATTATCCGTGCCCCGGTTTGCAGCGCAATACGATAACCCGGATGGTTACCGCGCTACGGTCGCAACCAGGCGCGCGTCGAACTCGGCCGTACGGCGCATGTTATCCAGCGTCATGTGCTCGTTCGTGCCGTGGGTCATCTGCAGCTGGCCGATCGACGCCACGATCGGCTGGAAGCGATAGATGTGCTCGGCCAGTCCGGTCAGGTGGCGGCGGTCGGTGGTGGCCGTGACTAGGCCGGGCGCAGCGGGTGTTCGCTCGTCACCGGCACGACGTCGTGGTGAGCCATCAGGACGACCGGCGGGAGCGACAGGTCCGTGCCGCGCCAGGTGTAGACGAGCGTGTGGCCGGCGACCAGTTCGCGTGTCATCGCCGCGTGTGCGCCGGCAATGCGCACGGCCGGCGCCAGTTCGACCGGCGACGTCGAGTCGCCTGTGCGCGCTGTACAGGTTGCCGTCCGATACGCGAGCGGGCGACTGGCGCCCTCCAGCCGCGAGGGCGAGCGCGTCGTCACTGAATCAGCGACAATGCGGGATTGGCTCTACCGGAAACCGAGGCCACTGATGAAGACCCGCATCACCGAGCTCTTTGGCATCCAGCACCCGATCATCCAGGGTGGCATGCATTTCGTCGGGTTGCCCGAACTCGCGTCCGCGGTCTCCAACGCGGGCGGACTCGGCATGATTACGGCGCTGACGCTCGGCACGCCGGAGAAACTCGCAGCGGCGATCAAGCGCTGCCACGAAATGACCGACAAGCCCTTTGGCGTGAACCTGACGTTCCTGCCGACCTTCGCCAACCCGCCGTACCCCGAGCTCATCGAGGCGATCGTCGAAGGCGGCGTGCGCATCGTCGAGACCGCGGGCCGCAGTCCCGAGCAGTACCTGCCGGTGCTGAAGCAGCACGGCGTCAAGGTCATTCACAAGTGCACCTCGGTGCGGCACTCGCTCAAGGCTGAAAAGATCGGTTGCGACGCCATCAGCGTCGACGGCTTCGAGTGCGGTGGTCACCCGGGCGAAGACGACGTGCCGAACTTCATCCTGCTGCCGCTTGCCGCCGAGGTGCTGAAGATTCCGTTCGTCGCTTCCGGCGGCATGGCGGACGGGCGCAGTCTCGTTGCGGCGCTTGCGCTCGGCGCCGAAGGCATGAACATGGGGACGCGTTTCATCGCCACGAAGGAAGCGCCGGTGCACGAGAACGTGAAGCAGGCATTGGTGCAGGCCAGCGAGCTCGACACGCGCCTGATCATGCGGCCGCTGCGCAACACCGAGCGCGTACTGCGCAACACGGCGGTCGACAAGGTGGTCGAGATCGAAAGGCAGAAGGGCGCCGCGACGACGATCGACGACATTCGCGAGTATGTCGCCGGGGCCTACGTCAAAGTCATGCAGCAGGGCGACATGGAAGCGGGCGCATGGTCGTGCGGCATAGTCGCTGGCCTGATTCACGACGTACCGACCTGCCGCGAGCTGGTCGACCGCATCATGGGCGAGGCCGAAACGATTATCGCGCGCCGGCTGGAGGGCATGCGCGCCGCCTGACCGTTAGATCTCGCCGCGCCTCGCGAACTGCGCGATGTGATCGCCCGCGCGGAAGGCAAGGGCCTGGATCGTCATCGTCGGTTGCCCGCGCCCGGACGTCACGAAGCTCGAGCCATCGCAGACGAACAGGTTGCGGATGTCGTGGGATCGATGGTACTTGTCGACGACCGACGTCCTCGGATCGTTGCCCATGCGTGCCGTCCCCAGCAGGTGCGGGCCGCCGGTCGATTCGACGACCGGTTCCTTCCAGACCTCGAGCGCGCCGGCTGCGTGCATGGATTCGACGCCACGATCCTGCAGGTAACGCGCCATCGCCAGGTCGTCCGGGTGGTCCTTGTAGGTCATGCGCAGCGCGGGCAGGCCCCAGGCGTCCTTCAACTCCGGATCCAGGTCGATGCGATTGGTCTCGAGCGCAAGCGAGGTGCCGTGGCCAGCGACGATCATCGCGCGCGGCAGGGCCTCGAGCAGCGATTTGAATCCGGCGCCCCACGTCCGACCTGGCGGTGGCGCGAACAGCGACCACGCAATCGGCATCGGGCCGATGCGCGAATCGATGCCGCCGCCGCCGTAAAAACCGCGCTGCGGGTCGCAGTCGTACCAGTCGTGCACGACACGCGTGACCTGTGCGCTCTTGAACTCGTTCAGCTCGTGCTCGAACAGCGCGTTGATCTGGGCGTAGGTGTTGAACATCAGGTTCGTGCCGACGTAGCCGCTCGAATTCGCGAGCCCGTCGGGGAACTTTGCATTGGCCGACAGCAGCAGCAGCCGTGCCGTTTCGGCGCCGTTGGCGCAGACGACGACCGCACGTGCCTTCTGGAAGTGCTCGCGCCTGTCCTGGTCAAAATAGGCGACGCCGGTCGCGCGACCTGCCGCGTTGGTCTCGATGCGCGACACGTAGCTCAGCGGCCGCACTTCGCAGCGTCCCGTGGCCTCGGCCTCCGGGATCATGGTGTACAGGGTCGACGACTTCGCCTGCATTTCGCAGCCGAACCCGATGCAGAACCCGCAGTGCGCACAGGCGGCGCGGTCCTTGTACGGCACCGAGGCGATCGCCATCGGCGCCGGGTACGGGTGCCAGCCCATCTTGCGTGCGCCGCGCTCGAGCAGCACGCCCGAGGACTTCACGGGCAGCGGCGGCATCGGGTACGGCTTGCTGCGCCACGGGTCGAACGGACTGGCACCGGCCAGCCCGGACACGCCGACTTCCCACTCGACCTTGGTGTAATACGGCTCGAGTTCGGCGTAGGTGATCGGCCAGTCCGCGAACGTCGTGCCAGGAATCGCGCCCAGCCGGCTGCGCTCGTCGAAGTCGACTTCGTGGAAGCGCCAGAAATTCGCGGTGAAATGCACCGAGCTGCCGCCGACGTTCGGCGCGTACCACGCGGCCGGAAACTCGGTGACACGTTGCGCCTGGTCCGCGGCTGTCTTGCGGAACGTCTGCGGATTGGTGTCGAGCTTGTTGGTGAGCTCGCCGTTGAACCAGTAGGCGAGCTCGTCGTGGCGGAAGTCCGCGGCGGTGAAGCGCGGCCCCTGCTCGAGCACCAGCACCTCGAACCCGGCCTGCGACAGTTCGCGCGCCATCACGCCACCTGCGGCTCCGGAGCCCACCACGACGAAGTCGACGGTGTCGTCCGGCTTGAACTTGCGCGCGCTCACGACGGCTGCTCGGCGACTTTCGCGTACGGCACGAACCCGGCGTACCCGGCGTCGTAATGGCCAAACGGTGGTTGCCACGCGTGCTGGTCGACGAAACCCACGAGTTTCCAGCCGAGCTTGTCCGCGTTGCCGCCATAAGAGGGCAGGGCGAGCAGCCCGAGCACCGTCAGGAACCGCATGCCGCCAAAGAACGGCGTGTGCTCGAGGTGCTTGAGGTACGCGGTCTGGTCGTCGAACGACAGGTCTGCAAACTGCGCCACGCCCGGATGGTGCCTGGCGCACTTCGCCTGGAATTCAGTCAGGCTCGCCACGAACTCCGCGGCGTTCTCCTGCCAGAGCCCCGCATGGACCTGGTCGATGAAATAGACCACGCCGGCTTCATGGGCGCCCGGAGTGGCGCCGCTCGGGACGATCTGCGACGCAATGGCGTCGACGTCGCGCGCCTGTGCCGGCGTGAGCAACCGAAGCTTGCTGCGATCCGCGGTGTCGCTGACCCTCTGATGGGCGTGTTCGGCTGCAGCGACGACCTGCGGCCAGCTGGCCGCGAGCCATGCCATGCCGAGCGTGCCGCCGGAAGCCTGCAGGAAACTCCTGCGCGACGTACCCGAAGCGTCCATGGCGATTCCCCTGCGAGCGTTATTCTGGACTGAGTATGCTATGTCCTTCGTCGCCGCGGGCACTTTTGCATCGCAGCGTGGCCATGCCGGCCCGACAGGAGGTCCGATGACAGTACTCGACCGTGGATTGCTTGCATCGTCGTTGACGTGCGTGCTGCTTGCGCTGCCGTTCACTGCCCCGGCCGCCGATGCGATCACGCGCCGGTCGCTGCCTGATTTTCCGATCGCCAGCAGCGTCGCAGTGCCTGGCGCCGCACGCATCGTCTTCGTCAGCGGCACGCTCGCGGATGTCGCCAGGCCGGACGCTCCGGCCGGCAGCACCGAGCGCCTCGGCGACACCGAGACCCAGACTGCCAGCGTGCTCGCCAGGATCGAGAAGGAGCTCGCTGCATCCGGGCTGACGATGGCCGACGTCGTGAAGATGAACGTCTTCATGGTGGGCGACCCGGCGAAGGGTGGCGGCATGGACTTCGGTGGCCTGATGAAGGCCTACTCGCGCTACTTCGGGGCCGCCAGCCAGGGCAACCTGCCGGCGCGGACCACGGTGCAGGTGGTGGCACTGCCCGTGCCGGGTGCACTGGTCGAGATCGAAGTGGTGGCGGCGCGCTGAAAGGCAATGCGCCAGGCATGCCGTCGACACCGAGGGCAACCTCATCGGCCTGCACTCGATGAAATGACGCCTGTTCGCTATTCGACCGCCTGCACCTGCAACTGCTCGAGCCTGCCGTCCGGCATTTCATAGGTCCAGACACGCAGTTTTCGATCGGGATAGACGGCGTGGTACGAACGGCCGGTCATTCCGCCGCGCTGCCACGTCCGGACATGCTTGAATTCCTTCGGCGCACCGAGCGGACCGAGGCTTGCCTGGAAATCGGCGAGGGCCTGCGCTGAGAAGTAACCGTTCGCGTTCGACGTGAACAGCGAGCGGTCGATGCGGCCGGCCAGCAGTCCTTCGTAGATCGCCTTCGTCTGCGCCGTTCGCACGGCATCGGTCGCGTCGGCGTGTTCGAAAACGATGTCCGCGATCTTCGCCGCAAGCTGGTCGGGCGCATGCGTTGCCATGAGATTGGTCAGGACCGTGATGGCCACGCCGTCGTCGGGATAGACGACATTCAGCGCCGTGAATCCCGCGACTTCGCCACCGTGTTCCAGCCTGCGCCGCTGGCGGTCCATCGCAACGTCGAGGCCAAGCGCGTAGTCCGTGCCGGCGCCGTTGTTCAGCAACACTTCGGTTTCGAGCGCGCGATAGGAGTCGGCGCTCAGCACGGTGCGATTGATCAGGGAAACGTTCCAGCGAGCCAGGTCCTCGGCGTTCATGGCGAGGCCGCCCGCGCCGAACAGCCAGCCCGGGCCGCTGTGCCCAGACGCACGAGGCGGGCCAAGCGCATACGATTGGTAGCCGGGCACCGTGCCGTGAGCCAGCGGCTCCGTGTCGAAGTCGCGGACTGACTTGATTCCCAGCGGTTCGAAAATGCGCCGCTCGAGGAACCGGTACAGCGGTTCACCGCTGACCTTCTCGACGATGAGTCCCGCGACCACGTAGCCGGTGTTGCTGTACTGCCAGCGAGTGCCGGGTTCGTAGTCGAGCAGCTGGCGAGCCCAGCGGTCGAGAATCGCCGACGGCTCCGTCGGCCGCAACATGTCCGCAAACAGGTAGTCCTGTGGCCAGTAGTCCTGGTAGCCCGCCGTGTGGGACAACAGCTGGCGGATGGTGATCTCGTTGGCACGGGTCAGTTGTGGAAAGTACTTCGCCACCTTGTCGTCGAGCGAGAGCTTGCCGTCCTGCTGCAGCAGGAGCAGCGCAGACGCCGTGAACTGCTTCGAGATCGAGCCGATGGCGTAACGCATCGCCGGGCGGGCAGGGAGAAGCTTCGGCCCCAGTTCGGCGCCGCCATACGCCTGCGCATAGACGATGCGGCCGTCCCTGACCACCGCGATCGAGGCACTCGGCACGCCTGTCTGTTGCAGCACTTCCGCGGCCGCTGCGTCGTGGCCTGGTCGAGGTCGGCGTCGACCTTTCGCGCTTCGGTGGAGAAAGCGACCAGCAGCAGGCTGGCCAAGGCAATAAGGTTGCGGGCGTAGATCTGCATGGAGGACCTCAGGCGCTATGCGCCGGTTTTGGTTCGATGGTTGCAACCGGTGCACCCGACTTCTTCCAGGCGCCGAACCCGCCGTGGAGGTGCGCGACGGGCGTCAGTCCCATGTCCTGGGCGGTCTTCGCGGCCAGCGCGGACCGCCAGCCGCCGGCACAGAAGAAAACGAATCGGTTGCCGGACGCGAAAAAGTCCTTGTGATAAGGACTGCTGGGATCGATCCAGAATTCGAGCATGCCGCGGGTCACGTTCACGGCGCCGGGCATGCCGCCTTCGCGCCAGAGTTCGCGCGGGTCACGCAGGTCGATGAAGGTCACGTCGGGCCGGCCGAGCAGCGCGCGGGCGTCATCGACGCTCAGCGTCTCGATCTCGGCGAGCGCTTCGTCCACCAGTTGTTTCACGCTTTTCCTCAATGCAAGTGGCACGTCAGTCTCCTGGAAAAATCACCACCTCGCGCGTCCCGGCTTCAGAACCCGAGGCTCGCCAGCGCGTTCGCAACTTGCGCGCGAGTCACCTCCGATTTCATCGGGAACGCGCGGAAAAAATCCGCGCGCGTGAGCACGGGATTGCGCGATCGAACGTTGGCAGCCCACTGCGCGGCCTTCGCGTCGTCGCCGATCATGGCCTGCGTGGCCGACGCGATCATCGCGATCAGCACGTGGGCACCCGGCGAGCGCGCCGCCCGCTCGGCCCACTCCGCTGCGGCGAGGTCTTCGCCAACGACCATGTGGGTGAAGGCTCGCGTGCCGAGCATCGCGTAATAGAGCGGGTCGAGCGGGCTCAGGCGCATCGACAGGTCGACGTGCGCGCGGCCCGGCAGGCCGCGGCCCGCGAGCGTCTCGGTCCAGGCCTGGGCATAGATACCTTGCGCATAGTTCGGGCTGATCGTTGTCGCGCGCTCGAGCCACGCGAGCCCGCCCTCGAGATCGCCCGAAAGCCAGAAGGTGCGGCCCATCGTGAAGTTCACGAACGGGTCCAGCGGATCGAGTTCCAGGCCGCGCTGCGCGAAGCGGCGGGCGAGGTCGGACTCGCCGGCAATGTCGTCCGTGTGCCGCATGAACGCCGTTTGAAAGTGCACGAACGACAGGCCTGCGTGCGCGCGGGCGAATCCCGGGTCCCTGGCGACGGCATGCTGAAACAGCGCCGTGGCGGCGGCATTGTCCGTGCGGTTGAAGCGGTACATGTGCTGCAGACCCAGGTGATACGCCGACCACGCATCGAGGTCCTCTGTCACCGTGAGACGGGCAAGGTTCGCTTCGTGCAGGGGGATCTGCAGTTCGAGCGCCGTCAGGATCCGTGCGCGGATGTCCTCGCGGATCGTGTGCACGTCCTCGACCGAGCCGGCGAAACGGTCCGCCCAGACGACACCGTCGCTGCGCGTGTCGATGAGTTCGACGGTGACGACGAGGTTCGGGCCCGCGACGTCAACGGTGCCGGACAGGCAATACCGCACCCCGAGCACGCGACCGATTTCGCGCATGTCGGCGTCTTCGGCGCGCAGGCGAAACGACGAGCCACGCGCCGTGACGAACAGCCAGCGCAGCCGCGACAGCTCCATGATCAGCTCGTGGGGCAGGGCGTCGGCAATGGCCGCGTACGGCCCGGCGTTGCCGACGAGGCGAAACGGCAGCACGGCGATCGAGGGTCGCGTCGACTCTGCCTGGTGTCCGGTAGGCAGCTCCAGCGGTGGAGGGTCGATGAGCTGAATCGCCCGCGCGACTTTCACCTCGGCGACGAAGCGGAAACCCTGGCCGTGGATCGTGCGGATAGAACGCTGTGAACGGCCGTCATCGCCGAGCACCTGTCGTGCCGACTTGATGCGACTCGCGAGCGCGGCATCGGACACGATGCGCCGGTCCCAGATCTTGTCGTGGATTTCGTCCCGCGAGACCAGGCGCTCGCGGTTTTCGACCAGCAGGGTGAGCAGGGCAAAGACCTGGGGCTCGACCGGGCGTGGTGCGCCGTTCTCTCGCAGCTCGGCTTTGGCCGTGTCGAGCTCGAAGGTGTCGAACCGGTAGAGCATGGGCCCGAGGATACCGCCGGCCGGGGCGATCGCCCAGAAACCACCGCAGAAACCTCCATGAAATCTCCATGCCCTCTGCAGGCTTCGACCGGCGCGGGCTGCCAGTATTCGCCTGCACGCCCCGAGACCAAGGAGTACCAGCATGATCCGGCCCCTCCACAACCTGACCCTGCCCGCCATCGTTTGCGCTGTCCTGGGTGCGCCATGCTTGCTGAACGCCGAGACACCAGTTACGCCGGGGCTGGACCGCCCGTTGGCTCTCGCCGAGACAGCGGCCGGCCTGCAGTGGGGAGCTTGCCCGGCCATTTTCCCGCCGGGCTGCCAGATCGCGGTGCTGCACGGCAACCCTGCCGAGCCCGGTGCCGACGTGTTCCTGCGTGTGCCGTCGGGCTACACGATTCCGGCGCACTCGCACACGTCGGCCGAACGCATGGTGCTCGTCTCCGGCCAGATCGACGTGACCTACGCCGGCCATCCAGCCGTGAGCCTGAAGCGCGGTGATTACGCGTATGGGCCAGCCGCCCTGCCGCACACGGCTCGCTGCAACGGAGCGGAGGCCTGCACATTGTTCATCGCGTTCAACGGTGCGGTGGACGCGCTGCCGTTTGCAGGAACGCTGTAACCAACCATCGCAAGGAGAAACGACATGCCCCTCGTTACCATCGACGTCATTGCAGACGTGTTCACGCCGCAGCAGAAGGCCGACATGATCGCCAAGGTCACCGCGGCCATGATCGAAGTGGAAGGCGAACGGATGCGCGGCGTCACCACCGTCCGTATCAGCGAGTTCAAGAGCGGCGACTGGGCCATCGGCGGCCAGGCGCTCAAGAGCTCGGACGTGAAGGCGCTCGCTGAAGGCAAGGCCGCGTAGCTGGCCATGGTCCCTCTCCCGTTCAGGCGGGAGGGGGTCTTGCCGGTTTTTCGGTAAAGGCACCAGATTTGTAGATATGGAGCGGGTGACACCTCGGGCAATCTGCGTATGGTAAGTTTGTGTCCATGGGGCAGTCATCGACCCGTCTGCGCCGTATGAGAAAGTCCTACACCGTGAAATGCGACTGGGACGCCGATGCTCGCGTTTGGTTCGTCAGTGAGACGAACGTGCCAGGTCTCGCGACGGAGTCCGCGACGGTTGAGTCAATGACGAAGAAACTGCGAACTCTCATTCCCGAACTGCTGGCGATGAACGTCAGTGGATCGGAGGCGGAGGTCCCGGTCGAGCTTCTCTGGCATAAACAAGAACTCATCTGCATTAACCGCGGCACACAGCCAACGGTGTCCTGAAGCAGGCGGGACTGAAGAAGGCGTTTTGAAGTGTTCCGCAAAAAGTCCGCTTGACCTTGTGCGGCGCACCCCGCTCAATGGCGGCCGATGTCACGCCCCCCAGAGTTCAAGACGCTCCGTGCGACGGTATCGACGAGCCTGACCGCGACGCTCGGTACGCCGCGGCTGCTCCGCTACGACCATGGCCCCCATCCGCTGGAAGACCTGCCCGGTCACGTGCGGGCGGCCTCTTCGATCCGCCGCCAGGGCCACCGGCTGGTCATCCTGCAGGACGACGTCAGCGCGCTGGCCGTGCTCGATCCGGGAACGGGCTCGACGCAACCGATCCTGCTGCCGGCCGGGCCGGACGGCGCACGAGTCTTCGACGACACGCGCGGCAACAAGAAATTCAAGATGGATCTCGAGGCCTGCGTCGTGCTCCCGGACGAGCGGCTGGTGGCGTTCGGGTCGGGCTCGACCCCGCAGCGTGAAAAGATCGTGACGATTGCGTCCGGGAAGGGCGCGATGGCGCAGCAACTGTCAGGCAGTGACTTCTATGCCAGCCTGCGCGTTCACGCTGCGGCGCATGACACGCGCTTGAACATCGAAGGCGCCGTGGTGCACGGCGAACGGCTGCGACTGTTGCAGCGTGGCATCGGCGAGCGTGGCGGCAAGTCGTGGAACGCGATCCTCGACCTTTCGCTCAACAGGTTCGTGAGCTGGCTCGACGGCCGCAACCCGTTGCCGCCGGTGCGTCGAGTTCTCGAGATTGACCTCGGCGCAGTGGCGGGCGTGTCCCTGGGTTTCACCGACGCTGCGGTGACCGGCGACGGACGCGTCGCTTTTCTCGCCTGTGCCGAAGACACCAGGGACGCGCTCAACGACGGGCCGGTGCTGGGCTGCCAGTTCGGCTGGCTCGACGCAGACGATCAGGCCGCGGTCATGACGACCATCGTCGGCAGTGACGGCCGGCCTACCCGCCTCAAACTGGAAGGCATCGAAACCCGCATCGACGGCGGGTCCGTGTTCGACGTCGTCGCTGACATGGATCGCGGCGACGAGCCCGCACAACTCGCGGAACTCATCGTCCGCGAGTGAGGGTGCCCGCCCTTGCCATGACGCCCGCGTGGCTGCCGACAGGGCTGCGGGCTACTTGCGGCTCTGATCCCGGATCGCGCGAAACTCGCGGTCCGCGCGCCAGTTCGGCCAGCGCGATGAGTTCGCCACGCCGAGCCCCACGTCGTAGTACAGCTGCAGGTCCTGCAGCGTGCCGCTCACGTCCCAGTCGGGCGAGTACTCGTCCGTGACCTGGTGGTGGCGCTGCGCCGTGTAATCCGCGAGCCACTGCTTGCCGAACTCCGCGCCCAGCGTCGGGCTGTCGATGCCAGCCTTGGTGTACCGCACCGGCACGCGTCCCTGTCCTGCTGCGACAGTGCGCAGGTCATCCTCGAGTTCCGATTTGCCAAACCCGATCACGGTGATGTCGCGCGTCTTGCCGACGCTGTAGAGGTTGTCCATGTTCAACCCGCCGACCATCTGCGCGACGAGGATGGGCGGATGTGCGGCAACGTACTCGCTGCCGAGCAGCCCCGATTCCTCCGCCGTAACGGCGACGAAAATCAGCGACCGTTCCGGTGCTGGCTTCGTCGCAGCGAAGGCGCGACCGAGTTCGATCAGCGCCGAGACGCCCGTGGCGTTGTCCTGCGCACCGTTGAAGATCGCGTCCTCGCCAGGTTTGGCGTTCGCAGTCCTGCCAAGGTGGTCCCAGTGCGCGGTGTACACGAACGCCTCGTCGGGACGCTTGCTACCCGGCACCCTGCCCACCACGTTGTAGGAGGCCGTGTTGCGCACGTCGTTGCGCACGGACATGCTGGCCGTGAGGTTTGTCGCCTGGCCCTGGAAGCCGCGGACCGACGACGCTTGCTTCAGCGCGCCGAAGTCCATGCCGGCTGCCGCCAGCGCCAGCTTGCCGCGCACGTCGAGGCCGGCGTAGTCGTTCCAGCCATACTCCGGTGCGACGAGGCCGTAGCCGGCGTAGACCACCCCGGCATTCCCGATGCCGGAGGCGGGTACAGGTCGCTTGGTCCACACCACGACTCCGTCCGGGCTGCGCAGTTCAAGCGACTTGCCGCCTGCTCCGCTGAGCCGCATCGCAGCGTCCGCGTGCGGCATGATCTCGACCACCGGCACGGGTTGCAGGTAGCTGTCGCCGATGCCCGGCTGCAATCCGGCCGCCCGGAACTGTTGTTCGATGCAGGCGAGCGTCTTCTGCTCGCCCGCGGTGCCGGGTGCACGCCCCTCGAAGGCATCCGACGACAGCACTTCGATGTGCTTGCGATCGGAGGACTCGGGGAAGACGGGAGTGTCGGCGTGAGTTGCCGTGCAGGCCGCCAGCAATGTCGCTATGAACAGCGTCCTGAATCGGCTCCTGCGCTGCAGCGGGCAGGGTCCGGGGCGAGTCGGGTTCTGGTGGGCATGGTGCGAGCGTAGCGGCTGCCGCGCGATCTGTCAGTGCTTTGTCGCGTGCAGATGCCCATTGCAGGTGACAGGCGTAGTATCGGCTCCCGCGGCAAGCAGGGGGCCACATGAGTTACCGCGACCAGTTTGGCGTTCCGCTGACGGCCGGCGATCCAGCTGCACTCCGTCACTACGATGCGGCCGTCGCCAAGCTGATGGTCTTCAACAACGATCCCGTCGCCGAGGTCGACCAGGCCACGGCGATCGACCCCGGCCTGGTCATGGGTCATGTGCTCAAGGCACTGTTGTGCGTGCTCGGTACCGAGAAGTCGCTGCTGCCCGATGCGCAGTCGGCACTCGCGGCAGGGAAATCGGTGGCAAGGGGCGCTTCCGAGCGCGAACGCAAACACTTGCGCGGCCTCGAGTCCTGGATCGATGGGCGCCTGCACGACGCATGTGCGGCCTGGGAGGACATTCTCGTCGACGAGCCGGGCGACGCGCTGGCGATGCTTGCGGCGCACCAGGGTGACTTCTTTCTCGGCCAGTCGAGCGAGTTGCGCGATCGTGTCGCACGTCGCCTGCCGTTGATCGACGAGGGATCCCGGCTTGAGGGCTATTACCAGGGCATGTACGCGTTCGGGCTCGAGGAAATGGCCGACTATGCGCGGGCGGAGGAGGCCGGACAGCGAGCGGTCACCAGCGATCGGCGGGATGCATGGGCGATTCATGCCGTCGCGCATGTCATGGAGATGACCAACCGAATCGAGGACGGCCAGGCCTGGCTTTCGACGCGAGCCGACGACTGGTCGCCCGACAACTTCTTTGCCGTGCACAACTGGTGGCACCTGGCGCTGTATTACTTCGACCAGCACCGCTGGGACGAGGTCCTGCAGATCTACGACACGCGAGTCCGCGGCAGCGATTCAACCGCGATCATGGACATGCTCGATGCCAGCTCGTTGCTGTGGCGACTCAATCTGCACGATGTCGATGTCGGAGACCGCTGGCAGCGCATGGCGGAAGCCTGGGAACCGCGCATCGACGATGCGTGGTATTCGTTCAACGACACCCACGCGATGATGGCCTTCGCAGGCGCCGGGCGCCGTGACCTCGCGCAGCGGTTGCTGGCGGTCATGAGCAGCACCGCTGCCGCCTCGACGGACAACGGCACGATGACGCGCACCGTTGGTCTGCCCGTGGCGGAAGCGATTCTCGCCTTCGCCGAGGGGCGCTACGGCACGACTGTCGAGCGATTGGCTCCTGTCAAGGCGATCGCAGCACGCGCCGGGGGTTCGCATGCACAGCGGGATCTCCTCGCGCAGACGCTGCTGGCGGCGGCCGAGAAGTCGGGCCAGTACCGGCTCGCACGATCGCTCTTGAACGAACGGCTGGCACTCAAGCCAGACTCCAGGCTGAACCGGGACTGGATGAGGAGGGTCGCCTCGGCCTGAGACGCGGGGCGCGTCGCGCCCGGATGATCGAACGACAGGAGGATAGACATGACTGCCTACAACGTGGTGCGGTTCAAGGTGAAGCCGGGACGCGAACAGGAGTTCCTGGACGTGCATCGTCGTCTCGAGCGTGATTTCCCGGGTCTGCGACGCGGTGGGCTCGTCAAGACCGGCGACCGGACGTATTGCTTCGTCGGCGAGTGGGACGCCATGGCGAGCATCGCGTCGGCACGGCCGGTGATGATCGCGAACCTCGACCGCTTCCGCGACACGCTGGAGGACCTGGGCAACGGGCTCGGCCTGACGGATCCCGTGTCCGGTGAGCTGGTGGTCGACCTCAAGGCCTGAGCTGCCGCCGGGTGCGAATTGCCGCGAACGCCTTGGTCATCGCCGTATACGAGGCCGGGGATGTGCGCGTCGAGCACGTAGTCCGCGAAGATGCGATCTGCGAATCCGAGGGTCGATTCCGGCTCCCGGTCCAGGGCAGGCAGTGGTGTAAGCTCGGGCACGTCCGCCTGCGCAAGGATTGGCCCGTCATGCGTCACGCACTCGTCGCACTGTTGATCGTGGTTGGCTCGTCATTGACCGCTTCCGCCGCCGACTTTACGCCGGACGAGCAGGCCGTCTGGCAGATGGAGGAGGCGTACTGGCGTTACGTGCAGGCCGGCGACGTCGAGCGTTACGTGACGCTGTGGCATGACCGCTTTGTCGGCTGGCCGTGCTGTTCCGCGGAGCCGTCCGACAAGAGCCACATCGGCGGCTGGGTGCAGGAGATCCGCGACGGTCACTTGAAGTTCACCTATGAACTCAAACCCTTGGCCGTGCGGGTGTTCGACGACGTGGCGATCGTGCAGTATGCCGCCGTCTACGCGACGCAGTACCCGGACGGCACGGCCAGCGGCGCCGGGATCTGGCGCAAGTTCACGCACACCTGGAAGAAGATGGACGGTCGGTGGCAGATCATCACCGGCATGTGCGCCGCGCAAGAACCACTGCAGACTCCGCGCCTCTGAACAGCCGACGGCGGGCAGTCCCGACTCAGGATCGGGATTGCGGGACGGGCGTCCGGTTCGTCTACACTCCGCGCAAACGGGGTGATCCTTGAGCGAACCGATCGAGCAACCGGCCGAGGGACTGTGGTCCGGGCTGCGCCGCCGCAAGGTGGTGCAGTGGGGCATCGCCTACGTCGCCGCCGCGCCGGGCGGTGGGCGTAAAAGATTTCACGTGCGACTGAGCTCGGAGCAGTCAGCTCATGCGGCCAAACTGGATGCCTGATTGCATGCGCCCTCCCTTTCGCACCTGGCCAGCGTCGTCAATCCTGCTTGTGGCACTGGCGCTGGCGAGTTGCGGCGGCGGAGGTGGCGGCGGCGGGGGTTCCGGTGGCGGTGTACCGCCGCCACCCCCGCCCCCGTTGGAGCCGCCGGTGTTCACGACACCCACGGCGGTCCGTGTGACGAGGCCGACCCCATTCAGCGCTGCGTGCCTGCCCGTGCCCGCGGGCGCGACCGCGTATGCGAATGCAGAAGTGGAATCGCATCTCGCGATCAATCCTTCCAACCCGAACCACCTCGTCGCCGCCTGGCAGCAGGACCGGCTGTCCGACGGTGGTGCACGCGGATTGGCGACCGCGGTTTCGGTCGACGGCGGTGCGACCTGGAGCACGCCCCAGGCGTCGCCATTCACGCAATGTGCGGGCGGTGTTTATGCCCGCGCGTCCGATCCATGGGTTGCCGTCAGCGGTACCGCCGTCCTGCAGATCGGGATTGCCTTTTCCGGCGCGGCGCTTGCGGTGGGTGCGCGCAGTGCAGTGCTGGTGAGTCGCTCCACCGATGGCGGCGCCACCTGGGGCCCTGCGGTCGCCCTTGTCGATGACGACGGCAACCGATTCTTCAACGACAAGGAAAGCCTCACGATCGACTCGACGGACCCGCGCTACGTGTACGCCGTCTGGGATCGCCTCGATTCGAGCGAACACGGCGTTACGCTGCTTGCACGTTCGACGGACGGCGGCGCGAGCTGGTCGCCGGCGTTGCCGATCTACGATCCGGGCGCTGGACGACAGACCATCGGTAACGTCGCAGTGACGACTCCCGAGGGCGTCGTCCACGTCTTCTTCACGGAGCTGGGCCCCGCGGCCGGCAATCCCGCGGTGATCGAAGGCAACCTCGCCGTCGTCCGGTCCACCGACAGAGGCGTGACCTGGTCCGCGCCGACGCGTATCGCACAGTTGCTTGCGGTCGGCACCCGCGTCCCGTCGCAGACGTCGATCGTGGTGCGGGCCGGAGAAGTCCTGGGCGCTTTTGCCGCAAGCCCGGTTGATGGCACGTTGTACGCGGCCTGGCAGGACTCGCGCTTCGCGAGTGGGGCACGCGATGCGATCGTGCTTGCGCGCTCGACCGACGGCGGCAGCACCTGGAACGCGCCAGTTACCGTCAATGCCAACACCGCAGTTCCCGCGTTCACACCCACACTCGCCGTGCTGCCGGGCGGCCTGGTTGGCGTGACGTATTACGATTTTCGACAGGCCGGCACGCCGACTTTCCAGCCCACCGATTTCTGGCTGGCCGTCTCCCGCGACGGCACGACCTGGCGCGAGACGCGACTCGCCGGCAACTTCGACCTGCTGGACGCCCCGAATGCCAACGGCCTGTTCGTCGGCGACTACCAGGGACTGTCCGGTGACGGATCGACCTTCGTCGCCTCGTATGTCCGCACCAACACGGGTGACACGGCCAACCGCACCGACGTGTTTGTAGATCGCGTCAACGGTGATGCGATCGCCACGAGCGGCACCGTGGCCGGTAGTTTCGCGCAGAAGACCGCGGTGCCGGCGTGGACTCGGAGTGCCGGGGAGCAGGTCTCGAAGCATTTGTCCGAGATCCGGGAACGACGCAGTGCAAAGTGGCGCGCGTGGCGCGAGTCGCAGCCGCCACCATCGCCGAAGCAGTAATTGACGCGCCGGGGAGCAAGCCTGATGAATGGACGTACGACGAGTTCGTGCCTGGCGCTGGCATGCCTGGCCCTGGCCGGGTCCGCTGATGCCGGTCCAGCGCCCGACAAATTGGCCCCGTCCGCCACCGGCGTGACGACACTTCGCTGCGGCACGCTGATTGACGGCCGCTCGGCCTCGGTGAAACGCGATGTGGAGATCCGCATCGAGGACGGCCGCATCGTGTCCGTGGGCGAGTTCACGCCCGGTGCAGCAGGTCCGATGAATGGCGCCGTGATCGACCGTTCGCAGGACACCTGCCTGCCGGGCCTGATCGACGCGCATGCCCACGTGCTGATCAAGACCGACGATTACCAGGTCGATCACCTACGGCGCTCGTCCGGCTACAAGGCGCTGCGCGGCCTGAACGTCGTGCAGGAAATGCTGCGGTCCGGGTGGACGACGGTGCGCATCCTCGGCGATGCAGACGTGGCCTACGCGCATCTCGACGTTCGCACGGCAATCCAGGAGGGCCTGTTCATCGGTCCGCGGCTGACCGGCGCAGGGCACTACTTCTCGATCACCGGCGGCGGCGGGGACCTGAACTTCCTTGGCCCCGAACACCAGGTGGTGGCGGACGGCCTGGTCGTCGACGGCGTGGATGCCGTGCGCAAGGCCGTGCGCGAGGAGATCAAGCATGGCAGCGACTGGATCAAGGTGCTGGCCAGCGGCGCGATGATGTCCGCCGGCAACGATCCCAACCGCGCGCACTTCAGTCCCGAAGAGTTGGCTGCGATCGTCGATGAAGCCACGCGCCTCGGCGTGCCCGTCGCGGCGCACGCGCATTCTGCGGCGGGGATCAAGGCGTCGATCCTCGCGGGCGCGCGCACGATCGAGCACGGCACGTTCATGGACGACGAGAGCATCCGGCTCATGCAGGAGAAGGGCGTTTACCTGGTGCCGACGCTCTACGTCGGCGACTACTACCTCAATGAGCAGTCGGGCAGCGAGGCGCAGGCGAAGATGAACGAGCTGACGCGCAAATACCGCGCGCAGCACATGGCGGCGGTGGGCAAGGCGATCAAGGCGGGCGTGAACGTCACCGTCGGCACGGACTACGTCGGCTTCCCGGTGAAGCAGGGAGTGCGCGAACTGGGGCTGCTGGTCGAGGCCGGGATGACGCCGATGCAGGCCATCCAGGCAGCCACGCGCGTGAATGCTGAACTGCTCGGCTGGCAGGGCCACGTTGGTACCGTCGAGGCAGGCAAGCTCGCCGACATCATCGCGGTACTGGGTGATCCGCTGCAGGATCTCGCCGTGCTCGAGAACGTGTCGTTCGTGATGCTCGGCGGCCGGGAGATCTTGCAGCCATGACGACAGGGACAGTGCACGACGCATGGATCGACGTCGGCGCAGCCGACGATCTGGCCGCCCGGCCACTGCAGCAGGTGCTGCTCGGCCGCAAGAAAATCGCGCTGGCGTGCAAGGACGGCGAGTTCAGCGCGATCTCCGGCATCTGCAACCACGCGGGCGGGCCGCTGGGCGAGGGCAAGCTCGACGGCGACTACGTCGTCTGTCCCTGGCACTACTGGAAATTCCACTGTCGTACCGGCGAGGGTGAGCCCGGGTACGAGGACGACCGTGTGCCGGCGCACGACGTCCGCGTCGAGAACGGACGCGTGCTGGTCAACCCGGAGGCGCGTTCAAAGCGCGGCCGCCTGCCGCACCCGCCGCATCCCCTGGCGCGGACGCCGCAGCGCGAACCGGGCCCGATCCGCGTGCTGGGTCTCTCGACCACGGCGATGACGGCGGCACATCCGCGCTACAGCACCTCCGAGGACCTGTTGTCCCATGCGTTGCAGCACGCGGCCGGCGACCACGGGTGCGAGACGCAACTGCTGCGTATCCGCGACCTCACTTTCCGCGAGTGCGAGGGGTTCTATTCGAAGTCGTCACGCGCGTGCACGTGGCCGTGCTCGATCACGCAGATGGACTCCAGCGACCAGATGGACCACGTCTACGAAGGCGTCGTGCACTGGGCCGACGTGATCCTGGTGGCCACGCCGATCCGCTGGGGCGGGGCGAGCAGCCTCTATTACAAGATGGTCGAGCGGATGAACTGCATCCAGAACCAGGAAACCATTGCCGGCAAGCACCTGCTGTGCAACAAGGTCGCAGGCTTCATCATCACCGGCGGGCAGGACAACGTGCAGGGTGTCGCGGGCCAGCTGCTCGGGTTCTTCGCCGAGGTCGGCTGCCAGTTCCCGCAGTTTCCCTACGTCGCGCACACCCGTGGCTGGAGCGCGGAGGACATGGAAAACAACGAGAAATTCGTGCAGCACTCTGCGTCACTGCACGAAGGCGCCGCCAGGCTGGCCCAACGTTGCGTTGAGATGGCGCAGGTCATGATCCACAGCTCGCTCGGCGAGGGCGCGCTGGTGCGCGGCGGTCGCAAGGGGCAGCAGCTGGAGCCGCCGCTGCCGCAGCGTGTTTCGGGCCCGGGGGCGTACGAGCCGGGCTAGCAGCCTGTCGGACTGAGCCTTCCAGTGGAACGGACAACTACCTGCAGGGCGTGTGGATTCATGCGGGGATGGATCGCAAGTCGTGAGTTGAGTGGTCGCGAGGCCCGCTCAGCCGGGCTGCATCGCAAACATCCGCTTGATGTTCCAGCTCATGCTCACCAGATTCCATTCTCCGCTGACGTTGTTCAGGCCTCGCAACAGACATTGGCGATAACCCATCACGGATTTGATGATGCCGAACACCGGTTCGGGGGTCTGCTTGCGCAGCGCATAGAGCTTTCGGCCCCGCGGGGTCTTCAGCCGATGCGCCATCTTCTGCATCGGCGTGGCCGATTCCGGTGGGGACTTCGGTGCGGCGGTAAAGCGCTGTTTCCAGCTGACATGATGGCGAGAGCGCCCCATGGCGATCAGCGGCTCGATCCCGGCAGCCGTGCACTGCTCGACGTTGCTCTGACTCAGATAGCCACTGTCGGCGAGGATCCGCCGGGTGCGCCCGAGTTCCTTCGGCAGCGCCTGGAGTTTCTCGATCATCGGCAGCAACTGCTCTTTGTCGTTGGCCGCCTGGGTGACGGCAGCAGCGACGATGAGCAGGCTCCCAGTCGCCACCACCGCCTGGGCGTTGTAGCACTGGTCGAAGCCGCCGCCGGCGACCTTCATGATGCGCGAGTCTTCGTCCGTCAGATTGACCTGATCCTTCTCCCGCGCGCCACCGGTGGGCGGTGCGGGCGGGCGGCCCGGAGGCTTCCTGCCGGTGCGCCGCTCCTGCTCGTCACGCGCGGCGAGCTTGACCTGATGCTCGGCTTGCTCGCGCTCCAGGCGCTCCCCGGCCCGCGCCTCAATCTTCGACTTCGCCTCGGCCATGGCCGCCAGGCGCACCTCGCGCCGCTCCAGCTCCTCCGGGATCGACATCCCGTCAGGAATATTCGCCGTATCGGCCTGCTCGGCCAGACGCAGCAACTGTTGCACTTCCCGCTTCAGCTGCTTCTCGATCTTCCGGGCATGCCCGTAGGAGAGCGCACTGTGCCGGCTCGCGTTGGCGTGCACCTTCGTGCCATCGAGCGCCACGGTGCCGAGCTTGAGCAGCCCCATCGTGCGGGCGAGCTTCAGTACGTCGATGAACAGGGCCTCGATCTGCCCGAGGAAGCGCTTGCGAAACGCCGCGATCGTGTCGTGATCGGGATGCTCATTGCCGGCGATGAAACGAAAGGCCACCGAGTCGTGGGTCGCACGCTCGATCGCCCGGCTGGAGAACACCTTGGTCGAATACCCGTACACCAGCAGTCCCAGCAGCATCGCCGGGTGATACGACGCCGAACCCGAGCCGCGGTAGGCTTTCACCAGTTCCGACAGATCCAGTCCGTCGATCACTTCCACCACAAAGCGCGCCAGGTGCCGATCGGGCAGCCACTCATCCACCGAGGGTGGCAGCAGAAACGCCGTGTCGCGATTGATGGTGCGAAAGTTGCTCATGAGATCCTGCAACGACGAGGAAACTGCCGGTGATTATCGCGTATCTTGACTCGTTAAGTCCGACAGGCTGCTAGGAACGGGCGTGCCGGAACTCGACCTCACCCTCGCCTGGAATTTCGCCACCGCGCTGCTGATCGGCGCCCTGGTCGGCATTGAGCGCGAGCGGCACAAGCAGCGCCACGAACATCCCGAGATCGCGGGCCTGCGCACCTTCATGCTGGTGGCGCTGTTCGGCGCGCTGAGCGGCTGGGTCAGCCTCGTCCTCGCGACGTCATGGGTGCTGGCGGCCGGCCTCGTCGCGATCACGGCAGCAGTGCTCACCGGATATGTGCTGAGCGTGCGACTGAATCCGGAGGGCCTGGGGCTGACGACCGAGCTCGCCGCCGTCGCGACCTTCCTGCTCGGCGCGCTCGCAGTGCTCGGCCAGCGTGAACTCGCGGTCGGGATCGGCGTGACGGTGGCGGCGGTACTGGCCTACAAGCAGCCACTGCACGGTTTCGTCGGCAGGCTCGGCAGCGACGACGTTTACGCCGTGCTGCGACTGCTGATCGCGACGTTCATCGTCCTGCCGATCCTGCCGGACGCGACGATCGACCCGTGGGATGCGCTGAATCCCCAGTCGCTGTGGTTGCTGGTGCTGCTGATTGCGGGCCTGTCGCTGGTCGGCTACGTGCTCACGCGACTGCTCGGGGCGCACCGCGGGATTCCGCTCACCGGCCTGTCCGGGGGCCTCGTCTCATCAACTGCGGTCACGTTGTCCTTTGCGCGGCAAAGCCGCGAGCTGCAATACGCGGCCGCCAATTCGGCGATCGCGAGCGGCATCCTGCTCGCGTGGACCGTGAGCTTCGCGCGCGTGCTGGTCGAGGTGCTGGTGGTCAACCGCGCCCTGCTGCCGTCGCTGCTGCCCGCCATGATCCCGATGACCGTGGTGTGCGCCGCCTTCGCCGCATGGCACCAGCGGCGTGCCGGGCAGGAGATCCAGGCGCAGGACGTGCCGCTGCGCAATCCATTCAGCCTGACCTCCGCCATCAAGTTCGCCGCGCTGTTCGCGGCCGTGCTGCTGGTCGTCAAGCTGGCGCAGGCACACGCGCCGGAGACCGGCCTGTACTACGTCGCCGCGCTGGCCGGCACGACCGACGTGGACGCCATCACGCTGTCGCTGGCGCAATACGCGCGCACGGGCAACCCGGGCGTCGCGTCGCATGCCATCACGCTTGCGGTACTGAGCAACACGATCGTCAAGACGGGCATGGTCGTGGCACTCGGCAGCCCGGCCTTGCGCGGTTCGCTGCTCATCGCGACTGTCGGCATCCTCGTTGCCGGCGTCGCGGCGATACTCCTGACCTGACCCGCTGGGCACCAGGCCAGGAGCACCCGCCGATGCTGCACGGCACGATTGACGTCACGCTCGACCCGCTTGCTTCGCCGCTGCGGCGGCCGCGGGTGGCGCGTGCGCTGACGTGGACACTCGGCATCCTGCTCGCCTTTGCCTCCGTGCTCATCTGCACGGTCGTGGCCGGACTGGGTTCCGTCGCCACCCACGTGTTCGTGCGCGCGCTGGCCCTGTCGTCGGCGATGTCGGTGATCCCGATCCTGATTCTCTGGTTCCTCGACCGCCGTGAACGCGAGTCGCCCTACGCCTGCGCTGCAGCGTTCCTGTGGGGCGGCCTGATCGCGACCACGATCGCGCTGCCGCTCAACACGGCGGCGATCATGGCCGTTACGCAGTGGCTCGAGCAGTTTCCCGAACTGGGCCAGAGGCTGGGTCCTGACGCCGCGATGATGATCGGCGCGCCGCTATCGGCGCCGATCGTCGAGGAAACGACCAAGGGCATCGGTATCGTGCTGCTGTTCTGGCTGCTGCGCGGCGAGTTCGACAACGTGCGCGACGGGTTCATCTACGGCGCCTTGATCGGCGCGGGCTTCAACTGGTTCGAGTCGGCGCTGTACGTGCAGCAGAACTTCGTCGAGTTCGGTACCGCTCCGTACGGGTTCCAGGTCGGCACGCGCTTCGCCTGGCTCGGCCTCGCCGGGCACGCGCTGTTCTCTGGAATCTTCGGCGCTTCGCTGGGCCTGTCGCGCGCCACTTCGACGCTGTGGTTGCGCGTCCTCGCACCCGTCGGCGGGTTCGCGCTGGCGATCCTCGGGCACGCGTGGAACAACTCGCTGCCGCTGTTCATGGCGCTCGCTGCCGCACAGTCCGGCGAGGCTGCGCCGACCGAAGTGCTCGCGCCGCCAACGTACACCGTCTGGGAAGCCATGATCACGGCCAGCCTGACCAACCTGGTCGTGTTCCTGCCGTTTGCGCTGCTGCTGGCGTTCATCGTCCATCGCAGCGGCGAGGCCGAGCGCCGTGTGCTCGTCGAGGAACTCGCGGACGAGGTGGGGCGCAGCGTCACCGCCGGGGAATGGACGGCGATCGCAGCGGACCGTGCCTTCCGCACGCGTCGCATCGACCCTCGCCACGCGCGGGTTTCCGCGGCACTGGTCAACGCGCAGAACGAGCTGGCGTTTCGCAAGCGACGGCTGAAGGACCGCGGCCTCGACCCGGCGCTCGACGATGTGCTCGAGCAGCGCCGGGCGCAGATTTCGGCATTGCGGCTGAAGCTGGCCGGGTGACGGCGTGGAACGCGACCAGTTCGCAGCAACTACGTATTCCGGCCGCGGCTCCGGGGACGCACATTGCCCATGCTAGAAAACGCCCCAGGAGCCTGCCATGTTCAAGAGCCGTAGCGTCCTCATCAGCCTCGTGGCTGCCGCCGCCTGCCTTGCGCTTACCGCACAGGCCGCCGACGGCATGTTCACGGCAGCCATGGACGGGGCACAGTGCCTGCCCGACCCGATCAAGACACCGGCGACCGGCACCGTCGAACTCCGCCTGAGCGCGGACGGCAAGAAGATCGACTACAAGATCATGCTCGACAAGCTGTCGAATCCGTCGCAGGCCGACCTGCACGTCGGCGCCGCAAGCCAGAATGGCCAGCCCGTGGTCAAGCTGTGGCCGCTGGGCAGCGCGGCCGGCAAGCGTGGAGAATTCACCGGCGTGCTGGCGGAAGGCTCGTTCGACGCCAGCGACTTCATCGGCCCGATGACGGGCGCGCCGATGTCCGACCTGCTGGACGAGATCCGCGCCGGCAACACGTACGTCAACGTGCACACGTACGACGGCATGGACCCGCCCTATTCAGGTCCGGGCGACTATCGCATCGGTGAGATCCGCGGCCAGCTGAAGTAGGCCGCAGAGGCGGAATACCCGCCGCGCATTGGCGCCGAGAAAGCCTGCGGCAAGCTCGGCGCCGAGCTGCCTGGTGAGAGCGCTGACGCGAACGCGCCTCAGGCGCCACGAATCAATCGGCGGCATCCAGCCCATAGCCATTCCCTATCGATCGTCACAAAACAATCTATTGGCTCTACCGGGCCGGACCCCGGACAATGCCCGGCATCGAAGCCTTAACCCCCTTGCCACCCACGGCAATCCAAACCGGAGAGACACCAATGTCGCTGATCAACACCACCGTCCCGGCGTTCAAGACGCAGGCCTTCCACAACGGCAAGTTTGTCGAAGTCAGCAACGAGTCCATGAAGGGTAAGTGGTCGGT
>Ga0073899_10000837_pt1 | contig 28408 bp, 31 predicted proteins | sample KloWWTmetaKNB5Ph_FD_88975 | JGI IMG/M metagenome (GOLD analysis project Ga0073899, IMG submission 88975) | Active sludge microbial communities from Klosterneuburg, Austria, studying microevolution and ecology of nitrifiers - Klosterneuburg... | ecosystem: Engineered > WWTP > Aerobic digester >... | reverse complement strand
TCGGACATGACCACGCGGCGCAAGTCCAACACCACGGTGGCGATGGACTACGGGATGATCCGCCTCGGCCCCAAGGAGAAGGTGCACCTGTACGGCACGCCGGGCCAAGAGCGCTTCGACTTCATGTGGGAGATCCTCACCAAGGGGGGCATCGGCCTGGTGCTCCTGCTGGACAACACGCGTCCGGCGCCCTTCGAGGACCTGCGCTTCTACGTCACGGCCTTTCGCGACTTCATCGAGAACACCCGCCTGGTGATTGGCGTGACGCAGATGGACAGCCGGACCTCGCCGACCATCGACGAGTACGTGCGCCAGATGAAGGAGATGGAGCTGGCTGCCCCCGTGTTCGAGGTGGATGCCCGCCGCCGCGACGACGTGTCCATGCTCATCCAGGCCCTCCTGCTGTCGATCGACCCGACCCTTTGAACCTGCCCAGCGCTGCCGTCCAGGCTGCGACCGCCCCATGGACCAATACACGCTCACCGGTGAGTTCTACCTGCACCCCACGCCGGCGGGGGCCTACTATGCCGCGAGTCGGCCAACCCCTGAGCCGGCCCGAGCCTTCCTGCAGCGGCTCATGCGCGAACCCGAGACACCTCGCCTGACCAGCGAGCTGGTGCGCGACTGGACCAACCTGAGCGAGCAGGATGCGCTGGAGTTCATCTTCCGGCTTCAGTCCTCCGGCTTCGTGCAGGGCCTGCCCGTGCGGGTGGCCGTGCCGCCCGACCGCATCGAGGCGCTGCTGCCGCCGCTGCTGGCGCAACTCTCTGACGAGGGGCGTGCAATCCTGGCGGAAAAGCGCGGCCTCTACCTCGGCACCGCCGGGTTCGCACACGAAACTTCCGAGGAGCTCGCGGCGCTGGGTGCCGATCTGGCCACGGTCCATGAACGGCACTCCAAGCTGCTGCACGGCAACATGCGCCTGCGCAGCGATGGCTGGGGCATGGTCAACGCCAGCGGCTACAGCGAGATCGGCTTCTGGCCGCTGTACTTCGGCGACGAGTATTTCATCCTGGTGGTGGGCGGCCTGCCGCGCTTCAACCAGGAAGCCTTCACAACCCTGCTCTGGACCCTGGGCGTGCGCTACGGCAGTCGCGGCTGATGCCTTGCACCGGATGCGGTTGTTCTCTGTTTTTCCTGATTACCTGAACCAAGGACTCTCCCCATGCGCGCAGATCTGCTGACCTCCATCCTGAGCGAACTCAACGGCTCCACGGCCGACATCGAGGCCTCCGCGGTGCTGTCCACCGACGGTCTGATGATGGCCTCGATGCTCCCCGCTGGCATGGACGAGGACCGGGTCGGCGCGATGAGCGCTGCCATGCTGTCCCTGGGCGATCGCACCTCGCGTGAGCTGGCCCGCGGCGAGCTGGAACAGGTGCTGGTCAAGGGTCACAAGGGCTACGTGCTGATGACGCATGCCGGCCCCGACGCGGTGCTCACCGCACTGTGCAAGCCCAATGCCCGCCTGGGCCTGATCTTCCTGGACGTCAAGCGCGCTGCCGACGCCATCAGCAAAGTGATCTGAGTCTGGCCAGCGAACGGGACATCGACACCATGACCGACAAGGATGTGGCCGTGCCGGCGCAGTCCGAACCGCGTGAGCACACCCTGCGCCACCATGACGGCCGCACGCGCAGCGTGCTCGTGCTCGACCGCGAGGTGCCCTACCCGGAAGGCAAGCTGATCGTCTCACGCACGGACCCCACGGGTGTCATCACGCATGCCAACCAGGCCTTCGTGGACATGTCGGGCTACACGCGCGAGGAGCTGATCGGCCAGCCGCACCACATCCTGCGGCACCCTGACATGCCGGCTGCGGCCTTCAAGGACCTCTGGGACACGCTCGAGCGTGGCGTGGCCTGGCAGGGCTATGTGAAGAACCTGCGCAAGGATGGCACCTACTACTGGGTGTTTGCCACCGCGATCCCGAACGTGCGCGAGGGCCGCGTGGTGGGCTATACCTCGGTGCGCCGCAAACCGTCGGCCACGCGGGTGCGCGAGTGCGTCGACCTGTATGCACGCATGCGTGCCGAGGAGCTGTCGGCATGACGCTGCAACTGACCGTGAGCCCGGACTTCTCACCGGACCACATCGCCGGCTGGTACGTGTTCAACACCTGGCTGCAGCGGCAGCTGGGGGTGCGCATCCACCTGGAGCTCTACGACGACTTCGACAGTCAGCGCCGCGCCATCGCAGCCGATCAGATCGACCTCATCTACGCCAATCCCTACGATGCGGCCATGCTGGTGCGCGAGAAGGGCTTCATCGCCGTGGCCGCGCCGGCCGATCGGCCCGATGAGGCGGTGATCGCCGTGCAGGCCGATTCGCCCATCCAGTGTGTCGAGGATTTCCAGCCCGGCGTGCGTGTGGCTGTCACCCGCGACCCGGACGTGAACCTGATCGGCATGATCATGCTGGAGCCAGCCGACCTGAAGCGTGACAACGTCGTGCAGCAGCAGGTCAGCAGTTACGTGCTGGTCGCCAAGCACCTGCTGCTCGGCCGGGCGGATTGCGGCTTCTTCCTCAAGGAGGCCTTCGACGACCTCAGCGGCCCAACCCGCCGACAACTGCGTCCGCTGGTGACCAGTCAGATCAGTGTCGTGCGCCATGTGCTGATGGCCGGCCCGCGCATGCGCGAGCACCTCCCGGCGTTGACCGAACGGCTCATGGGTATGCATACGAACGTGACCGACGGTGGTCCGCGCGTGCTCGAAGCGCTGGGCCTGCGCGCCTGGGAGCGGCAGGAGCAGGAGGACACCGAGTTCATGATCGACCTGATGGACACCCTGATGCGGTGAAGCCGGCCTCGGTCGCACCGACGCCGCTTTGCGCCCCGTGTCCCCTTGTATCGCGCGCCTCCCCGGGCCTTCTCGCCATGTCGACTACCCGCCTGTTTTCCACCTCTGCGTTGGCCGCATCGGCCCTCTTGGCGCTCACGCCCGCGGCCTGGGGCCAGGCGAGCGCAGCGTCGACCACAGCCACTGCGGCTGCACTGCCGGTCACGGTGGACCATGACAACCTCTGGAACCTGGCGGCCCGGGTGGCGCCGGTGCGCGGGGCGACGCGCCAGCAGGTGATGGTCGCGTTGCTGCGGCTCAATCCGCAGGCGTTCGTGCAGGGCAATATGCACCGCCTGCGGCGTGGCATGCCCCTGACTGTGCCCTCGGCGCAGGAAATCGCCGCAGAAGATCCGGCGCGCGCCGAGCAACTCGTGCAGGCGCACCTGCTGGCCCTGGACAAGGGCGCGCCGGTGCCGGTGCTGCCGCGCCTGGCCACTTCATCCGCCGGTGGCGTGACGGCCCCGTCGGGCGCCGCCAGTGCGGCGGCGGTTGCGCCGCCTGCCCGCCCTGCCGCGGCGGCAGCCTCTGTTCCGGCCTCTTCACCGGCGGTCGCGGCTGCCGTACCTGCGCCTGCCACGCCGGCGTCGGTTATGGCGCCGCTGCCTGCATCGCTGACGCCGGCATCGGCACCCAGTCCCGTGCCTGCGCTGCCCGCCCCCTCCGTCGCCACGGCTGCAAGCCAGGTGGCTGAGCCGTTGGTGCAACCGGCGCCCGTTGTGCCCCAGGCCGAAGCCGGATCGCCATCGCCCGTGGTGCGCTGGCTGCCTTACGCGCTGGCGGTCGTCCTGGCGGGGGGCGCTGTGCTGATGTGGCAGCGTCGGCGCTCACGCGAGCGTTTCAACGATTCGGTGATGTCGAGCTTTTTCGACGAGAACGGCGTGCGCCGCCCCTCGCGGCCGAAGGTCATCGACGTGTCGCAGGCGGGTGTCGAGACGGCGCGTACCGTGGAGACCCTGCAGTCGGCGGCCGAGCTGGTGCGCGACAGCGCGAGTTCCGTCATGCCGCTGCAGCCGGCCGACGATCCCTACCGGGAGACGGCCCTCAAGCTGGAGATCGCCCGCACCTGCCTGGAGGTGGGGCGCACCGAGGCGGCCCGGTTGATGCTGCAGATCGTGCGGCGTGAAGGCAGCGCGGCCCAGCAGTTGTTGGCCGGTGACCTGCTGGACCGGCTCGCGCCGGCCTGAGCGGCGGCTTCATCGCATCGCAGGAGATCCTGCCTCCGGGCGACGGCAGTGATTCACCAGACGGCCTACACCAGCCGGCGCGGTGAGAAGCTGCGTGCCGCGCTGGTGCGCTGGGCTTCCCGTACCGCCTCCGTGAGCAGACGGTCCGCATCGATCGGCCCCAGCGTTTCGCACAGCGCCACGTAGACCTGATTGACCAGCTCCGCCAGCGTGCCTTCCCCGGTCGCGATCAGCCAAGGGGCGGGCTCGCCCTCGTTCCACGCCGCCCGCACCTGCTCGCGCACCTGCGCGCTGGAACGCAGCCGGGGCAGCTGGCCCAGCGAGGACTGGCGCAGCTCATCCAGCAGGCCAGCGTGCGATTGCCGCATGCCCTCCAGCAGCGCCCGCATCAGGGCTGCGAACACCCGCTGCTCAGCCGGAATCGACGGGTCTTCGAAGGGGGCGCTGGCGACCGTTGGTGGGGAGGGCGGGCTCGGGGCCTCGATCGGGCTGGGTACGGCGACGGCGGGGCTGCCGTTCAGCGCTGTGGACGCTGCGGCTGTGACGGGGGCCATCGGTGTCGGGGCTGCAGCCTGCATGGCCGGCCATGGGTCCAGCGGTAGCTCGGCCTCGGGCCGCTGCAGGGCCTCGTGGTAGATGCGGTATAGCCGCTTGCGCGTCGCGGCGTCGAGCCCGTTGCGCTCGGCGACCCCATCGATGAAGGCGATGATGGCCGTGATCCCATCGCTGCTCAGGGTCTGCTGCTGCCATTGCAGGGCAGCGATCAGCGCGTCCTCGCTCAACACGGGCGCCAGCGCGGCGCAGGCGGCGCGGCGCCGCTGCGATGCCTGGTTGATGTTCATGCCATTCATGCCGGGTCCTCCAGGTTCAAGCGGCCGCGCGCTTCCTGGAACTCCGGGTAGCCGATCTCGTGGTGCTCGGTGTAGTCCAGGCCACGCTGCTCGTTGAGCGTCGGCGCCCGCAGGCCGGTGAGCCGCCCGATCAGCCGGAACGTCAGGTACGACGCCGGGAAGGCGAATGCCACCGCAGCCACCGCGCCGAGCGCCTGCACGGCGATGCGCTGCGGGTTGAACAGGTCGCCCTCGTAGAACAGGCCGGCAGCAAGCAGGCCCCAGATGCCGCCGAGGCCGTGCACCGCGATGGCGTCCACCGCGTCGTCCAGGCGCCGACGGCGGATCCACTCCGCGCCCCAGGTACAGAGCACTCCGCCGATGAATCCGCTCAGCAGCGCGGCGCCCGGCGCCATCGTGCCCGCCCCACCGGTGATCGACACCAGCCCGCAGAGGCTGCCGTTGATCGAGGCCGAGAGCAGCACGGGCCGCCCGCTCAGGCGCATGAAGGCCAGCGCGCCCAACCCGCCAGCGCAGGCGCCGAGGTGGGTGTTCAGCAAGGTGACGCCCAGGTTGGCGCTGTCGATACCACTGACGCTGCCACCGTTGAAGCCGAACCAGCCCATCCACAGCACGAAGCCGCCCAGCGCGACCATCGGCAGGTTGTGCCCCGGGATGTCGCGCACGCTGCCATCCCGCCCGAACCGGCCCAGGCGCGGCCCGAGCACGAGCACCCCGGCAGCAGCGGCGGCCGCACCGACGGTGTGTACTGCCCCGTCGCCAGCGAAGTCGACGAAGCCCAGCTGCTTCAGCCAGCCCTGTGGGTTCCAGGCCCAGTGCGCGTAGACCGGATAGATGAGCAGGGCCATCAGGCAGGCAAAGGCGAGGTAGGCGCCATAGCGCATGCGCTCGGCCACGGCGCCGGAGACGATCGACACCGCCGTGGTGGCGAACATCGCCTGGTAGAGCAGGTTCATCGCCTGGGCTGAGGTCTGGCCGCCGGGGGCGAAGTCGCTCAGGCCGAGCCAGCCACCGGCCGATTCGCGGCCAAAGGCCAGGCCATAGCCTGCCACCCAGAACAGCACACCGATGAGGCAGGTGCCCAGGTAGACCTTCATGATCACGTTGATCGAGTTCTTGGCCCGCGACAGGCCACCCTCGACCAGCGCAAAGCCGGCCTGCATGAAAAACACCAGGGCGCAGCAGATGCCGACCCAGGCCAGGTTGATCCATTCCGTCATGAGCACTTCCATGCAAGCGGTGCCGGTGCACCTTGTTGATGCACCGCTGGGGTGCATCCCGGCCAAAGTGGGGCCGGGTCGATCAGCCTTGCAGGGTCGGGGCCAGCCCGGGTGTGGCGGCGCCCCCCGTTCATGGGGGTGGCGGCTGCGCGGCGCGTGGCAGCGCAAAAGGATCGCTGTCTCGCCTGATCTGGCGCAATGCTTCAGGTGCCAGCTTGGTGGCTGGCGGATGGATGGCTGATGGATGGTCGATGCCGGTGCCGTCTCGCCCGTGCAATGACGTGGCGCATGGCACCGAGAGGGTGCGGCGTCTGGACGCCTGCGCCTCTATTCAGGGCGCCAGCCACTGCGGCTCGATGCCGCGGCGGCGCAGCCAGTCGGCCAGCGCCTGCCCGGTGCCCTGCGGCCAGCAGCGCAGGGCGGCGGGGGCGAGCAGCTTGTACTCCAGCAACTCGGGAGACAGTCGGATCTCGCCCTGGGCCTGGGCATGGTAGGCGACGATCAACTGGTTCATGCGCTGGAAGTCGTACACGCCGATGAGCGCCAGGTGGCTGACCTGCAGCGCCGTCTCCTCCAGCACCTCGCGGCGGATGCCTTCCTCGGGCGTCTCGCCCGCTTCCATGAAGCCGGTGATCAGGCCGAAGAAGCGGTTCGGCCAGGCCGCATTGCGCGCCAGCAGGACGTGGCCGTCGCGGTCGGTGCACTCGATCACCGCGGCCAGCACCGGCGTCGGGTTGTTCCAGTGCGTGAAGCCGCAGGCGGGGCAGCGCACCCGGTGCTTGATGCCGCCGTCCTCCTCGGCCGGCAGCCAAGCCAGCGCAGTGGCGCAGCGTGGGCACCAGTCCCAGCCCTCGGGCCAGTCTGCCGGGCGCGGAGGGGCTGGGTGAAGGTCGTCCCGCGTCATGGCAGCGCTGCGGCCAGCGGCTCAGGCCGGGAACACGCCGGTGGAGAGGTAGCGGTCGCCGCGGTCGCAGACCACGAAGACGATGGTCGCGTTCTCCACCTGGCGGGCGATCTGCAGCGCCACCCAGCAGGCTCCGGCGGCAGAGATGCCTGCAAACAGGCCCTCCTCGCGGGCGAGGCGCCGGGCCATGTCCTCGGCGTCGGCCTGGCTGACGAGTACCAGCTCGTCGACCGTCGCTGGGTCGTAGATCTTCGGCAGGTAGGCCGCGGGCCACTTGCGGATGCCGGGGATGCGCGAGCCTTCGGCCGGTTGCGCACCCACGATGCGCACCGCCGCGCTCTTCTCCTTCAGGTAGCGCGACACGCCCGTGATCGTGCCGGTGGTGCCCATCGCGCTGACGAAGTGGGTGACGCGTCCGGCGGTGTCGCTCCAGATCTCCGGCCCCGTAGTCTCGTAGTGGATGCGCGGGTTGTCGGCGTTGGCGAACTGGTCGAGCACGCGGCCCTTGCCTTCGCGCTGCATCTGCTCGGCCAGGTCGCGGGCGTACTCCATGCCGCCAGCGCGTGGGGTGAGGATCAGCTCGGCGCCGTAGGCCTTCATGGTCTGGGCGCGCTCGATGGACAGGTCCTCGGGCATGATCAGCAGCATGCGGTAGCCGCGCACCGCGGCGGCCATCGCCAGCGCGATGCCGGTGTTGCCCGAAGTGGCCTCGATCAGCGTGTCGCCGGGCCGGATGTCGCCACGTTCCTCGGCGCGCCGGATCATGCTGATGGCCGGGCGGTCCTTCACCGAGCCGGCCGGATTGTTGCCTTCGAGCTTGGCCAGCAGCACGTTGCCGCGCTGCTCGGCCGCGGCACCGGGTAGGCGCTGCAGGCGCACCAGCGGCGTCGCGCCGATCACATCTTCCACTGTCTTGTACGCTGACATGGCACCTCCTGCGTCAGATTGTCGCAGCAAGCGCCGTGCACGGTGACGCCAGGGGTGGTGCGCCCGATGCCCGTGCCATAATCGCGACCCGCTGCCAGACAGCGTCATCCCTGCCGGAGTGGCGAAATCGGTAGACGCAGTGGATTCAAAATCCACCGCCCTCATACGGCGTGCCGGTTCGAGTCCGGCCTCCGGCACCAGGGATTCCCAGCGGCGTCAGCGCCGCCTTCGCGCTGACGCGGCGCGCCCGACACCGGTCGGCGTCGGGCAGTCTCCGCGTCTTCTTGGTCGGCTGCCGCCGGCCCTCGTCGTCGAGTCCGCCTCCATGCCCCAGCTTCCCCCGATCACCAAGGCCCTGATGCTGGCGTGCGTCGCGATGTTCTGCGCCCAGCTGCTGTTCGGGCCGTGGATCGAGGGATTGCTCGCACTCTGGCCGCTGGCCTCCGGGCACTTCCTGCCGTGGCAGCTGCTGAGCTATGCCTTCCTGCATGGCGACATGCTGCACCTGTTCTTCAACATGCTGGGCCTGTGGATGTTCGGCTCCGAGATCGAGATGATCTGGGGCCGCAAGCGCTACATCCACTACCTGATCGCCAGTGCGCTGGCAGGCGCGGTGATCCAGCAGATCTTCGTGCTCGTGGTGCCCGCCGGAGGGCCGACGCTGGGGGCCTCGGGGGCGCTCTACGGCCTGCTGCTGGCCTTCGGGATGATGTTCCCGGACCGCACCATCATGCCGCTGTTCCCGCCGATCCCGATGAAGGCCAAGGTCTTCGTCGCGGTGTTCGGTGCGATTGAGCTGGTTTCGGGCCTGACTGGCCGCAGCGGCGTGGCCCACTTCGCCCACCTGGGCGGCATGCTGGGGGGCTGGCTGATGATCCGCTACTGGCGCGGCCAGCCGCCGTTCCCACCGCGCGCGCGGCGGCGCTGATCAGTCTGCCGGCGGGTTGCCGGCGAGTCCCTCGCGCACCGTCGGGTAGCGCAGCGCCAGGCGCAGTTCCGCCTTCATCCGCCGGTTGATCAACTGGCGCGACTCGCCCATGAAGCTCAGCTGTATCGGCGACAGCTCCTGTCGGGCCTGCTCCCAGGTGATCCGGCGCGGCCGCGGCAAGCCCGACAGGTCGGCCACCAGGTCGAAGTAGTCCCCCATCTTCATCGCTGTGTCGTCGCAGACGTGATAGCTGCGCTGCGCCTTGCCGCGCAGCAGGGCGAGCAGGCAGGCGCGCGCCAGATCATCGGCGTGGATGTGGTTGGTGTGCACATCTTCCTCGCGCACCAGCGCCGGGGTGCCGCGCAGCAGGCGCTCGCGCGGGTGGCCGCCGGGCCGGTTGGCCGCATAGATGCCCGGGATGCGCAGGATGCTGGCGGTGGTGGCCTGCGCGAGCGCCCAGCGGCGGATGCGCTGCTCTGCGTCGACGCGCCGGCGCGCCCGGTCGGTGGCGGGGGCGACCGGGCGGGTTTCGTCGAAGCAGGCGCCCTGTGCATTGCCATACACGCCGGTGGTACTGCCGTAGACCAGCCGCTGCACGGCCGATGCGCGCGCGAATGTGTGCAACAGTGCGGCGGTGCGGGGGTCGTCGCGGCCCTGGCCGGGGGGCGGAGCGAGGTGCACCACCCGGGGTGCGAGTCCGGCGATTCGCTGGAGGGTGGCCGGGCGATCGAGGTCACCCTTCAGGGGCGTGACGCCGAGGGCGCGCAGGGCCGCAGCAGAGCCGGGCTGGCTGGTCAGTGCCCGCACGCGCCAGCGGCCTGCCAGCAGCTTCACCAGCCGTTGCCCGACATCACCGCAGCCGACGATCAGCAGGCGCTCGCGGCGCAGCGGGCCCAGTGGTCGCGGCGCGGGTGCTTGGGCGGGTGACCGGGTGGGTGCGCGCGCGGCCCGGGCACAATGCGCGCCTCTCATTTCGGAACCTCGACGGGAAACTGGGGACATGACCTTCTCCGTGATCGTTCAGCCGGCCGGGCGCGCATTTTCGGCCCAGCCTGACGAAACCCTGCTGGCGGCGGCGATCCGCCAGGGCATCGGCCTGCCCTACGGCTGCAAGGATGGCGCCTGCGGCTCCTGCAAGAGCCGCCTGCTGGAGGGGCGCGTGCGCCACGGCGTCCATCAGCCCAAGGCGCTGACGGCGGACGAAGAGGCGGCCGGCGCCATCCTGACCTGCTGTGCGGTGCCGCAGACCGACTGCGTGATCGAGTCGCGCCAGGTGAGTGCGCTGGGGCAATTCCCGGTGGTCAAGCTGCCGATGCGGGTGTCGTCTATCGAGCGCCGCGCCCTGGACGTGGTCGTGCTGACGCTGCAGCTGCCGGCCAACCAGGCCTTTCAGTACCACGCGGGCCAGTACATCGAGTTCCTGCTTGCCAATGGGGTGCGCCGCAGCTATTCGATGGCCACCGCGCCGGAGGTGGCCAATGGCCGCATCGAGCTGCATCTGCGTCACATGCCCGGCGGTGTGTTCACCGACCATGTCTTTGGCGCGATGAAGGAGAAAGAGATCCTGCGCGCCGAGGGGCCGTTCGGCGGCTTCTATCTGCGCGAGGACAGCGAGCGGCCGATCGTGCTGCTGGCCTCGGGCACCGGCTTCGCGCCGGTCAAGGCGATCATCGAGCACATGCGCGCGAGGGACATCCGGCGGCCGACGACGCTGTACTGGGGCTGCCGGCGTCGTGTCGACCTGTACCTGCACGATTGGGCCGAGGCGGCTGCGGCGGCGTTGCCCTGGCTGCGCTATGTGCCAGTGCTGTCCGATGCGGCCAGCGATGCCACCGCCGAGGGGGCCTGGACCGGCCGCACGGGCCTGGTGCACCAGGCGGTGATGGCTGACCTGCCTGACCTCTCGGGCCACGAGGTCTACGCCTGTGGCGCTCCGATAATGGTCGACAGCGCGCGACGGGATTTCGTGGCGCATTGCGGCCTGCCGGAGGAGTCTTTCTACGCGGACGCCTTCACCAGCGCAGCGGACAAGACCTGAACGAAGGTTGCTGTGCGGCACCGCTGCCTTGGGTGACGCGTGCCGCCTGAGGTGGACGCAAGCTGGCGCTCAACAACCATTTGCCCATGAAACGGCCCGCAAAGCAAAAAGGCCCGCAAAGCGGGCCTCTTCGTCACCACCCGGAAACGGGTACGTCAGGCGGCGGCGGGCGCAGCGAGCGCCTTGACCTTGGCCGACAGGCGGCTCTTCAGGCGAGCGGCCTTGTTCTTGTGGAAGATGCCCTTGTCGGCGATCGAGTCGATCACGCGCTGGGCGGTCTTGAAGGTGTCGCCAGCCTTGGCCTTGTCGCCGGTGGCGACGGCCTTCAGCACGCCCTTGACGGCGGTGCGGAACTTCGAGCGCAGCGCCGTGTTGGCAGCGTTGAGCTTGACGTCTTGACGGGCACGCTTGCGACCAGAGGCAATGCGGACCGTCTTCTTCTTGGCTTTGGAAGCGGTGGCCATGTGTGTAGGGTATCCGGGTGGAAAGCCGAAAAGTATAGCACGTTCGGCAGGATTGCAAGGCCCTCGGCTTGCTCGCGATCTCGCAGGGCGGCTGGCTGGCGATAATCACGGTCTTTGCCCGGTGCCGTTTTGAGGTCGGGCTCGATCGAGCGGCTGCTCCAGGTGGCTGATCTTCCTGCATGAACCTGCTGCGCGCCGCCTCCCTCGTTTCCTTGCTGACCCTCGCGTCGCGCATCACCGGGCTGGTGCGTGAGCAGCTGATCGCGGCGTCCTTTGGTGCCACGGCACTCAGCGACGCCTACCAGGTGGCCTTTCGCATCCCGAACCTGCTGCGCCGGCTGTTCGCGGAAGGGGCCTTCTCCCAGGCCTTCGTGCCCATCCTGGCCGCCACCCGGGCCAGGGAGGGGGAGGATGCGACGCGTACCCTGATCGACGCGGTGACCACCGTGCTGCTCTGGGCGCTGCTGCTCACCAGCGTGGCCGGGGTGGTGGGGGCGCCGCTGCTGGTCTGGCTGATGGCGGCGGGCTTTGCGCCGGAGGCGCGCGATGCCGCGGTGGTGATGACGCGGTGGATGTTCCCGAACATCGGCTGCATGTCGCTGGTGGCCCTGTCGGCCGGCATCCTCAACACCTGGAAGCGCTTTGCGGTGCCCGCGGCCACGCCGGTGCTGCTCAACCTGTCGGTCATCGCCGCGGCCTGGCTGCTGGCCCCGCACATGGCGCAATGGGGCCAGCCGCCGATCTACGCGCTCGCCATCGGCGTGATGGCCGGGGGTGTGATCCAGCTGGTGGTGCAGGTGCCGGCGCTGCGCCGCGCGGGTGTGATGCCGCGGCTGGCCATCGGCCTGGGCTCGCTGCGCGCGGCCTGGGCGCATCCGGGCGTGCACCGCATCCTGCGGCAGATGGCGCCGGCGCTGCTGGGCGTGTCGGTGGCACAGCTGTCGCTGCTGATCAACACGCAGATCGCTTCGCACCTGCCGGCGGGTTCGGTGTCCTGGCTGACCTACGCGGACCGCCTGATGGAGTTCCCGACCGCGCTGCTCGGCGTGGCGCTGGGGGTGGTGCTGACGCCACAGCTGTCGGCGGCCCAGGCCTCGGGCGAGACGCAGTCCTACTCTGGCCTGCTCGACTGGGGCCTGCGGCTGGTGCTGCTGTTGTCGGCGCCCTGTGCGGTGGCGCTGCTGGTGTTTCCGCAGCCGCTCATCGCGGTGCTCTACCACTACGGGCGCATCGATGCGCACGATGTGGCGCAGACCGTCGTGGCCCTGCGTGGCTATGGTGCTGGGCTGCTGGGGCTGGTGGCCGTCAAGGTGCTGGCGCCGGGCTTCTACGCCAAGCAGGACATCCGCACGCCGGTGAAGATCTCGGTGGTGGTGCTGGTGCTGACGCAGCTGCTGAACCTGGCTTTCGTGCCGCTGCTCGGCCATGCCGGGCTGGCCCTGTCGATCGGCCTGGCGGCCTGTGTCAATGCGCTGTGGCTGCTGGTCGGCCTGCGCCGGCGCGGCAGCTACCAGCCCGCGCCTGGCTGGCTGGGCTTCGGCTGGCGGGTCGCGCTGGCCAGCGTCGTGATGGGCGTTGGCCTGGCCTGGGCGGCCCAGGGTGTCGACTGGATCGGCCTGCGCGCCGTGCCACTGCGGCGCGTGGCGCTGCTGTCGGCCGTGCTGGCCGGTGCGGCGCTGACCTACTTCGCCGTGCTGCTGGCCAGCGGGCTGCCGCTGCGGCAGTTCCTGCGCAAGGCCTGACGCGCGCCGGACGGACGCGGGTTGGCTTGACGCGAGCAACGCCGACAACAAACGCTGCCGATACACTCGATCCATGGATTGGAGCGCGCCGACCCCGCTGGACTACTTCGCCACCCTGGTGGCGGAGGATGAGAGCCTGTCGTTGACCGAGGCGGCGGTGGCGATCGCCCAGGCCGATGAGCCGACGCTGGACACCCAGGGCGTGCTGGCCGACCTCGATCGCCTGGCCGCGAAGCTGAAGGCGCGCCTGTCCGACGATGCCAGCGCGCTGCAGCGGCTGCGCAGCCTGCACCGCTACTTCTTTCAGGAGCTGGGGTTCGCGGGCAACGTCAATGATTTCTACAACCCGGCCAACAGCCACGTGCACGAGGTCCTGCGCACCCGCCAGGGCATCCCGATCACGCTGGCGGTGATCTACCTGGAGCTGGCGTCTCAGGTCGGGCTGAAGGCGCGCGGCGTGTCCTTCCCCGGGCATTTTCTGATCAAGTTGAGCCTGCCGCTGGGCGAGGCAGTGGTCGATCCGCTCAGTGGCCAATCGCTTTCGCGCGGCGAGCTGGAGGAGCGGCTCGAACCCTATCTCGACGCAGATTCGCCCCCCGGGGTCGAGGCGGCCGGTGCGCTGGGCGACCCGCTGGCGCTGTTCCTGCGGCCGGCCAGTTCGCGCGAGATCCTGGCACGCATGCTGCGCAACCTGGCATCGATCCACCGCGGCCATGGCGACCTGCTGCGCCTGCTGCAGGTCCAGCAGCGCCTGGTGGCCCTGCAGCCCGACGAATGGGACTGGCGGCGCGACCGTGGCGAGACGCTGGCCCAGCTCGGCCAGACCGAGGCGGCGATCGACGACCTGGCCGAATACCTGCGCCGTGCCCACGGTGCCAGCGACCGTGGGCGGGTCGCCGCTCGCCTCGAAGCCCTGCGTGATGCTGGCCCGCCGCGCTGGCATTGAGTCGGCCCGCAGCTGCTGCGCCGCCGCATTTCCTAGAATGTCGTTCCGAGCGGCGTCGCCGCATGCCTTGGCGGTGCTGATCGTGCGACCCTGCTGGCCCGACGCCTGTTGTCTTCTGTCCCCCTCCGTGCCGATGTCCGATCGAGCAGCCTGCTGCCCATGACCCTCACGTCCGCCCAACGCCTCGCGCTGGCGTGGCTGGCCGTGGCCGGCACGCTGGCGGTGCTGGTGTGGCTGCTCGCGCCGGTGCTGACACCCTTTCTGGCGGCCACCGTGCTGGCCTACGTGCTGCACCCCGCGGTCGGTCGGCTGGCGCGCCCGCGCGGCCCATTGCCGCGGCTGCTCGCCGTGGCCCTGGTGGAGCTGACCGCGGTGGCGGTGGCGCTGGGCGTGCTGCTGCTGATCGTGCCGATCCTGTCGCGCGAGCTGCCCCTGCTGCGCGAGCAGATCCCCGTGCTGGCGGTGCGCATCAACGAGCAGCTGGCTCCCTGGCTCAGGTCGCACGGGGTGCCCGTCAGCCTGGATGCGGCCAGCATCAAGGCCTTCGTCGTCAAGTACTTCAACGCCAACCTGGAAGACTGGCTGGCTGCGGCGCTGAGTTCGGCGCGCATCGGCGGCAGCTTCATCCTCGCCATCGTCGGCAATGCGGTGCTGCTGCCGGTGGTGCTGTTCTACCTGCTGGCCGACTGGCCGCAGTTCGTCGAGCGCCTGCGCGGCTTCGTGCCGCCGCGCCACGCGCCGGGGGTGATGGCCTACCTGCGCGAGTGCGATGCGATGCTCGGCCAGTACCTGCGCGGCCAGCTCTGGGTGATGGGCCTGCTGGCGCTCTACTACACGCTGGCCCTGGCGCTGGCGGGCTTCGAGCTGGCGGTGCCGGTGGGCGTGTTCACGGGATTGGCGGTGTTCGTGCCCTACCTCGGTTTCGGGCTCGGGGCGGGTCTGGCGCTGCTGGCCGGGGTGCTGCAGTTCGCCAGCTGGTATGGCGTGCTGGCGGTGCTGGCGATCTACGGCTTCGGCCAGTTGCTGGAGAGCTTCTTTCTCACGCCGCGCCTGGTGGGTGAGCGCATCGGGCTGCACCCGATCGCGGTGATCTTTGCCCTGCTGGCCTGCGGGCACCTGTTTGGCTTCGTCGGTGTGCTGCTGGCGTTGCCGGCCGGCGCGCTGGCGCTGGTGGCCCTGCGGCGCCTGCGCGAGGCCTACCTGGGCAGTCCGCTCTACGGTGCGCAGGGCTGAGCGACGATGCCGACCTCCGCCTCCCTGACCACCCTGCGGGCCACGGCCGTCGCAGCCGCGTCCATGCGCCAGGTGCCGCTGGCGCTGGGCCCGCAGCCGGTCTGGCGCTTCGACAACTTTCTGCCCGGGGGCAACGCGCAGTGGCCGCAGCTGCGCGAGGCGCTGGGGCAGCCCAGCCCGGCGGCGCCGCTCTACCTCTGGGGGCCGGCTGGCAGCGGCAAGAGTCACCTGCTGCGTGCCGCGGCCGAGCACGCGCAGGCCGCGGGCGAGAAGGTGGCCGCCTTCGACCTGCACACGCCGGCGCCCTGGGACTTCGACGAGGCGGCGCGCCTGCTGCTGCTCGACGACTGCGACCGCTACGATGCCGGACGCCAGCAGGCGGCCTTCAGCCTGTTCGTGCAGGCCAGTGCCTGCGGCATCCCGGTGCTGGCCGCGGGGCGGCTGCCGCCGATCGACCTGCCGTTGCGCGACGACCTGCGCACCCGGCTCGGCTGGGGGCTGGTCTACCAGCTCGAACCGCCTGCCGAGGCCCAGGTGCGCGCGCTGCTGCGCCGAGAAGGCGACCGCCGCGGCGTGCTGCTCAGTGACGAGGTGCTCGACTACCTGCTGCGCCGCAGCGCCCGCGACCTGAGCCACCTGATGAACCTGCTCGACCGCCTGGACCACCAGGCGCTCGTGGCGCAACGGGCCATCACACTGCCGCTGGTGCGGCAGGTGCTGGCCGACCCGGATCCCGCATGAACCTCCCCGCCACAGCCCCGGCCGCTCCCCGTCGTCTGTGCCTGTTCGACCTCGACGGCACGCTGATCCCGATCGACTCCGACCACGCCTTTGGCCAGTTCATGGTCGACATCGGCTGGGCCGACGGGCAGACCTTCCGAGCCCGCAACGACGCTTTCTATGCCGACTACCAGGCTGGCACGCTGGACCTGTCGGCCTACGTGGACTTCGCCACCTCGGTGTGGCGCTGCCGGCCGCTGGACGAGGCCGAGGCCGAGCGTGAGCGTTTCATGTGCGAGGTGCTGCAGCCGCAGCTGCACGAGCCGGCGCAGGCGCTGGTGCGCGAGCATCAGGCCCGCGGCGACCTGGTGGCCATCGTCACCGCGACCAACGAGTTCGTCACCACGCCGATCGCCGCGGCCTTCGGGGTCGAGCACCTGCTGGCGGTGCAGCTCGAACGCGAGACCGATGGCGCCTGGAGCGGGCGCATCCGCGGCACGCCGACCTTCCGCGAAGGCAAGGTCGGGCGCGTGCACGACTGGCTGGCCGGGCAGGGGCTGCAGCTGGCGGACTTCGCCGACATCGTGGTCTACAGCGACTCGATCAACGACCTGCCGCTGATGGAACTCGCCACCGAGCCGGTGGCCACCAACCCGAGCCCGCCGCTCGAAGCCGTCGCCCGCGAGCGCGGCTGGCGCATACTGCGGCTCTTCGAATGATTCAATGATCAAGAACTTCATCGACAAACTGCTGGGCAAGGCCAGCCAGGGCGGGCGCATCGCCAGCAAGCTCAGCCTGCGCCGCGCAGAACCCGCCCCCACCGGGGGCAATCCAGCCGTGGGGCGGCGTACCGAGGTGCGACGCGAGCAGCACGGCATCGACCCGAAGCTGCTCGACGACCGGGCCGTGAAGGTGGTGACCACGCTGCAGGACGCGGGCTACGAGGCCTACATCGTCGGCGGCGCCGTGCGCGACCTGCTGCTCGGCCACCGGCCCAAGGACTTCGACGTCGCCACCAACGCCACGCCCGAGCAGGTCAAGGCGCTGTTCCGGCGCGCCTTCATCATCGGGCGGCGCTTTCGCATCGTGCACGTGGTGCACGGACGCGGGCGCGAGCATGAGGTGATCGAGGTCTCGACCTTCCGCGCCTACCTGGACAACGCTGCGGCCGAGCAGGTCGAGGGCAACGAGAAGACCTCCAAGGCCGAGATGGTGGGCAAGAGCCACGTGGTGGACGCCAGTGGCCGCGTGCTGCGCGACAACGTCTGGGGTCCGCAGGACGAGGACGCCGCGCGGCGCGACTTCACCATCAACGCGCTGTACTACGACCCGCGGCGCGAGATCGTGGTGGACTACCACCATGGCATCGAGGACGCCAAGAAGCGCCTGCTGCGCATGATCGGCGACCCCGAGACCCGCTACCGCGAGGACCCGGTGCGCATCATCCGGGTGGTGCGCTTCGCGGCGAAGCTGGGCTTCGAGATCGAGCCGGCCACCCGCGCGCCCATCCTGCGCATGGCCGATCTGCTGGCCAACGTGCCGGCCTCGCGGCTGTTCGACGAGATGATCAAGCTGCTGCAGACCGGCCATGCCCTGGCCAGCCTGGAGGAGTTGCGCCGCCAGGGCCTGCACCGGGGCGTTTTCCCGATCCTGGATGCGGTGCTGGACGACGCGCATCGCCATGACGGGCGCGAGAAGTTCATCCACCTCGCGTTGGAGGACACCGACCGGCGCGTGAATGACGGCCGCCCGGTGGCGCCCAGCTTCATGCTGGCCTGCATGCTCTGGCACGACGTGGTGAAGCGCCGCGACAAGCTGCGCGCCCAGGGCGAGATGCCGATGCCGGCGCTGCTGCAGGCCATCGACCAGGTGTTCGATGCCCGCATCGGCGACATCTCCGGGCGCGGCAAGCTGGCCGCTGACATGCGCGAGATCTGGATGATGCAGCCGCGCTTCGAGCGCCGCACCCCGTCCACGGCCGAGGCGCTGGCGGCACAGCCACGCTTCCGTGCCGGCTTCGATTTCCTGGCGCTGCGTGCCGAGGCCGGCGAGGCCGATCCGACGCTGGCGCAGTGGTGGGGCCGCTACGCCGGCGCGGTGGGCGCCGAGCGGCAGGGGCTGCTCGATGCCGCTCGGCAGGAGGACCAGTCGCGTCGCCAGACCGGGCAGGACAGCGAGGCGGCGGCACCCGCCAAGAAGCGGCGGCGTCGGCGCAAGCCGGCTGGCGCAGGCGGTGGGACCGGTGGTGGCGAAGGCGCTTCTTCGGCAGACGCCGGCAGTGGTGACGCCGACTGAGCACGCCTGCGGACGTCCGGTGACCGGGCCGTGACCTTGCGCGAAGCGGGCTTGCAGCGTGCCTACGTGGGCCTGGGGGCCAACCTGGGCGATGCGCACACTGCCCTCGCCGCAGCCTGCGCGGCCCTGCAGGCGCTGGCACAAACGCGCTGGGTCGGCTGTTCGAGCCTGTATCGCAGTGCACCGATCGACTCCAGCGGCCCAGACTACCTGAATGCAGTGGCCGCCATCGACACCCGGCTGGAGCCTCTGGCGCTGCTGGAGGCGCTGCTGGACATCGAGGCGCGCCACGGCCGTGAGCGGCCTTACCGCAATGCACCGCGCACGCTTGACCTGGACCTGCTGTGCATGGCGGGTCTGCGGCTGGACGGGCCTCGCCTGACGCTGCCGCATCCGCGGGGGCACCTGCGGGCCTTCGTGTTGCTGCCGCTGGCGGAACTGGCGCCGGGGCTGCTGTGGCCGGGCCAAGGACCGATCGAGACCCTTCTGGCTCAGGTGGTGGACCAGCCGATCGAGCGCCTGGATCGAGGGCTCGTTTTGCCGGGGAACGCGGCACGGAGCGGCTAAACTCGCGGGCTTCAGAATGTGACGAATTCATGGCGTTTCGATGAATCCGCTGCCTAGGGCAGCGATCTGTGGGAAACGGCACGAGTTCCTCCCCCAACGGAGTGTCCATGCTTTTCGGCAAGCTGCTGCCACGCGAAGGCAATTTCTTCGCGCTCTTCAACGCCCACGCGGACGCCATCGTTGCCGGCGCGCGCGCCTTCCAGTCGCTGATCCAGAACTATGGCGACGCCATCCTGCGCGAGAAGTACGCCGCTGAGGTCGATGGCGCCGAGCACGCGGCCGACAAGATCACCGCCGAGGTAAACCGGCTGCTGCACAAGACCTTCATCACGCCGATCGACCGCGAGCAGATCCACTCGCTGATCAATGCGATGGATGACATCCTCGACCTGCTGCAGGACACGGCCGAGACGCTGGCGCTCTACGACGTGCGCCATGTCACCGAGGAGGTGAATCGACTGGCCGACCTGTCCGTGAAATGCTGCGAGCGCGTCGCACACGCGGTGTCGCTGCTGTCGCAGCTATCCAAGCATGCGGTGGCCGAGGCCACGGTCAAGACCTGCGCCGAGATCGACAGCTTGGAGTCCGATGCCGACCGCGTGATGCGCTCTGCCATGTCCAAGCTGTTCCGCGAGGAGGCTGACATCCGCGAGCTGATCAAGCTCAAGGCGATCTACGAGCAACTGGAATCGATCACCGACAAGTGCGAGGACGTGGCCAACCTGATCGAGGGCATCGTCCTCGAGAACTCCTGATCCGGGGCCCTCACCATGGATGTGGTGCAGGTGAGTTTCTGGACGGTGGCGTTGCTGGTGGTGCTGGCCATCGCGTTTGATTTCATGAACGGTTTCCACGACGCGGCGAACTCGATCGCCACCGTCGTGTCCACGGGGGTGCTCAAGCCGCAGCAGGCGGTGCTGTTCGCGGCCTTCTTCAACGTCGTCGCGATCGCGGTGTTCCAGCTCAAGGTGGCGGCAACGGTTGGCAAGGGCATCGTGGAGCCGGGCATCGTCGACCAGCATGTGGTGTTTGGTGCGCTGATTGGGGCGATCGTCTGGAACGTCATCACCTGGTGGTACGGCATCCCGTCGAGCTCCTCGCATGCGCTGATCGGCGGCATCGTCGGCGCGGTGACGGCCAAGGCCGGCCTGTCGGCGCTGGTGGGGACGGGGGTCTGGAAGACCGTGGCCTTCATCTTTGTCTCGCCGGCGCTGGGCTTCCTGTTCGGCTCGCTGCTGATGGTGATCGTGGCCTGGCTGTTCCGACGAACGACGCCCTTGCGGGTGGACCGGTGGTTCCGGCGCCTGCAATTGGTGTCGGCCGGTCTGTACAGCCTGGGCCACGGCGGCAACGATGCGCAGAAGACCATCGGCATCATCTGGATGCTGCTGATTGCCTCGGGCTACGCCGCGGCTGGTGACAAGATGCCGCCGAGTTGGGTGATCTGGGTCTGCTACATCGCCATCGGCCTGGGCACGATGTTTGGCGGCTGGCGCATCGTCAAGACGATGGGGCAGAAGATCACCAAGCTGAAGCCGGTCGGCGGGTTCTGTGCTGAAACCGGCGGCGCGATGACGCTGTTCATCGCTACCGCGCTGGGCGTGCCGGTGTCGACCACCCACACCATCACCGGCGCTATCGTCGGTGTGGGCGCCACACGCAGCATGTCGGCGGTGCGCTGGGGTGTGGCCGGCAACATCGTCTGGGCCTGGATCTTCACGATCCCGGCCTCCGCTGCGGTGGCCTCGGGCGCCTATCTGGTGAGCCTGAAGCTGCTGTAAGGGTCGCGCTCCGTCGGCGCCTGACGCTGCCGTGCATCGCCCAGTTGTCGATGTTTCACGCGCAGCGGCGGCTGTGCGCTGGCGCTGGCGAGGTGTACGAGTTTATAATCCGCGGTTTCCCGGTGTCGGCAGCTCTCTTCGCTGGTCACGCTGCACGTATCTAACGAGGCCGGGAAGTCCTGAGTGGCCCGATGCGGGCGGGGTGGCAGAGGGTTCTGCGCTTCGCCGGCTGCTCGTCTTGATCTACTGGCCTGAGTGTCTCCTGGTCGGGTGGATCACTGCATACTGGTGATCAAGGAAACATCATGGTCGTGATTCGACTCTCCCGCGGCGGCGCCAAGAAGCGCCCGTTCTACAACATCGTGGCCGCCAACAGCCAGAACCGCCGCGACGGCCGCTTCCTGGAGCGCGTCGGCTTCTACAACCCGGTTGCTTCCGGCAACGCCGAAGGCCTGCGCATCGCCTTCGACCGCATCGACCACTGGGTCAACCATGGTGCCCAGCTGTCGCCGACGGTGGCGCGCCTGGTCAAGCAGGCCAAGGCCAAGCTCGCCCCGGCGGCCTGACCTCTGGCGGGTGGCGGGGTGAATGCCCGGCCAGCCTGACCGACCATCGGGGCCTGCGGGCCCCGATGTCGTTTCTGCCCTGATTCCCTGTCCTGCTTCCTGCTGCCCTGACATGACCACCCACGACGATGACCTGCCCTGGCCCGACGACGCCGTCGAGGTGGCCCGCATTGCCGATGCCTGGGGCGTGAAGGGCTGGGTCCGGGTCGAGCCCTATGCGCGCGATCCGAAGGCGCTGCTCTCCTCTCGTCGCTGGTTCCTGCAGCCGCCTGCGGGCCGGCCGCGTCCTGCTGGCGCACCCACGCTGCCGAGCGTCCTGCGCATCACGCTGGCCAAGGAGCATGGCGACGGGGTGATTGCCTCGGCGCAGGAAGTCCCCGATCGCAACACCGCCGAGGCGCTCAAGGGTGCGCGCGTGTTCGTGTCGCGCGCCAGTTTCCCGACTGCGGCCCAGGACGAGTACTACTGGGTGGACCTGATCGGCCTGGAGGTGGTCAACCGCGCCGGTGTGCTGCTGGGCACGGTGACCGACCTGCTCGATACCGGCGCCCACAGCGTGCTGCGCGTGCAGCTGCCGGAGAGCGAACGTGCTGCCGCGTCGCCGGCCTCGGAAGCCGAGGCAGTTCCTGCTCCTGCGCCGGCCCCGGATGAGGCTGCGCCGGCGGCGCCCGCCCGGCGTTCGCGCCGCAAGGTGCCCGAGGCGGAACCGGCCGAGCGGCTCATCCCCTTCGTGGCGGCCTACATCGACGAGGTGAAGCTGGCCGAGCGCCGCATCCTGGTCGACTGGGAGGCGGACTACTGATCCGCCCCGGCCCGCAGCGGACCGAACCCCTGGACCTGGCCGACGGCCATGCGCATCGACGTCCTGACCCTCTTCCCCGAGCTGTTCCAGCCCTTCCTGCAGGTGGGGGTGACGCGACGCGCCTTCGAATCCCGGCAGGTCGATGTGCGGCTGTGGCCGTTGCGCGAGCACGCGACGGACAACTACCGCCGTGTCGACGATCGGCCCTATGGCGGCGGACCCGGCATGGTGATGCTGGTCGAACCGCTGGAGCGGGCGCTGGCGGCCATCCGCGCCGATCGGGCTGGCGGGGAGGCGCTGGCGGGGCGTGCGCCACTGATCTACTTCAGCCCTGCGGGCGCACCGCTGACGCAGGCGCGCGTCCAGGCCTTCGCCAACGGGCCGGGGGCGATCCTGCTGTGCGGGCGCTATGAGGGGGTGGACCAGCGCTTTCTCGATCGCCATGTGGACGAGGAGGTCAGCCTGGGCGACTTCGTGCTCTCGGGGGGCGAGCTGCCTGCGCTGGCGCTGATCGATGCCGCCACCCGGCTGCAGCCCGGTGTGCTCAACGATGCCGCCTCGCATCAGCAGGACAGTTTTTCGGATGGCCTGCTCGACTGTCCGCACTACAGCCGTCCCGAGCGCCTGGGTGATGCCGCCGTGCCACCGGTGCTGCTCAGCGGCAACCACGCCGAGATCGCGCGCTGGCGGCGCCAGCGCCAGCTGGAGGCCACGGTGCGTCGGCGTCCGGACCTGATCGAGGCAGCGCGCCGGGTCGGGCGCCTCGATGTGGCCGACGAACGTTGGCTGCGGGAGATCGGCTGCGATCCCGGGCTATAATCACCGGTTTTGATCCTCTGCTTGGTCGGGGCGCTCGCGCCCCACGCTGTCGGGTCCCGCTTCGGGGGCTGGTCGGTGGGCTGCCGAAGTGGGCAGCGCGGTGGTCACCTGCGGGTGGCTGCACAGGTCGCAGGCATGATCGCGAGGAGTGTTTCCATGGATCTGATCCGCCAACTCGAGCAAGAAGAAATTGTTCGACTGAACAAGACCATCCCGTCGTTCGCCCCTGGCGACACGGTGATCGTGAGCGTGAACGTCGTCGAAGGTACCCGCAAGCGCGTGCAGGCCTACGAAGGTGTCGTGATCGCCAAGCGCAATCGCGGCCTGAACAGCAGCTTCATCGTGCGCAAGGTCTCCAGCGGCGAAGGCGTCGAGCGGACCTTCCAGCTCTACAGCCCGCTGATCGCCTCGATCGAGGTCAAGCGCCGCGGTGACGTGCGTCGTGCCAAGCTTTACTACCTGCGCCAGCGCAGCGGCAAGTCCGCCCGCATCAAGGAAAAGCTGGCTTGATGCTGGCCTGAACGGGCTTCACCGGCAGGACCAAGTGTCTTGCCACAGCCGAGAGGCCGCCCACCGGGCGGCCTTTTGCATTTGCGCCTATGCTTGACCGATGTCCCGAGCGCCCCTGATCCGTGACCCTCGTGTCGTGCCCGTGGTGGCGCGTGACGATCACTTGCCCGCTGTCGCGTCCGAGCGGCTGTTGCCGGCCGCGCTGCGCCTGCGCTTTGCGGCTCCGCCGTCGTGGGAGCCGGAGCTGCCCGGCGATGGCGGCCGCTGGTCGGATCGCACCCCGACGCCTGCGTCGGTGCTGGTTCCCCTGGTCGCGCGGCCTGACGGCCTGACCGTGCTGCTGACGCGGCGCACCGATCACCTGCATGACCACGCCGGGCAGATCAGCTTTCCTGGCGGGCGTGCCGAGCCGCAGGAGCTGGGCGACCCAGTGGCCACCGCGCTGCGGGAGACCGAGGAGGAGGTCGGGCTGGCGCGCCGCCACATCGAGGTGATCGGCCGGCTGCCGGTCTACACCACCATCACTGCGTATGACGTCACGCCGGTGGTGGCGCTGGTCGAGCCCGGCTTCGAACTGGCGCTGGACCCCTTCGAGGTGGCCGAGGCCTTCGAGGTGCCGCTGGATTTCCTGATGACGCCGGCCCACCACCAGCGCCATGAAATCGATGTGCCCGACGGCGTGCGGCGCCACTTCCTGTCCATGCCCTGGCCGCCAGCCGCTCGTCAGGCGACCGCGGCGGGGGGAGCGAGTGCCATCGCGGCCCCGTCCGACGAGTACTTCATCTGGGGCGCGACTGCGGCCATGTTGCGCAACCTCTACCGCTTCCTGTCCGCCTGAACGCCCGCAGGTCCGAAGCCCTGGTCGGGGCACGGGTCCGGAACCTGGCGGTGTGGCCGGTATCATCTCGTCATGAGCTTTCTCGCGGTCCTGCTGGCACTGTTTGTCGAACAACTGCGGCCGCTTCCCCATGGCAACCCCATCCACGAGGCCTTGATCGCCTGGGTGCGATGGACCGGGCGCAACTTCGACGCCGGCCGCGAGCACCATGCCTGGGTGGTCTGGGCGGTGAGCCTGATCGTGCCTGCGCTGCTGGTCTGGGGCGTGTATGCGCTGCTGTTCCATTTCAGCCTCCTGCTGGCGCTGGCATGGAACTTGGTCGTTCTCTACCTGACGCTGGGGTTCCGCCAGTTCAGCCACTACTTCACCGACATCCGCGAGGCGCTGGAGCGGGGCGACGAAGAGGCCGCCCGCGCGCTGCTGCAGGAGTGGCGCCACCTCGATGCCAGTGAGCTGCCGCGCACCGAGGTGCTGCGCCATGTCATCGAGCACTCGCTGCTGGCCTCGCACCGCCACGTGTTCGGCGTGTTCTTCTGGTTCGTGCTGGGCTCCGCCCTCGGGCTGGGGCCCACCGGTGCGGTGGTCTACCGCTTGGCCGAGTTCTGCACGCGCTATTGGTCCTACAAGAGCCATGTGCTGGGGGCGCCCACCAACATCGGCCTGATGCGCCGCTCGCAGCAGGCCTTCGCCGTGATCGACCATGTGCCGGCGCGGTTGACGGCGGCCGGTTTTGCGGTGGTGGGCAACTTCGAGGAGGCCGTGGACTGCTGGCGCAACCACGCTGGCCTGTGGAAGCAGCGCAACGACGGGGTGCTGCTGGCTGCGGCGGCCGGTGCCGTGGGCGTGGCCCTGGGCGGTGCCCCGGCGCCGGAGGTCCAGCCGGACCGGGGGCGCAGCTTCGAGGCGGGCGGCCTGTCCGCCGACCCTCAGGCCGAGGGCAGCACGCCTGGCCCTGCGCCCCAGCTGGCGCACCTGCGCGCGGTGGTTGGGCTGGTCTGGCGCTCGGTGGTGCTGTGGATGCTGCTGCTGGCGCTGTTGTCGCTGGCCAACCTGCTCGGTTGATCCGGGCCGGCGGCCGTCACCACTTCGTTCGACTGAGCTCCTCTCGCAGGGCCTCGTAGATGCGGTGCCGTGAGGGCGCGATCTCGCCGCGCTCCAGGGCGGCGCGCACGGCGCAGCCGGGCTCGTGGATGTGGGTGCAGTTGTGGAAGCGGCAGCCGCCCAGGTGCGCTCGCAGGTCGGGCATCCAGCGTGCCAGTTCAGTCAGTGCGATGTGCTGCAGGCCGAACTCCTGGAAGCCAGGCGAGTCGATCAGCGCGGCCTGCCGGGCCGCATCCAGCCAGTACCAGCGCGTGTGCGTGGTGGTGTGGCGCCCGGAGTTCAGTGCGGTGGAAATCTCGGCGGTCAATGCGGCCGCTTCGGGCACCAGCAGGTTGACCAGCGTGCTCTTGCCGGTGCCCGACGGCCCGAGCACCAGGGTGGCCCCGGCAGAGAGGCGCCCGGCCAGCAGGGCACGGGCGTGGTCGGATTGCGCGCTGGCGTGGTCGCTGCGGGCGTCACGCGACTTCAGCGCCACCTCCAGCACTTCGTAGCCCATCGCCCGGTAGGGCGCCAGGCGCTCCCGGGCCAGGCGGGCCGGCTCGACCAGATCCACCTTGTTGAGCAGGATGAGCGCCTCGATGCCGGCCTCCTCCGCGGCGATCAGCGCACGCGCGAGCTGGCTCTCGCTGAAGACGGGTTCGCTGGCGACCAGTATCAGCAGGCGGTCCAGGTTGGCGGCGAAGGACTTGGTGCGCCACTCGTCCTGCCGATAGAGCAGGTTGCGCCGCGGCTCCAGCCCTTCGAGCACGCCCTCGTCGCCGTGCTGGTTGGTGGGCTGCCAGCGGACCCGGTCGCCGACCACCACCTCGCTCTTCTTGCCGCGCGGGTGGCAGAGCACCTCGCGGCCTTCCGGGGTCTGTACGACATAGTGACGGCCGTGGCCGGCAACGACCAGGCCGACGTCGAGCGTGGCGTCGCGGGCCTTCGCGGCGGCGATGGGGCGCGCCACCTCAGGCGCCCTGCATGGCGGCAAGGCGTTCGCTGGCCGGCGGGTGCGAGTAGTACACGCGCACGTACAGCGGATCGGGGGTCAGGGTCGACGCGTTGTCCTCGTAGAGTTTGAGCAGCGCGGCCTGCAGGTCGGCCGCCGCGGCCTGGCGGCAGGCGTAGGCATCGGCCTCGAACTCGTGGCCGCGCGACACCGCGGCCGTCAGCGGGCCGATGAAGAAGCCGAACACCGGCCCGGCCATCACCACCAGCAGCAGTGCCAGCGCATCGTTGGGCGCGAACAGGTTGGGTTGCACGCCCAGGCCGTTGTAGAAGGCCGGCTGCTTCATCAGCCAGCCCAGCAGGGCCAGGCTGAGCAGCCACACACCCATCACCGCTGCCAGGCGCTTGGGCACGTGGCGGTGATGGAAGTGGCCGAGTTCGTGCGCGAGCACCGCCTCGACCTGCCCGGGCGACAGGCGCGAGAGCAGGGTGTCGAAGAACACCACCCGCTTGCTGGCGCCAAAGCCGGTGAAGTAGGCATTGGCATGCGCCGAGCGCTTGCTGCCGTCCATCACGTACAGGCCCTGCGCGCGGAAGCCGCAGCGCTGCATCAGGGCCTTGACGCGCTCGGCCAGGCCCTCGTCGGCCAGCGGCTGGAACTTGTTGAACAGCGGGGCGATGACGGTGGGGTAGAGCACCTGCATCAGCAGCGTGAAGCCGGCCAGCACGCCGAAGGCCCAGAGCCACCACAGGCTGCCGGCCGCCGCCATCAGCCAGAGCATCAGCGCGGCCAGCGGCAGGCCAATCAGGGCACCCAGCAGGCTGCCCATCAGCAGGTCGCGCAGCCACAGGCCCCAGGTCATGCGGTTGAAACCGAAGCGCTGCTCCAGGCGGAAGGTGCGCCAGAGGTCGAAGGGCAGGTCCAGCGCGGCGCCGATCACGCTCACGGCGACCATCAGGCCGAGCTGGTAGCCCAGGTCGCCCCAGCGCGGCTGCAGCCCGTCACGCAGCCAGCCATTGAGCGCATCCAGCCCGCCCAGCAGGGTCCAGCCCAGCAGCACGGCGCCGCCCCAGGCGATGGTCACCAGCTCGAAGCGCTGCTTGGCGATGGTGTAGTCGGCCGCCTTTTGGTGCGCCTCCAGGCTCACCGTGCCGGCGAAGGCAGCGGGCACGGCGGCGCGGTGCCGGGCGACGTGGCGCACCTGACGGCCGATCAGCCACATGCGCAGCCCCAGCATCAGCACCAGGGCGGTGGCAAAGACGGTCGTGACGGTGAGGGAATTCATGCCGGGATTGTCTCCCAAGGCCCGCAGCCCCGCGGCGGCCGGGGCTGCATGGGAGAATTCTGGGTTGCTTGGAGAACCCGATGACCGAACCCGCGACCCCCGCTGCCGTGCTGGCCAAGAACGACCTGAACCTGATCTGGCTGGACATGGAAATGACCGGCCTGGAGCCGGCCACCGACCGCATCATCGAGATCGCGGTGGTCGTCACCGATGCGCAGTTGCAGGTGCGCGTGGAAGGTCCGGTGATCGCGGTACACCAGAGCGATGCCGTGCTCGACCGCATGGATGCCTGGAACAAGGGCACCCACGGCAAGAGCGGCCTGATCGACCGCGTGCGTACCTCGACCATCGACGAGGCCGCCGCCACGGCACAGATCAAGGCCTTCCTGATGCAGTACGTCAGCGCGCGCAAGTCGCCGATGTGCGGCAACAGCATCTGCCAGGACCGCCGCTTCATGGCCAACTACATGCCGGAGCTGGAGAACTTCTTCCACTACCGCAATCTGGATGTCTCCACGCTCAAGGAACTGGCGCGGCGCTGGAAGCCCGGCATCATGGATGGCTTCAAGAAGGCGCAGAAGCACACCGCGCTGGCCGACATCCACGAGTCCATCGACGAGCTGCTCTACTACCGCGAGCACTTCCTGGCAGCCTGATCTGCCTGCCGGCGAGGCAAAAAAGGCCGGCCACAGGGGCCGGCAAACGGGAGTTCGGGGTCGAGTGGGTGCAGGGCCGATCAGGCCCTGGTGTGCTCGAAGTGGCTTATGAGCTGGCGCACCTGCTCGGCCTGCTCGCGCAGGCTCTCGGCGGCGGCGGTGCTCTGCTCCACCAGCGCTGCATTCTGCTGCGTCATCTGATCGAGCTGCGTGACCGCGCCGTTGACCTGCGCGAGGCCGTTGCTCTGCTCGGTGGC
>Ga0073899_10000836_pt1 | contig 28423 bp, 27 predicted proteins | sample KloWWTmetaKNB5Ph_FD_88975 | JGI IMG/M metagenome (GOLD analysis project Ga0073899, IMG submission 88975) | Active sludge microbial communities from Klosterneuburg, Austria, studying microevolution and ecology of nitrifiers - Klosterneuburg... | ecosystem: Engineered > WWTP > Aerobic digester >... | reverse complement strand
CGGCCGGACGGACGGGGGAGCGCCTTGCTGGGACGAAAGGGGACGGGGCGGTTTCAAGGGGTCATCGCAACACTGCTTGTTGTTTGTGGTGTTGAGAGTAGCTCGGTGAACGCTTCGGAGGGGGTCTTGTAGCCGAGGCGTTTGCGGGGTCGGTCGTTGAACTCGGCTTGGACGGCGGCGATGTGCTCGGGGGTGTGGACGGATAGGTCGGTGCCTTTGGGGAAGTACTGGCGGAGGAGGCCGTTGGTGTTCTCGTTGGTGGGCCGTTGCCAGGGGCTGTGGGGATCGCAGAAGTACACCTGGGCGCCGGTTGCACGGGTGAGTGCCTGGTGAGCTGACATTTCCCTGCCTTGGTCCCAGGTCAGGCTGAGGCGTAGGTGTTGGGGTAGGCGGGCGAACACGTTGGTGATCGCCGCTTGTACCTGGGGGGCGGTGTGTCCGCCGGGGAGGGGGACGAGCAGGGTCAGGCTGGTGGTCAGCTCGACCAGGGTGCCGATCGCGGACTTGTTCTCGGCGCCACAGATCAGGTCACCTTCCCAATGGCCGGGCACGACCCGCTCAGCGACCTCCGCGGGCCGGTCGGCGATCATCACCATGTCCGGGATCGGCCCCGGCCGTGTCGCTGCTCGGCGCTGGCTACGTCGCCTGAACCGGCCGGTCCGCAGGTAGCCGGCCAGTTCCCGCTTCAAGGTGCCGCGGGTATGGACGTAGAGCCCCTGATAGATCGTTTCCGGGCTGATCCACATGGCTCCATCATCGGGGAAGTCGACCCGCAACCGGCCGGCGATCTGTTCCGGCGAGGCATGCCCTCGCAGCCTGTCCTCGACCTCCCGTGCCAGCCGCGGGTTCGACACCAACTTCGTCGGTTTCGGCCTGGCAGCCCGGCCCCGAGCGGCCAGATCCGCAGCGACCGCCCGATATTCCCCATCACGGCGACGATTCCTGGCGATCTCGCGACTGATCGTCGACGGCGGCCGGCCCAGGCTCGCCGCGATCCGCCGCAACGACCACTGCTCCACCCTCCGCAGCGCGATCTCCTCCCGCTCAGCGAGGGACAACCGCAGCCCCGCCGAATCCGCAGCTCTCACCCGAACATGCTCAGCGATCCACCGCTGGCCCGTCCGCGCCGACACGCCCACCACGACCGCCGCCGCCCGAACCGACCCAGCCCGACCGAACTCGCCCCAGAACGCACGCCGAACACCCACCGGCAACCCCGGACGACCAACACCCACCACGACCTCCACAGATCAGGTGTTGCGTTGACCCCTTGGACTCGCCCGGTTCCGTTTCGTCCCAGCGACCCGGAGCACCCCAGGTGGGACAGAAGGGAACCGACCGGGCCCTTCTGTCCCGGGTCGGGCTGATGGGGTCGCCGGATCGCGAGCCCGGAGCCCTCCAACCCAGGAGGCCTCGCCTTGTGGCGCCAGCGCCGTGTCCATCGGGTGGCCATTGACCGGCCGCGGGCAGCTGTCCTACGATGAATAATCGAACAGAAAGCCGATTACATGGCGAGGGGGAGTGCGATGGACGAGTCCTGGCCGGGCAGCCTGGAGGGTGCCGACGCGGCGCTTCTGGAGGCCGAGCTGGCGTCCTCCGCGGCTGATCGCTACCAACGGGCGCAGGTGGCTGCCCTGCGGGTGGCGGCCGTGGTGCTCGCCGTCCGGGCCCTGCCGCGGCGCTCGTCGCGTCCCCGTCCGGTCTGGCAGGTGCTCGCCAAAGCGGCACCGGAGTACTCCGAGTGGGCCGGGTTCTTCGCCGCGACCCACCTCAAGCAGCAGGCCGTGGCCGCCGGCGCCACCGCGATCGTCTCGGCCCGGGAGGCCGACGACCTCTACCGGGACGCCTGCTGTTTCCGCGACCAGGTCGCCGGCTGGCTGTCGCGGCGCCGCCACCTCGCGCAGTCAGGGCTGCGCGCCGACGGTGCCTGAGCTGGAGGCCGGGCGCGCCCGGGTCATCATGCACGTCGACATGGACGCCTTCTACGCCTCGGTGGAGCAGCGCCGCCGTCCAGAACTCGCCCGGGTGCCGATGTGGGTGGGCGGGGAGCGGCGCGGGGTGGTGCTGTCGGCCAACTACGCCGCCCGGGCCTGGGGAGTCCGTGGCGGGATGTCATCGGCGGCCGCCCGTCGGCTCTGCCCCCACGCGGTCGCCGTCCGGCCCGACTTCGACGCCTACACCGAGGTGTCCCACGGCATCCTCGCCGTCCTGGAGTCGGTCAGCCCGGCGGTGGAGAGCGCGTCGATCGACGAGGCCTACCTCGACCTCACCACCGCAGTCGGTGGCTGGGGGTCGGCCCGGGCGATCGGTGAGCACCTGCGCGCGCTGGTGCACGACGAGCAGCGCATCACCTGCTCGGTGGGCATCGGCCCGAACCGGCTGCTCGCCAAGATGGCCTCGGTGGCCGCCAAGCCCGACGGGCTGTTCGAGGTCGCGCCCGGTCAGGTCGAGGAGTTCCTGCTCCCGCTGCCGGTCGAGCGGCTGGTCGGCGTGGGGGAGAGCACCGCGGCCCGGCTGCACGCCCGGGGCATCGTCACGATCGCCGACCTGGCGGCCGCGCCCCGGGTCGACCTGCAACGCCGGTTCGGGCGGCACGCCGGGGCGCTGCTCGCCGAACTCGCCCGGGGGCGGGACTCATCCCGGGTGGTCTCCCGTCCCGGCGAGCGCGGGGTCGGCAACCAGGAGACCTTCGGCGCAGACACCGCGGACGAGGGGGTGATCAGCGCCGAATTGCTGCGGCTCGCGCTCAAGGTCTCCGCCCGGCTGCGGGCCGCCGGCCAGGTCGGCCGCACCCTCACGCTGCACGTGCGCTACCCCGACTTCACCACCACCTCCGCCGCCACCACCTTCGAGGAGCCCACCGCGGCCACCGACGACCTCCACGAGGCGGCCCTGGCCCTGCACGGACGGCTGAACCGGCGACGCCGTCCCGTCCGCCGGCTGGGGCTCCGGGTGACCGGGCTCGTGGACGCGCTCCGCGCCCACCACCAGCCCGCGCTGGACGAACCCGAACGGGGCTGGGCCGAGGCGGAGCGGGCCAGCGACGCGGTGATCGCCCGCTTCGGCCCGGCCGCGGTGCAGCGGGCGGTGCTCACCGGCAGACGGCGGCCCTGAGGCGCAGCGCCCACGGCCACGACGGCGCTGTTCCGTATTGGCAGGTGGCGACCTAGACTGGCCCTACACTTCGTCCACGACGAACCAGGAGGTGGTGAATGGCCCTCTCCGAGGACGAGCAGAGACTCCTCGCTCAGATGGAGGCCGCGCTCGCGGCCGAGGACCCGAAACTGGCGAGCACCCTGCGAGGCACCACGGTGCGGCGGTTGCACCGTCGCCGGGCAGCGCTCGCGGGGGTCGGTTTCGTGGTCGGGCTCGCCGCCCTGGTGGGCGGGATGCTCACCCATCCGCTGCTGAGCGTGCTCGGGTTCGTGATCATGCTGGCCGCCACGGTGGTCGCCGTCAGTTCGTGGCGGCATGTCGGCGCCGACCCTGACGGCCAGCCTGCGCAGGGATCCCGTCCGGGCGGCAAGTCCGACCGTGACTTCATGGACCGCATGGAGGAGCGCTGGCGCAAGCGCCAGGACGAGGGCTTCTGATCCACTCCCCCGAGCCCGGGGCTCAGCCGCGGGGCCAGCGCAGGAGTGAGCGGGGGACCAGCCGGTGCCAGCCGTGGTGATCCCGAAGGCGTCCGCCGAGCGCGGCGCGGAAACGGCGCACGGCCGCGACGGGGTCGTCGCCGGCGGGTTCGGGGCCGTAGTGCACCAGGTCGACCAGCGCGGCCAGTGCTTCCAACTCGGTCGCCGCGGCCGGGTCCAGGAGCGGTGCGAGAGCAGCCGCCACCTGCCGGGGCGTTCCCCCGGGCCAGGGCAGGCCGGCGTCCAGTACCGAGTCGCGGGCTTCGTCCCAGGCCGCCGCGGCAGCCCGGGCGGGCGGACGGGCAACGCCGAGCCGTCGCGCGCGCAGCCCGGCCCGAACGAGCTGGGGAGCTGCGAGCAGGGCGGCCACGCCGGCAAGCCAGGCCAGGACGACGCCGGCGATGCCCAGCCAGCGGCCCCACGGTGACGATCCGCCGGCTCCGGGTGACTGGGTTGCCGTGGGGGTTGCCGACGCCGAGGGCGACGCCGAGGTGCGACTCGGCGTGGGCGTGGGGCTCGGCGAAGCCTGGGAGCCGGCCCCCGGGGTGGCGTCGAACTGCACCCAGCCGAGACCGTCGAGGTAGAGCTCGGTCCAGGCGTGCATCTGCCGCACCGACACCTCCCAGTCCTCGCCCTTGCGGGTGCCGGGCAGGAAGCCCACCACGACCCGCGACGGGATGCCGGCCAGCCTCGCCAGCGTGGCCAGCCCGCCCGCGAACTGCTCGCAGTAGCCCGTCCGGTCGAAGAGGAGGAAGTTGTTGAGGGTGTCCAGGCTGGAACCGGACGGAACCTGCGTCGAGTAGCGGAAGTTCTCCGACAGCAGCCAGCCCTGCAGCGCCAGCGCCTTCTGCCCGGCGGTCATCGAGTCGTCGACGAGCTGGTCGACCAGACCCGCCAGGTCGGGGCTGAGGCCGGGGGGCAGGGCGAGGGTGAGGCCGTTGTCGCCGGGGTCCCCGGCAGCCGCCTGCTCGATCTGCTCGCGGTTGGGGTCCACCTGCCAGCTGGTGATGCGGTAGTCCAGGTCGAGCGTCGCCTCCTTGCGGTCGTCGCCGATGGCCACCACCCCGTAGGTGCGCGGGTCGTAGCGCCACTCGCCGGTCGCTTCGACGCTCCGCGGCGCCCAGGGCACCGGCAGCCACTCGCTCGCGAACTGGCCGACGCGGATCCGGGTGCGCGTCAGCGTCCGGTCCTCGGGTCCGTCGGGGTCGGGCAGTGGCGGGGAGAGCAGGTCGGTCGGGGTGAGGTGGAACCCCTGCGCGTCGAACTCGGGCAGGGCCGTCAGCCGCAGGTAGTGGCCGTCGCCGTCGTCGGGGGTGTAGGTGATGATCACCTTGTTGCTGGTCGAGGTGACATTGCTCCGCAGGTCGAGGCTGGGGTCGCCCAGCTGCACCGGCCCGGCGTCGTCGGTGTTCCCCAGCACCCCGCCGGTCCGGACGGGGAGCAGCGCCGCCACCACGGAGGTGACGGCGAGGGCGAGCACGGCGGCCAGGACGGTCGAGAACGCGATGCCGCGTCGGAGACCCGCGACGAGCGGGGCCGAGCCGACCCGGTGCCGGTTGTAGGTGGCGGTGGCCAGCACGCCGAGGTAGCCCAGCGCGATCGGGACGAAGAGCGCCGCCGACGTCTCGGCCGGCAGCACGAAGGCCGGCACCAGGTAGGGCACCACGAGCACCGGGAACGTCCAGCCGGGACGGGCCAGACCCACTGTCGTCGCCTCGACGACCACGTAGAGCACCCACAGCAGCAGGGTGCTCAGCAGCGCCACACCGTCGTGGGGTGACATCGGCGCCCAGCTCTCCCGGATGTACTCGGCGGTCTCGGGCAGCAGTTTCGCGAACCGCGGCAGCACCAGGCCCAGCACGACCAGCCCTGGCACCAGCCCCACCAGGCGGGCGACGAGGTCCGGGGCGCCGAGCCGGCGGGCGATCGAGGAGAACACGATCGAGCACCCCACCAGGCCGGCGGTCAGCCACAGGTAGCTGCGGTCCTGGGTGAGCGGCACCAGCGCCAGTGCCGAGGCCAGCAGGGCCACCGCCAGCGCGACCTGCAGCCGTTCGGCGGGCCTCACGAGGCACCCTCCCCGAGTTGTCGCCAGGCTTCGGCGAGGTCGGCACCCGGCGCGGCCACGACGTAGCGCCAGCCGGCGTCGGCCAGCACCCGGAGCGCGTCGGCGTCAGCTTCGGAGTGCACCAGCGCCCAGCAGGTGCTGTGCTCGCGCCTCGCCTCGGCCAGCCGCAGCGCGTCGTCGGTGCCGAGCCGTCCGAGCAGGGCGATCAGCAGCTGGCCGCGCACGCCCGCCGGCGAGGTGAGCAGCGCGTCCCCCAGGGAGGTGGAGGGGCTGGTGGTGAGCCGCGCGAGCCGGACTCGCAGGTCGCGGGCACCCTCGACGGGCCTTACGTCCACCTCCGGACGGGCGGTGTCGAGCAGCCACACCCCGAAGCCGTGCTCCAGCAGGTGGCACCCGATCGAGGCTGCCGCGCCCACCAGCCACTCCAGGCGGGGTTCGGGGACGGCCGCGGTGTAGCTGCCGCTGCGGTTGTCGAGCACCAGTACCGCGCTCGGATCCCAGGCCCGCTCCTCGCGCCTCACCATCAGCTCCCCGAGGTGGGCGCTCGCGCGCCAGTGGATGCGGCGCCGGTCGTCGCCGGGGTGGTACTCGCGCACCAGCACGTCGTCCGGGCCGAGGAGGCTCGCGCGCAGCGCCGGCGTCTCGGTCGAGGACCCGACGCCGGCGGCGGCGCGCAATCCGGGCAGCGGCTGCACCGGGGGCAGTGCGAGCACCTCCGAGCGGCCCGGCAGGTGCGTGCGGCCCCGGGCCAGGCCGAGGCCGTCACCGACCCGGCTCTGCAGTGGTCCCAGCGTGTGCGGACCCCGCCAGCGGGCCGTGAACGACTGCTCGACGACGTGGTCGAAGCGGCCGAGCCCGACCGGCAGCGACACCGTCCCCGCCTCGCCGAGACCGGGGGTGACCGCGTCGCGGTAGTCGGCGACGGCTCCCAGGGCGAGCCGGCCGCCCGGCACCTCGAGCCGGCTGCGGACGGTACGGCCCACGTCGAGTTCGGCGGGCCCGACCCGGCGGACGACCTGCCGGCGTCGTCCGGGCAGCAGCAGGAGCCAGCTCGTCAGTGGCAGCACGACGAGGAAGAGGCCGGGCCAGGCGAGGTCGCGCTGCCCGAACAGGGCCGCGACGCCGCACCAGAGCAGGCCGCCGGCGAGCGTGACCCACCCCCGCAGCGTCAGGCCCGCGCCCATGGTCAGTCGACTCGCCGGGGCAGCGGGACGGCCTCGACTGCCTGCCGGACGATGTCGGACGCCTCCAACCGTCCGATCCGGGCGTCAGTGCTGAGCAGGATCCGGTGGGCGAGGGTGGGAACGGCGAGCTCCTGGATGTCGTCGGGGATGACGAAGTGGCGGCCCATCGTCGCCGCCCTGGCCTTCGCTGCCCGCAGCAGTTGCAGGCTGGCCCGGGGCGAGGCGCCGAGGCGGGAGGCAGTCGTGCGGCGGGTGCCGTCCACGATCGCGACGAGGTACTCCTTGACCACCCGGTGGACGAAGACCCGACGGGTCGTCGCGATCGCCTCGGCCACCGTCGCGGCATCGGTGACCGGCCGCAGGTCCTCCAGCGGCTCGGTCTCGCCGTGGCGCTCGAGCATCGCCACCTCCGCGGCCGGCCCGGGGTAGCCGAGGTCGATGCGCAGCCCGAACCGGTCGCGCTGCGCCTCGGGCAGCGGATAGGTGCCCTCCATCTCGATCGGGTTCTGGGTCGCGACCACCACGAACGGACGGGGGAGCGGGTGGGAGGTGCCGTCCACGCTCACGTGCCGCTCCTCCATCGCCTCCAGCAGGGCCGACTGGGTCTTGGGCGAGGCGCGGTTGATCTCGTCCGCGATCACGACGTGGGCGAAGATGCCGCCAGGGGAGAACTCGAAGTCGCGGGTGTGCTGGTTGAAGACCGACACGCCGGTGATGTCGCTGGGCAGCAGGTCCGGGGTGAACTGGATGCGGCTGGAGCTCGCGTCGATCGAACGGGCCAGTGCCCTGGCGAGCATCGTCTTGCCGACGCCCGGTACGTCCTCGATGAGCAGGTGCGCCTCGGCCAACAGGGCCGTGATCACCAGGTCGATCGCCTCGCTCTTGCCCTCGATCACCTCTCCGACCGCTGCCGCGATGGCTGCCGCGGTCTGCCGCACGGACTCGATCTGCGTGGTCGTCGCCAGCTCCACCGGGTTTCCTCCTTGCTCCGGGCCCCACCTTAGGAGGAACGACCAATCCAATGCTTGCCCTGAGTGGAGGAATGTGGAGTAAGGTGGCGCCAAGTGGAGCACATGGGAGGGAGATGCCGTGTTTCTGGGCACCTTCACCCTCAAGCTCGACGACAAGGGGCGGTTCTTCCTCCCCGCCAAGTTCCGGGAGCAGTTCGGCCAGGGGCTGGTGATCACCCGTCAGGCGGATCGCTGTCTGGCGATCTGGCCGGCCGAGGTGTTCGCCGCGGAGGTCGCGAACGCGGCCACCGGCCCTTCGTCGGTGGCTCGGGTGCGCGACTACCAGCGGATGGTGTCCTCGGGGGCCTCCGACGAGTCGCCCGACAGCCAGGGGCGCCTCACGGTGCCGCCGCCGCTGCGGAACTACGCGGGCCTGACCAGGGACATCGTCGTGATCGGGGCGTACAACCGCCTCGAGCTGTGGGACGCGCCGCACTGGGAGGAGTACTCCGCGGCACGGGAGGAGGCGTTCGCGGTCCTGGACGACTCCGAGGCGGAAACGGGCTGAGGCAGCCCAACAGGCGGCGCGTGGGTTGCGGCTCCGCGCTCGGGCCGGGTGCACCTGGGATCACTTCCCCGGTTCCAGGCACCCCGGTCCGGAGCGGAACCGGAGCGCACGCGCCACACGAGCAGGTGAGGGTCGAGATGGTTGAACCGGACGGGACGGGTCCCACCCACTCCCCGGTACTGCGCGACCGCATCGTCGAACTGCTGGCGCCGGCACTGGCCGCGCCCGGGGCCGTCTACCTCGACTGCACGCTCGGGCTGGGTGGCCACGCCGAGGCCGTGCTGGGGGCCTGCCCGCAGGCCCGGCTGATCGGGATCGACCGCGACCCCGAGGCGCTCGCGCTGGCCAAGCGTCGGCTGCTCCCCTTCGGTGACCGCGTCGCGGTGTACCAGGCCGTCTACCACGAGCTGGACGAGGTGCTGCAGGAGGCCGGGCTGCGCGGCGTGGACGCGATCGCCGCCGACCTCGGGCTCTCGTCGCTGCAGATCGACTCGGTCGGCCGCGGCTTCGCCTACGCCACCGACGCGCCGCTGGACATGCGGATGGACCCCTCCAGCGGGCCGACCGCCGCCGACCTGCTGAACACCGCCCCGCCCGGCGAACTGGTGCGGATCCTGCGCGTGCTGGGTGAGGAGCGGTTCGCCGACCGGATCGTTCGCCGCGTGGTGGCCGCCCGGCCGCTGCGCACCTCGGCAGAACTGGTGGCCCTGATCGACGACGCGATCCCGATGGCCACCCGCACCGGCGGCCACCCGGCCAAACGGACGTTCCAGGCGTTGCGGATCGCCGTCAACGGCGAACTGGAGTCGCTCGCCGCCTTCCTGCCGGCGGCGCTGGGCGCGCTGCGGCCCGGCGGCCGGTTCGCCGTGCTGGCCTACCACTCGGGCGAGGACCGGCTCGTGAAGCGGGCGTTCGCCGAGGCCGCCAGCGACCACGTGCCGCCCGGGCTGCCCTCGGTGCCCGAGGCGCTGAAGGCCCGTTACCGGCTGCTCACCCGCGGCGCCGAACGTCCCTCACCGTCCGAGGTCGCCGCCAACCCCCGTGCCAACCCGGCCCGCCTGCGGGCCATCGTCGCCGAACCAGGAGGCCTCTCATGACCGCGCTGCTCGCACCCCGTCCGAGCCACCCGGAGACCGGGCCCGGCCTGGCGCCGGTGCCGCCGTTGCGCCGCCAGCTCGCCACGCCCTGGTTCATCGCTCTCCTCGCCGCCGTGCTCGGCCTGGGCATGGTCGGGCTGCTGGTGCTGACGACCGCGCTGCAGAACCAGGCGTTCGCGGTCGGCGACCGGCAGGCCCTGGCCCAGGCGCTGGCCAACGACCTCTCCGACCTGCAGGCGCGGGTCGCGGACGCCCGCTCGGTGCAGTCCCTCGCGCTGGCCGCACAGGGCCTCGGCATGGTGCCGGACACCTACCCCGCCCAGCTGCGCCTGGACGGGACGGTGACCGGGAAGGCGAACATCGTGATGGGCGGGGAGATGCCCGACCTGCGCCACCGCACCGACGAGCAGGCCGCGGCCGAGGAGGCCGCGCGGGTCAAGGCGGAGCAGGTCGCGAAGGAGAAGGCCGAGAAGCAGGCCAAGGCGGCCGCCGAACGCAAGGCGAAGGCCGAGAAGAAGGCCAGGGCGAAGGCGAAGGCGAAGGCCGAGGCTGCGGCGAAGGCTGAGGCCGAGGCTGCGGGGAAGCCGAAGAAGAAGTCCGGCGCACAGCAGGGGGACCGCGAACCATGAGCCGGCCGCTGGATCGCTTCTTCCACCCCAACGCAGCCCGGAGCCGCCGGAGCACGCGGCAGCCGCTCGCCTCCTCGCCCCGCCGGTTGCGCGTGCTGCTGATCGGCGTCGCGGTCGTGTTCTCCCTGCTGGCCGGACGGGCGGTGCAGGTGCAGGCCATCGACGCCCAGGCCGTGGCCGCGGAGGCGGCCGACCAGATCACCGTGGCGCGCGACATCCCCGCCTTCCGCGGCGAGATCACCGATCGCAACGGGCAGCCGCTCGCCTACACCGAGGGCACGGTGACGGTGGTCGCCGACCCCGAGATGATCCGCACCAACGGGAAGTTCGACGAGCCGATGACCAGCCGGGACACCGAGATCGCCGGCACCGCCGCGCAGCGGGTCGCCGACCTGATCGCCGCGCACGTCGGCGGGCAGGCGGCCGACTACCTGCCAAAGCTGACGCGCGCGGGCAGCCGGTACGCGATCGTGGCCCGCAACGTGTCGGCGGCCGACTTCGCGCGGCTGGTCGCCGACATGAAGTCCCAGACCCTGATCGGCGTCTACTCCGAGAGTGCGCCGACCCGGCGCTACATCAACGGCACCCTGGCCGCGAACATCCTGGGCTGGGTCAACCAGCAGGGCAAGGGCGCCGGCGGACTGGAGTACCTGCTCGACTCGACCCTGTCGGGCACGCCGGGGCGGGAGGAGTACGAGACGTCGGCCAACGGACGGATCCCGCTCGGCACGAGCGTGCTGGTGCCCGCCCGCAACGGCGACGGCTACCGGCTCACCATCGACGCCGGCCTGCAGTGGCAGGTGGAGCAGATCCTCGCGCAGCGCGTCCGGATCTCCAAGGGCGACTCCGGGGTGGCGATCGTGATGAACGCCAAGACCGGGGAGATCCTCGCGCTCGCGAACTACCCGACCTTCGACCCCAACGACTACGGCTCCTACGACCTTGAGAGCCTCGGCAATCGGGCGTTCACCGACTCCTACACCCCCGGCAGCGTCCAGAAGGTGCTCACCTTCGCCGCGCTGCTCGACGCGGGCCTCGTCCGTCCGACCGATCTGGTGGAACTGCCCCAGCAGGTGATGTCGGGCGACCACCCGGTGCGTGACCCGTTCACCCACGAGGCCGACCCCGAGGTGATGTACGCGCGCGGCATCATCGCTCGCTCCTCCAACGTCGGCGCGATCCTGATGGGCCGCAAGATCGACTCCAACCGGCTGCGCGAGTACCTGCTCTCGTTCGGGCTGGGGAAGAAGACCGGGCTGTGGCTCTCCGGCGAGACCGCCGGTGCCCTGCCGCCGCAGGACATGCCCGGCTACAGCGCCGACGGCATCGCCTTCGGCGGCAGCGCCCTGGCCGTCACGGCCGTCCAGGAGATCACCGCGGTCGCAGCCGTCACCAACGGCGGCATCTACCACCCGGCCACCCTGATCGCCGGCCGCACCGGCGCGGACGGGGTCGAGCAGCCCGTCGAGGGGGGTGAGGCCCGTCGGGTGATCTCCGCGACCGCCTCGGCGGACCTGCGCTCGATGATGGAGGGCATGGTGCAGTACAACGAGAGCCGTGGCAGCCGGACGTTCACGATCGACGGGTACCGCACCGGGGCCAAGACCGGCACGTCCAAGAAGTACGACTTCGACTGCGCCTGCTTCAACGGGTTGGTGACCTCGACCATCGGGGTCGGCCCGATCGAGGACCCCCAGATCGTCACCTACGTGGTCGTGGACAACCCCCAGCGCGGCGCCGCCGGTGCCGCCGTGGCGGGCCCCGGCTACCACGACATCATGACCGTGGCCCTGAACCGGTACGGGGTGAAGCCGTCCACGGGGAAGGCCCCCAAGCTTCCGGTCTACCCCTGAGTGCGTGCGAGGATCGTTCCCATGACCGACCCCGACCGCGACGCCCCGGTGCCCGTCCCGCTCCGGACGCTGCTGCCCGGCGCGCCCGACACCCTCGTCAGCGGCGTGGGCCTGGATTCGCGCCGGATCCGCCCCGGCGACCTCTACGTCGCCCTCCCGGGCGCGGCCACCCACGGAGCCCGGTTCGCCCCGGCGGCCATCGCCGCGGGGGCCGCGGCGGTGCTCACCGATGCCGAGGGGGACGCGCTGCTGGCCGCGGCACTGCCGGGCGGCCCCGGCGTGCCGGTGGTGGTGGTGGCCGATCCGCGGGCGGTGCTCGCCCGGGTCGCCGCGGAGTGGCACGGACGGCCGTCCGAGCGGCTCGCGGTGTACGGCATCACCGGTACCACCGGCAAGACCAGCACCGCCTTCCTGATCGCAGCCGGGCTGGCCGCGGCGGGCCTGCCGGCGGCGACCATCGGCACGCTGGGAGTGATGGCCGGCGGGGTGGCGCTCGACCTGCCCACCTCGACCGTCACCACGCCCGAGGCTCCCGACCTGCAGGCGATCCTGGCCCGGCTGCTCGCCGACGGGGTGCGCGCGGTGGCGATGGAGGTCTCCTCCCACGCGCTCGCCCTGCACCGAGCCGACTGGGTCGCCTTCGACGTGGCCGCCTTCACCAACCTCGGCCACGACCACCTCGACTTCCACCGCGACCAGGAGTCCTACTACCAGGCCAAGGCCCGGCTGTTCCTCACCGGCCGCGCGAGGCACGCCGTCGTCAACACCGCCGACCCCTTCGGCGCCCGGCTCGCCGACGAGATCCGCGCCGACGGCCGCGCCGTGCTGCACACCCTCGGCTCCGAGGGCGCCGACTACCGCGTGCTGGCCGCGACCGCCCGTGCCGACGGTGGCTGGGACGTCCGCGCGGCGACCCCCGGCGGCGAGGTCGACTTCCGCATCGGGATGCTGGGCGACTTCAACGTGGACAACGCGCTCACCGCACTCGCGATGCTCGACCTCAGCCCGCTCGACCTCGACGCGGCCCTGGCCGGGCTCGCGACCGCCGCCGTCCCCGGCCGGATGCAGCGGGTGCCGCTGCCCGAGGGAGCCCCGCGGGTGGTGGTCGACTTCGCCCACACCCCCGAGGCCGTCGCGGCCGCGCTCGCCGCGCTGCCCGCGGGCCGGCGGGTGGTCGTGCTGGGCTGCGGCGGCGATCGCGACCACGCCAAACGCGGGCCGATGGGCGAGGCTGCGGCGCGTGGCGCCGACCTCGTCGTGGTGACCGATGACAACCCGCGCAGCGAGGACCCGGCCGCGATCCGGCGCGCGGTGCTGGACGGCGCCGCGCGGGTCGCCGGCGAGACCGGTGCCGCCGTGTTGGACGGGGGTCCGCGGCGGGAGGCGATCACCCGTGCCTTGGCCGAAGCCGGCCCCGACGGCTGGGTCGCCATCCTCGGCAAGGGCCACGAGCACGGCCAGGACATCGCCGGGGTGGTGAGCCCCTTCGACGACGTCGAGGTCGCCGCCCGGGCGTGGACGGACCTGCGGGAGGCCAGCGATGGATGAGCGCACCGCGGGCGAACTCGCCGCACTGGCCGGCGCCACCCTGGTCGGCGACCCCTCGGTGGTGGTCGGTCCCGAGGTCGTGATCGACTCCCGGGCCGTCACCCCCGGGGCGCTCTTCGTAGCGCTTCCCGGTGAGCGCGCCGACGGCCACGACTTCGCCTTCGAGGCCGCGGGACGGGGGGCAGCGGCCGTGCTGGTCGAGCGCGACCTCGGTCTCGGCGTCCCGCAACTCGTGGTGCCGGACGCGCTCGCCGGCCTTGCCGCGCTCGCCCGCGGCATCGTCGCCGGAGCCGCGGCCGACGGGCTCCGCCGGGTCGCGATCACCGGCTCCTCGGGCAAGACCAGCACCAAGGACCTCCTCGCCGCGGTGTTGCGCTCCGCCGGGCCGACGGTCGCGCCGGTCGGCTCCTTCAACAACGAGATCGGGGTGCCGCTCACCGCGACGGCCGTCGACGCGGCGACCCGTTATCTGGTCAGCGAGTTCGGCGCCCGCGGCCCGGGCCACATCGCCGCGCTGGCAGGCATCGTGCCGCCCGAGGTCGGCGTGGTGCTCAACGTCGGGCACGCGCACCTGGGCGAGTTCGGCTCGGTGGCCGCGATCGCCGCGGCGAAGGGCGAACTCGTGGAGGCGCTCCCCGCTGACGGCTGGGCGGTGCTCAACGCCGACGACGAGGCGGTCGCCGCCATGGCGACCCGCACCACCGCGCGGCTCGCCTGCTGGTCACTGCTGGGCCGTCCCGGGACGGGGGAGAAGCGGCTCTGGGCGGAGGAGGTCACCCCCGACCGGCTGCAACGGCACTCCTTCACCCTGCACGTCGACACCGCCGGGGAGAGCGCCAGCACCCGGGTGTCCCTGCGGGTCGCCGGCGCCCAGCAGGTCGGCAACGCGCTCGCCGCCGCCGGTGCGGCACTCGCCCTCGGCCTCGACCTGGCCCGGGTGGGGGAGGCGCTGTCGGGCGCCGCGCCCGCGTCCCGGTGGCGGATGGAACTGCACGAGCGGCCCGACGGGCTCCTGGTCGTCAACGACGCCTACAACGCGAACCCCGACTCCATGCGGGCGGCGCTGGTCGCCGTGGCGGCGCTGCGCCGTCCGTCCGGGCGGGTGGTGGCGGTGCTCGGCGACATGCTCGAACTCGGGCTGGAGGCCGCCGCGCAGCACGAGGCGGTCGGGGAACTCGCCGGCAGCCTCGGGCTGGACGCGGTCATCGCGGTCGGTGGGCACGCCGGCAGCATCGTGGCCGGGGCGGCCCGCCACGGGATCGAGGCGATCGCCGTCCCGGATCGGCACGCGGCGCTCGCCGCGGCCCTCGGCCTCGTGTCGCCGCCCGATGTGGTGCTGGTGAAGGCCTCCCGGGGGATAGCGTTGGAGACCGTGGCGGACGCGCTGGCTGCGGGAGCGGAGGCCCCGGGGACATGAGGACAATCCTGCTCGCCGGTGGCGTGGCGCTGCTCGGCACGCTGCTCGGCACCCGGTACGCGATCCGCTACCTCGTCAGCCGCGGTTTCGGCCAGTTCATCCGCGACGACGGACCCACGAGCCACCACACCAAGCGCGGCACGCCCACCATGGGCGGCACGGTCGTCATCCTCAGCGTCCTGATCGCGTACGCGGTGGCCCACCTGGCCACCTGGAGCCCGCCGACGGCGAGCGGGGTGCTGGTGCTGGGCCTGTTCGCCGGGCTCGGGCTGGTCGGGCTCGTCGACGACTGGATCAAGATCTCCCGGGCCCGCTCGCTGGGCCTGCACTCCCAGGCCAAGCTCGCGATGCAGACCGCCGTGGCGGTGACCTTCGGCGTGCTCGCCTTCCAGTTCCCCGACGAGCGCGGCCACACCCCGGCCAGCCTCGCCGTCTCGTTCCTGCGCGACATCCCCTGGGCCACCCTGCCGATGTGGCTCGCGGTGATCTGGGTGGTCTTCCTGGTCGCCGCGTGGTCGAACGGCGCCAACCTCACCGACGGCCTGGACGGGCTGGCGAGCGGCGCGGCGACCATGGTCTTCGCCGCCTACACCATCGTCAACATCTGGCAGTACAACCAGTCCTGCAGCCTCGCCAGCGCCGGTCCGCAGTGCTACGAGGTGCGGGATCCCCTGGACCTGGCGGTGGTCTCGATCGCGCTGGCCGGCGCCTGTTTCGGGTTCCTGTGGTGGAACGCGAGCCCGGCGAAGATCTTCATGGGCGACACCGGCTCGCTGTCGCTCGGCGGCGCCCTGGCCGGGCTGTCGATCGCCACCCGCACCGAGTTCCTGATGCTGATCATCGCCGGCCTGTTCGTCATCATCACCGCCTCGGTCGCGCTGCAGGTCGGCTGGTTCAAGCTCAGCGGCGGCAAGCGGCTGTTCAAGATGGCGCCGCTGCAGCACCACTTCGAACTGCTGGGGTGGAAGGAGGTCACGATCGTGATCCGGTTCTGGATCATCTGCGGCCTGTTCACCGCGGTCGGCCTCGGCCTGTTCTACGCCGAGTGGATCGTGAGCAGCCAGTGAGGGCCTGGCTCGCCGGCGCCGACCGGCTCTCGCCGTGGCACGAGGCGCTGGTCGTGGTGGCCGGTCTCGGTGCCTCCGGGTACGCGGCCGCCGACGGCCTGCTCGAACTCGGCGCCCGCCTTCTGGTGCTCGACGACGCCGACACCGCCTCCAACCGCGAGAAGGCGACCATCCTGGAGCTGCTGGGCGCCGCCGTCCGGCTGGGGCCGGGCGCGTCAGCCGTCCTGCCCGACGGGGTGGACCTGGTCGTCACCTCGCCCGGCTGGCGTCCCTCGGCGCCACTGCTCGCCCAGGCCGCCGCCCGGGGCGTTCCGGTGTGGGGCGAGGTCGAACTCGCCTGGCGGATGAGCCGGCCCGACCGGGTGGTGCCCTGGCTGGGCGTCACCGGCACCAACGGGAAGACCACCACCGTCGGCATGCTCGAGTCGATGCTCACCGCCGCCGGGTTGCGCAGCTGCGCGGTCGGCAATGTCGGACGGCCGATCGTGGAGGCCGTGCTCGACGAGGTGTCCTACGACGTGCTCGCCGTCGAACTCTCCAGCTTCCAGCTGCACTGGACGAACAGCCTCTCGCTGCACTCGTCCGCCGTCCTCAACTTTGCCCCCGACCACCTGGAGTGGTACGCCGACGCGGCCGACCCGATGGCCGCGTACGCCGCCGACAAGGCGCGGATCTACGCCGGCGTCGAGCACGCGTGCGTCTACAACGTCGCCGACGCGGCCACCCGCAGCATGGTGGAGGACGCCGAGGTGGTCGAGGGCGCCCGGGCGATCGGCTTCACGCTCGGCATCCCGGGGCCGTCCGAGATCGGCGTGGTCGACGACCTGATCGTCGACCGGGCGTTCATCGAGCAGCGTCGCGATTCGGCGCTGGAGCTCGCGAAGCTCTCCGACGTCGTGCCGTACGCGCCGCACAACGTCGCCAACGCGCTGGCCGCCGCGGCACTGGCCCGCTCGTTCGGGGTGCCCGCCGGTGCGGTCGCCGAAGGGTTGCGCCGACTGCGGCTGGGCGACCACCGCATCCAGACGGTCGCCGAGCGCGCGGGCGTGCGCTGGGTGGACGACTCCAAGGCCACCAACCCCCACGCCGCGGCCGCGTCCCTTGCCGCCTTCGACGACGTGGTGTGGATCGCCGGCGGCCAGGCCAAGGGCACCACCTTCGACGATCTGGTGGCGGCGGTCGCGCCCCGGCTGCGCGGGGTCGCCGTGCTCGGCGTCGACCGGGAGGTGATCGCCGGCGCGCTCGCCCGACACGCGCCGCAGGTCCCCCGGTTCGTGATCGAGACTGGCGATGATGGGGCGATGCAGCAGGCAGTGGCATGGGCCGCCGACCTCGCCCGCCCGGGCGAGGTGGTGCTCCTCGCCCCCGGCTGTGCCAGCAAGGACATGTACCGCGACTATGCCGCCCGTGGCGAGGCCTTCGCCCGGGCGGTCGCACAGTTGGACGAACCCGGATAGGAGGGCTGACACCGGTGGCGATCCTCACTTCCCCGCGTTCGCTGGATCGCCGCGGTGCTGCGTCGGAGCCAGCCGCTGGCGAGCGACGGCGCAGTCTCGTGGTCGAATGGCTGGGTCATCCCCTGGCGAGCTACTACCTGGTGCTCGTGCCCGTGCTGCTGCTGCTGGCGCTCGGCACGATGATGGTGCTGTCGGCGTCGAGCGTGTACGCGTTCGTGCGCTACGACGACGCCTACTACTTCCTGAAGCGGCACCTCGTCTTCCTGGTCGCCGGCGGTGTGGCGGCCTGGCTGCTGCGCCGCATGAGCATCCCGAAGCTCCGGGTGCTCGGCTGGGTGGCGATCGTCGTCGCGTTCGTGCTGCAGCTGATCACCTTCACCGCGGCCGGGTTCTCGAAGAACGGGAACCGCAACTGGGTCGAGCTCGGCTTCGGGCTGGGACGCGTGCAGCCCTCCGAGTTCGCCAAGCTCGCCATCGTGCTGTGGGGCGCGGACGTGCTCGCCCGCAAGCATCGGCTGCTGTCCCAGCCCAAGCACCTGCTGGTCCCGTTCGTGCCGGTGACGGTGGTGCTGATCGGGCTGGTCATGCTCGGCGGCGACCTCGGCACCGCGTTGATCCTGGGCGCCATCATGATCGCCGTGCTCTGGTTCGTCGGGGCGTCGTGGCGGCTGATCGGCTCCATCCTCGGCGTGGTCGGCGTCGCCGTGCTGGGGCTGGTGCTCACCTCGTCCAACCGGATGGGACGGATCCTCGGCTTCTTCAACCAGGACCTCGACCCACTCGGCGTCAACCACCAGCCCATCCGGGCGATGTTCGCGCTCGCCTCGGGCGGCTGGGCCGGCCTCGGCCTGGGTGCCAGCCGGCAGAAGTGGGGAGGCCTGGTCGAATCGCACACCGACTACGTGCTGGCGGTGATCGGGGAGGAACTCGGCCTGATCGGCACCCTGGCCGTGCTCGGGCTGTTCCTGGTGATCGGGTACGCCGGCTTCCGGATCGCGATGCGCTCGACCGACAAGTTCAGCCGCTACGCCGCCGCGGGGGTGACGTGCTGGCTGATGATCCAGACCCTGATGAACATCGGCGTGGTGCTGCGCATGCTCCCGGTGCTCGGCGTGCCGCTGCCGCTGCTCTCCTACGGTGGTTCGGCGTTGATCGCGAACCTCTGCGGCATCGGGGTGCTGCTCGCGTGCGCCCGGCAGGAGCCCGCCGCCGCGACCTTCCTGGCCCGGCGCCGCGCCGGGCGCGCCACCCGGGTGAGTGCGGTGGTACCGGGCCGACGCGGGTAGCGTGACCCGGGTGAACATCGTCCTCGCCGGCGGCGGGACGGCCGGCCACACCTCGCCGCTGATCGCCACCGCCCAGCAGCTGGCGCGGCTCGACCCTGACGCCGCGCTGCTCTGCATCGGCACGCCCAAGGGGCTGGAGGCCCGCGTGATCCCCGAGGCGGGGCTCGAGCTGGCCCTGATCCCCCCGGTGCCGCTGCCCCGCCGGCTCACGCCGGAGCTGCTCGCCGTGCCGGCCCGGCTCGCGGGCGCCGTCCGGCAGGCGCGGGACGTGCTGCGCCGGCACGAGGCGGAGGTGGTGGTCGGTTTCGGGGGCTACGTGTCGCTGCCGGTGTACCTCGCCGCCAGGCGGCTGCGGATCCCGATCGTGCTGCACGAGCAGAACGCGCTGGCGGGGCTGGCCAACCGGATCGCGGCCCGGTTCGCGACCACGGTCGGCGTCACGTTCGCCGACACACGCCTGCCCGGCGCGATCCACCTCGGGCTGCCGGTGCGCGAGGCGATTGCCGGACTGGACCGGGCGGGCCGCCGGGCGAGCGCCCGGGCGTCGTTCGGCGTCGGCAACGACCTGCCACTGCTGCTGGTCTCCGGCGGCTCGCAGGGCGCCCGCAGCATCAACACCGCGACGGTGGCGGCCGCCGACGAACTGCTGGCGGCCGGCGTCAACGTGGTGCACGTGCTCGGCCCGAAGAACCTCACCCCCGACCTGGTGGCCCGCACCCACCCGGTCACCGGCGCCCGGTACCTGCCGCTGGGCTACGTCGACGCGATGGAGGACGCCTACGCCGCGGCCGAGGTCATGGTCGGACGCTCCGGCGCCGGGACGGTGATGGAGACGGCCATGGTGGGCCTGCCGACCGTGTTCGTCCCGCTGCCGCACGGCAACGGGGAGCAGGCCCGCAACGCGGACTTCCTGCTGGCCGCCGAGGCTGCCGTGCTCGTTCCCGACGCCGAACTGGACGGTCCGCGGCTCGTCGCGGAGGTCACCGCCCTGCTGGGCGACCCCGCCCGGCTCGCCGCGATGGGGGAGCGCTGCCGTGGCCTGGTACCCGCCGACGCCGCCCGGCGGCTCGCCGAACTGGTGCTCGCAGCGGGTCGGAGGTCCTGAGATGCCCCTGGTCCCACCCGTCCCGCTGCTCGCCCCCGCCGACCTGGGCGGGGTCCACTTCATCGCCATCGGCGGTGCCGGCATGAGCGGCATCGCCCGGCTCTACGCCGACCTCGGCGTGCCCGTCAGCGGCAGCGACCAGGCCGATTCGGCGGCGCTGCGCGACCTGCGGGCCCGTGGCGTCGACGCCCGCGTCGGCCACGACCCGGCCCAACTGGGGCAGGCGAGCACCGTCGTGGTCTCCTCCGCCGTCCGCGAGACCAACCCCGAACTCGCCGAGGCCCGCCGCCGCGGCCTGCGCGTCTGGCACCGCAGCGCGGCCCTGGGGGCGCTCATGCTGGGGCGCACCGGCGTCGCCGTCACCGGCACGCACGGCAAGACCACGACCTCGGCGCTGACCGCGGTGCTGCTGTCGGAGGCGGGGGCCGACCCCACCTACGTGATCGGCTCGCCGCTGTCCTCCACCGGCGAGGCGGCGCACGCCGGCTCCGGGGACGCCTTCGTGATCGAGGCCGACGAGAGTGACGGCTCCTTCCTGCAGTACCCGGCCCGGATCGTCGTGGTCACCAACGTCGAGGCCGACCACCTCGACAACTGGGGCACGGCGGCGGCGTACGCCGACGGGTTCGCCGCGCTCGCGGCCGCACCGGGGGTGGTCGCGGTCGTGGCCGGCGCCGACGACCCCGGCTCCCGGCGGCTCGCCGGGCAGGCCAGGGCCGCGGGCAAGCAGGTCGTCACCGTCGGGGAGGCCGCCGACGCCGACGTCCGGCTCCAGGACGTGCGGCTGGCCGGCTCCACCGCCAGCGCGACGCTGGTGGCCGAGGGCGACAGCGGGCTGCTGGAGCTGGCCGTGCCGGGCACCTACAACCTGCGTAACGCCGCAGCCGCCTACGCGGTCGGACGGCTGCTCGGCCTGCCCGGGCCGGCCCTGCGGGCCGCGGCCGCTGCCTTCAACGGGACGCACCGCCGATTCGAGCGGGTGGCCGAGGTCGCCGGGGTCACGATCGTGGACGACTACGCGCACCACCCCACCGAAGTGGTCGCCACGCTCACCGCGGCCCGGGTGTTCGCCGGCGAGCACCGCGTGGTGGCCTGCTTCCAGCCCCACCTGTTCACCCGCACCCGCGACTTCGCCGACGAGTTCGGACGGGCGCTCGCGCTGGCCGACGAGGTGGTGGTGCTCGGCATCTACGCCGCGCGGGAGGACCCGCTTCCCGGCGTCACCGGCGAACTCGTCGCAGCCGCGGTGCGCGAGCGCCTGGCCACGGCGTCGGTCCACTACGTCGAGGCGGTCACCGACGCCCCCGCAGCCCTGGCCGGGATCGTGCGCGACGGAGACCTCGTGGTCACTCTCGGTGCCGGGGACGTGACCGCGGTGGGCCCGTCGCTGGCCCGGCTGCTGGAGGCCGCCGGGTGAGCCGGCCGGTCACCGACGCCACCACCAGGCTCGAACTGCGGCGCCGCGGCACGTGGCGGCGCCGGGCGTTGCGCTGGGGAGCGGCCGCGCTGACCGTCGTTCTGCTCGGCGTCGCGGTGTGGGCGCTGTGGTTCAGCCCGTTGCTGGCCGTCCGCACCGTCGAGGTGCACGGCCAGGACCTCGTCACCGCCGCGCAGGTGCGCGAACTCGCGGCCGTGCCCGAGGGCGTCTCGTTGCTGGCCCTGGACACCGGCGCGATCGCCGGACGGGTCAGCGGCCTCGCCCCGGTCGCCGAGGTGGCCGTGACCCGGGTGTGGCCCGACCGGCTGCGGATCGACGTCACCGAACGCGTGCCCCGGCTGGCGATCAGTTCCGGTACCGGCTACCTCATCGCCGACGCGGACGGGGTCGTGTTCGACGCTCGCGGCAGCGTCCCCGCCGGGCTGGTGCCGGTCGCGGCCGACCCCGCCGACTCCGACGCCCTGGTGGCCGCCGGTACGGTCTACTCCGCGCTCAGCCCGGCCACCGCCGGCCGGCTGACCAGCATCGACGTCGCCGGCCGCGACTCGATCTCGCTGCGGCTGCGCGGCGGCGAGGTCGTGTTCTGGGGCAGCGCGGAGGATTCGGAGCTGAAGGCGCAGGTGGTCGACGCGCTGCTGCCGCTCGGCGGCACCCGCTTCGACGTGTCGGCCCCCGGCCACCCGACCCGCCGCTGAGCGCGGGGAGGCGCGGGTGGGGCGAACCCTGAACCATTGGTTGAGGTACACGCCGCCACCCCCGGGGTTCTTGGACAAGCCTTGAGGCCTCTCATAACCTGTGGGACGCCGACCGTGGTTGCCGTTGGCCGGGACCTGTCCCTTGTGCAACCAGTCCCGCGGCACTGGCTTGAACAGAAAGTGGAGTCGTGGCAACCGCATCCCAGAACTATCTCGCCATCATCAAGGTCGTCGGAGTCGGGGGTGGCGGCGTCAACGCCGTGAACCGGATGATCGAAGCCGGCCTGCGGGGGGTGGAGTTCATCGCGGTGAACACCGACGCCCAGGCGCTGCTGATGAGCGACGCCGACGTGAAGCTGGACATCGGCCGCGACCTCACCCGGGGCCTCGGCGCCGGCGCTGACCCGTCCAAGGGCCGCCAGGCGGCCGACGACCATTCCGACGAGATCGAGGAGGTCCTCAAGGGGGCCGACATGGTCTTCGTGACCGCGGGCGAGGGCGGCGGCACGGGCACCGGCGGCGCCCCGGTCGTGGCGCGCATCGCGCGCTCGCTGGGGGCCCTGACGATCGGTGTCGTGACCCGTCCCTTCAGCTTCGAGGGACGGCGGCGCGCGACCCAGGCCGAGGACGGGATCGCCGCGCTGCGCGACGAGGTCGACACCCTGATCGTGATCCCCAACGACAAGCTGCTGGAGATGACCGACCACCACGTCGCGATCCTGGACGCCTTCAGGCAGGCCGACCAGGTGTTGATGCAGGGCGTCTCCGGCATCACCGACCTCATCACCACCCCCGGCCTGATCAACCTCGACTTCGCCGACGTCAAGGCCGTCATGTCCAACGCGGGCTCGGCGCTGATGGGCATCGGCTCGGCCCGCGGTGAGGACCGTGCCCGCGCCGCCGCAGAGATGGCCGTCTCCTCGCCGCTGCTGGAGGCCAGCATCGACGGCGCCCACGGCGTGCTGCTGTCGATCGCCGGCGGTTCCGACCTGGGCCTGTTCGAGGTTTCCGCCGCAGCGAACCTGATCGAGAGCGCCGCCCACGAGGACGCCAACATCATCTTCGGCACGGTCATCGACGACGCCCTTGGCGACGAGGTGCGGGTGACCGTGATCGCGGCCGGGTTCGACGGCGGGCAGCCGCCGCGGCGGCAGTCCGCCCGTCCCGAGCCGCGCGCCCGGCAGGACGTCGCGACCACCCGTCCGGCCGCACCACCGGCACCGGCGCCCGAACCGGAGCCGCGGTTCGAGCCCCCGGCCGCGCCCGTGCCCTCGGTCGAGGACGACGACCTCGACGTGCCCGACTTCCTGAAGTAGCCGGGCCCCGGCGACCCCGCCTTGTTCACGTGGCGAAACGACCCCGGCACCGACGGTGCCGGGGTCGCGTTCGTCTCGGCCCGCGGCCCGCTCGGGCGGCTCGACCTCGCCGCCGGGGCCGACCCGGCCGACTGGGGCCTGGTGGCCGCAACCCTCGGCGTGCCGCTGTTCGCCGCGCGCCAGGTGCACGGCAGCGCGGTGGTGGCCGTGACCGCGGGCACCGACCCGGTGGCCCTGGCTGCCACGGCCGCCGACGCCCTGTTCACCGCGACTCCGGGGATCGGCCTGGCCGTGCGGGTGGCCGACTGTGTGCCGGTGCTGCTCGCGGACCCCGTCGCGGGCCTGGTGGGAGCCGCCCACGCCGGCCGGGTCGGCCTGGTCGCCGGGGTGCTGCCGGTCCTGCTGGAAGCGCTCGCGGGCGCGGGGGCGCGCGAGCTCCGGGCGTGGATCGGGCCCCACATCTGCGGCGCCTGCTACGAGGTGCCCGCCGCGCTCCGCGAGGAGGTGGCCGCGGCGCTGCCCGGCGCCGCGGCCACCACCTCGTGGGGCACGCCCTCGCTCGACCTGGGAGCCGCCGCCGCCGCGCAGCTGGCGGCGGCCGGCTGCCGGGTCGAGCGCCACGGGGAGTGCACGGCGACCACGTCCACGCTGCATTCCCACCGGCGCGACGGCGCGGCCGCCGGACGGCAGGCCGGGGTGGTGTGGCTGCCGGCCGACTGACAGCCCTGGACGCGTGCGTGCCGGTCGTCTCGCGTGTCACCCCCGCGTGGCTGCCCGGTACCCGGCCGGGCTCTTGTTAGGGTGCGTAGCGAGCGAGAACTGTGAGGGGCGAGCAATGGCTGACGGGCTGAAGAAGGTTGCGGTGTGGTTGGGCCTGGTGTCCGACCACGACTACACCGAACTCGAGCCGGGCGCGGAGGATGTCACCGAGGAGGTGCCCGCGCGTCCCGCTGCGGCGTCCACGCCGGCCAGCGCGACCGTGACCGACCTGGAGAGCCGCCGTCCGGCCTCGCCGGCCGGGACGCCGCGCACGGCCGACGTCAGCCGGATCGTCACGGTCCACCCGCGGACGTTCAACGAGGCCCGCACCATCGGCGAGAGCTTCCGCGACGGGGTGCCGGTGATCATGAACCTCACCGACCTCGAAGACATCGACGCCCGCCGGCTGGTCGATTTCGCCGCGGGCCTGATCTTTGGCCTGCATGGCACCATTGAGCGCATCACCAGCAAGGTGTTCCTGCTCTCGCCCCGCAACGTCGTGGTCGCGGCCGAGGACAAGGAACGGATCGCGGGTGGGTTCTTCAACCAGTCCTGAGCCGGGAGGGCCAGCATGATCGGGGTCATCCTCGCCAACGTGATCTGGCTCTACCTGCTGGTGCTGACCGCGCGGGCGATCCTCTCGCTGGTGCCGCTGTTCATCCGCGACTGGCAGCCGAGGGGAGTGCTGCTGGTGGTGGCCGAGTTCATCTACACCCTCACCGACCCGCCGTTGCGCAGGCTCCGCCGGATCGTGCCACCGGTGCAGCTCGGCGGCGTGCAGCTCGATCTGGCCTTCCTGGTGCTGTACCTGGGGCTGACGATGCTGATGCGCCTGATGCCGCTCGTGCTCCCGGTGTGATCCCGGGGGCGACAACCCTGAACTCCGGCACGAGGTTCTTGGACTTGGGGAACGGGGCTGCACTAGCCTGAACCCGAATCGCTACGGCAGGCCGCCGTGACGTCAACATCAGCACGCGAGGTGAACGATGACCCTGACCCTGGAGCAGGTGCGCCAGACCCGCTTCCACCTGGCCCGTCGCAACGGCTACGAGCCGGTCGACGTCGACAATTTCGTCGACAAGGTGGAAGCCACGCTCTCCCAGCTGTCGGAGGAGAACCAGACCCTCAAGCAGCAGGTGGAGGCGCTGGGTTCCAGCGAGCCGTCCAGCATCTTCGTTCCCGGCGACCCCGGCGCCACCGATTCACTGCGGGCCGAGCTGGCCTCCGCGCGCGGTGAGCTGGACGGCGTCCGCGGCGAGCTGCAGGGGCGCAACGAAGAGGCCGAGCAACTGCGGGCCGAGCTGGCCTCGGCGCGCGGTGAGCTGGAGGACGTCCGCGGTGAGCTGGACGGGCTCCGCGCCGAGCTGGACGCGGCGCGTGGCCAACTGGACGCCGCCCATGGCGAGTTGGAGGGCGCCCGGGGCGAGCTGGAGGGCACCCGGGGTGAACTCGGTGCCGCCCGTGGCGAGGCCGACCAGCTCCGCCAGGCGCACGCAGCGCAGGCCGCTGCCGTGGAGGAGGGGCCGAAGGGCCGGGTCGAGAACATCGTCGTGACCAGCTCCGCCGACGCCGCGCCCGCGGTCACCCGGCTGTTGCAGATGGCGACCGAGCAGGCCGAGCGCCTGGTCGGGGAGTCGCAGGTCGAAGCCCAGCGGCAGGTCAGCGAGGCCCGCGGCGAGGCCGAGTCGATCATCGACAGCGCGAACCGCAAGGCCCACGAGACCCTCACCGACTCGCGCACCCGCGCCGACCGGGTCGAGTCCGAGGCCCGGGTCAACGCCGAGCGGCTCACCACCGACGCCCAGAACCGGGCAGCGGCCGTGAACTCCGAGGCCGACCAGCGCCGTACCGAGTTGTTCACCGCGCTCGAATCCGAGCGTGACCAGCTGCGGGGCCGGGTCGACCACCTGCGCAGCTTCGAGGGCGCCTTCCGGACGAACCTCACCAACCACCTGCAGAACCAGATCAAGGTGCTGCAGGATGCGAGCTTCGAGCCCGAGGACACCCCCGACATCCTCAGCGAGCCGGCCCGCGGCTCGGCCACGCCGCGCCTCGACGCGCTGCTGGGCGACCAGGGCTGAGCGAACGTCCCACACCCCCGGCGAGCCTCGCCGGGGGTGTGGCACGTCCGGCCCCGGCACGGGTGGTACTCTCTGCCCTCAGACATCACGAAGGAGTCCGTTTCGATGGCATCGTCGCGTCGCCAGCCGGACGCTGAGGAGAACCTCGCGAAGGCCGCGGCCTTCCCCGTCTTCGAGGGTGAAGACCCCTGGACGGAGGAGGAGATCGAGGAGATCCGCGAGGAGTTGGTCGCCGACATCGCCCGCATGGAGCGGGCCATCGAGGTGGCCGAGGCGGGCCTGGCCGACCTGTTCGAGGACGGCACGGAGGGCGCCGGGCGCGACCCTGCCGACGTCGGCTCGTCCAACTTCGAACGGGACCAGGAGATGTCGCTGGCCCAGAACGCCCGGGACATGCTCGAGCAGGCCCAGCTGGCCTACCGGATGTTCTGCTCCGGGGAGTACGGACGCTGCGAGGTCTGTGGCAACCCGATCGGCAAGGACCGGTTGCAGGTGTTCCCGCGCGCCACGATGTGCGTCACCTGCAAGCAGCGCGAGGAACGGCGCTGAGCGGCTCCGGCCGGCGGCTCCAGGCGCTCGCGCTCGGCATCGGGCTGGCCGGGATCGCGCTCGACCAGGGCACCAAGGCCCTCGCGCTCGCCCACCTCGACCCCGCCCAGCCGGTGCCGCTGCTGGGCGGGCTGCTCACCCTGCAGCTGATCCGCAACCCGGGCGCGGCGTTCAGCATGGGGGAGAACCTCACCGTCGTCATCACCGGCATCGCGATCGCGGCGCTGGTGGCGGTGCTGGGCTGGCTGCTGCCGCGGCTGCGGCACGCCGGATGGGCGGTGGCCGCAGGCCTGCTGCTGGCCGGGATCGTCGGCAACCTGCTCGACCGGCTGTTCCGGGAGCCCGGCCCCTTCCGTGGGCACGTGATCGACTTCCTGCAACTGCCGTACTTCGCGATCTTCAACGTCGCCGACATCTGCATCACCGCGGCCGCGGTGCTGGTGGTCTGGCTGACAGTGATCTCCAAGGTCTCCCTCGACGGCACCTCCCTGAAGGAGACCCCGGCCTCGTGAGCCAGGTGTGGCTGGTGCCCGAGGGTCTGGACGGCGAGCGCGTCGACTCGGCTGCCGCCAGGATCACCGGGCTCTCCCGCAGCCGGGTGGAGGCCCTCATCGCCAGCGGGGACGTGATGGTCAACTCGCTGCCGGTGGCCAAGGCCGAGCGGGTGAAGGCCGGTGACCTGATCGAGGTCGAGATCCCGTCCACGCCGGTGCTGCAGGTCACTCCGCAGGAGGTGGCCGGCATCCGGATCGTCCACGACGACGCCGACATCGTGGTGGTGGACAAGCCCGCCGGGGTCGCCGCCCACCCCAGCCTGGGCTGGGACGGACCGTCGGTGGTCGAGCACCTGGCCGCCGCCGGGTTCCGGATCTCCACGTCGGGGGTGGCGGAGCGGCAGGGCATCGTGCAGCGTCTCGACGTCGGCACGTCGGGGCTGATGGTCGTGGCCAAGAGCGAGCCGGCCTACACCGCGCTGAAGCGGGCGTTCCGCTCCCGGACGGTCGAGAAGGTGTACCACACGCTCGTGCAGGGGCACCCCGACCCGTTCGAGGGCACCATCGACGCCCCGATCGGACGCCACCCGGGAGCGGACTACCGGATGTCCGTCCGGGACGGTGGCCGCCACAGCATCACCCACTACGCCACGCTGGAGGCGTTCCGTTCGGTCACGCTGCTGGAGGTCCACCTGGAGACCGGGCGCACCCACCAGATCCGGGTGCACATGCAGGCGATCCGGCACCCCTGCGTCGGCGACCCGACCTACGGCGGCGACCCGGTGCTGGCGGCCCGGCTGGGGCTGGAGCGGCAGTGGCTGCACGCCGTCGAGCTCGGCTTCACCCATCCCGGGACGGGGGAGTCGGTGCGCTTCACCTCGGGCTACCCCGCCGACCTGCAACGGGCCCTGGACGAGGTCGCGGACTGATCGCGGACCGCTGAAACCCGTTGTTCACCTGGCTGGGATAAGCTTCCGCAACGTGCGTAGAGCGAAGATTGTGTGCACGATCGGCCCCGCTACCGAAAGCGAAGAGCAGATCGTCGAGTTGGTCAAAGCCGGGATGAACGTCGCCCGGCTCAACATGAGCCATGGCGACCACGTGTTGCATGCGAGGCGGGTCACCCGGATCCGGGACGCGGCGCGGATCGTCGGACGCCCGGTCGGCATCTTCGCCGACCTCCAGGGCCCGAAGATCCGGCTGGGCAAGTTCGAGAACGACTTCGAGATG
>Ga0073899_10000834_pt1 | contig 28534 bp, 22 predicted proteins | sample KloWWTmetaKNB5Ph_FD_88975 | JGI IMG/M metagenome (GOLD analysis project Ga0073899, IMG submission 88975) | Active sludge microbial communities from Klosterneuburg, Austria, studying microevolution and ecology of nitrifiers - Klosterneuburg... | ecosystem: Engineered > WWTP > Aerobic digester >... | reverse complement strand
CGTCGACCACTTCATCGGCATCGGGCTGCAGCAGCAGCCACGGGCAATGCGGATGCTGGAAGCCGCCGAGGTCGAAGCGTCCGACCGGTGGCGCGATCGAGATCAGTTGCTGTGGTGCGATCGCCGCGGCGCGCGTCATCGTGACGTAGGCGCCGAACGAGAACCCGGCCAGCACCAGCTTGGCCGTGGGGCGCGTGCCGCGAATCCAGTCACACAGCGCGAGCAGGTCCGCGCCTTCGCCGAGGCCGTCGTCGAACTCGCCCGCAGAACGGCCGACGCCGCGAAAGTTGAAGCGCAAGGTCGCGCAGCCGAGTTCGCGCAACGCGCGCTCGCAGGTGGTGACCACTTTGTTGCCCATGCTGCCGCCGTGCAGCGAATGCGGATGGCAAACCACCGCCACCACGTCGCGCGCGAACTCAGGCGCCGGCCACTCGATGTGCGCCTCGATCGCGCCGGCCCCGCCCTGCAACAGCAGCGGACCAGAAGCCTGCGGGAACGCGGCGCGATTCATCGCACCATCAATTCGCCGGCGCCGCAGCGGCGTCGACCACCGGCTGCAGGCGCAGCCCCACCAGCAACGGGTCGTGGTCGGAACTGCGGAACGGATCCGCGCGGTAGCGGCTCTTCAGTGCACGCGGGTCGTAGTCGGGCTGACTGTACTCGAAGCCCTCGGACTCGTCGGCATTGATGTGCCACTCGCTCGCGCCGCCGACATGGGCGGCGAGCGCGGGACTCGCCAGCGCATGGTCGAGACGTCCGGAGGAGCCGCCGTAGACGTAGCTGTAGGCCGGCTCGCTGGCATGCGCGCTGACCACATCGACGTAGCCGCGGCTGGCGAGCAGGCGCAATGGGTCCTCGTTGCCGTAGGCGTTGAGATCGCCGAGCAGCAGCACGCGCTCGTCGTCACGGCCGAGCGGCGCAGTCGCCAGCCAGTCGGCCAGCGCCCGCGCGCTGTCGGCGCGCGTGGCGTTGTAGCAGCCCTGTCCATCTTCCTGGTCCTGGTCGCCGCCCTTGGCCTCGCCGCAGCCCTTGGACTTGAAGTGGTTGGCAACCACGACGAAGTCAAAGGTGCCTGCCTGAAAACGCTGCGCCAGCGGCACGCGCGAACCTCGGCCGAAGGGCGCATCAAGGCTGATCGCGGCGGCACCGTGCGGCTGCAGGCGGCTGCTGCGATAGATCAGCGCGACCATGATCTCGCTGTCACCGATGCGCTCGACACCCGGACTCACGAAGGCGTAGTCGCCTTGTTGCTTGCCGCGCGCACGGTTCAGCGCCCGCACCAGTTCGGCCAGTGCCGACTGTTCGCCGAAGCCGTCGTTCTCGACTTCCATCAGCGCGACGATGTCGGCATCGAGCGCGTCCAGCGCGGCGACGATCTTGGCGGTCTGGCGCTGAAATGCCGGGGCATTGCTCGCACCGCGCGCGGTCGGGAAGCCGCCGCCGCGGCCGTCGCCGTTGAAGTAGTTGAGGACATTGAAACTGGCGATGCGCAGGTCGCCATCGACCTCGGGCGGTGTCGGCGGCCGCGGTGCGTGCTTGACTGCGGCGATCGGCGCGACCAGTTGCAAACGGTATTCGCCGTCGCGCTGTTCGAGCACGCCGTCGATGCCGCTGAGCTCCGAATCGACGCGGTAGGCAGATTCCGGCGTCAGCGGTTGCGGCAAATGCCAGAACTTCTTCGGGTACTCGTCGAGGCGGGCGTCATCAAGCAGCAGCCGGCTCGCCCGGTTCGCGGCGGCGAGCGCATGCGCTTCGGGTCCAGGCAGGTGCAGTTCGGTCGGCACGAAATCGCGGCCGTCGAACGAAACCGCCAGCGCACCGTTGCGCAGCAGGTCGTCATTGCCGACCAGCGAGACCGGGCCGTCGATACGCAGGCGCTCGCCCTCGAAGCGCTCCCAGTACATCGCGTCGTCGCCGGCGGCCACGACCGCGCGCGGCTGCAGCGGCACCGGCTTGGCGCACTGGATCATTTCGCGCAGTTCGATCAGCGCGGTCTGGGTATCCGGCGCAGCGCCCAGTTCGGCGACTGTGGCGCGCAGGCGCACGCGCGTGCCGAGCGGCCACGACAACGGCTCCGGATGACGCACGAAAATGCCTTCGGAAGTCGCCGCATCGGTGTCCTCGCTGCCCGGCTCGGACACCAGTGCGAAGCCGCCGAGACCGTCGACGAATTTTGCGGAGACGCGCGCCTCGACCTCGACCGTGGCGCCGACCATCGAACTCATCGCCTGATCGCCCTGCACGGCGTGGATGGCGGTCGCGGGCTGCCCGCAGACCAGAGCGCCATCACCACTCGTCGGGGCGTCTCCGCCACCGCTCTCGGGCTGGCAGCCGCTGATCGCCGCTGCAGCAAGCAGCGACAGGGCGAACGGGAAACGCATCGGCTTCATCGGAATTCCAGTGCTGCAAATCAATGCGCCGCCCGAGGGCGGCGCCAGGTTCGGTGACGACCGCCGGCCGGCGGTCGCAACGGAATTACTTCAAGTTGTCGAGCATCCACTGCACCGCAGCCCGAACCTCGGCATCGCTCAGCGCCGGGTTGCCGCCACGTGCCGGCATCATCCCGGACTTTCCGGTGAAGCCTTCGCTGGCATGCGCAAACAGGGTGTCGACGCCCTGCGCTACCCGCTCTTCCCAAGCTGCCTTCTCGAGTTTCGGCGCACCGGCCACACCGGCGCCGTGGCAGGCACCGCAGAGACCGCTGTATACCTTGGCGCCATCCGGAGCCGCTGCCGCTGCGTCCGGCGCCGGAGCCGATGCCGCCTTCACCTCGGCCAGCGCCGCGCTGCCGTTGTCGCCGGCGTACACCGCACCTACCGGCGCAATCCTCGCGAGTGTGGCCGCGGCGCGCACCGCATCGACCGGCTGTGGCTGCTGGCCATGAATGAAGCGCGCGCCGAGAATCAGCACCACGGTCAGCAGTGCCAGCCCCCCGATCAATTGGGCGAAGTGCTTGAGGAAACTCTGGTCATGCGGGCTCATCGTTGACTCCAGAAGGAAGCGGCGCGCGGGCGCCGTTCCGGCCATGATTGGGGGGGGCGATATTGTGCCGGCGCGGTTGCGGGCGGGCAAGGCGAGCGGCGCCGCTCAGACGTCGCCATCGTTGCTCCAGCCGGTGCCGCTGCCGCGCTGGAACACCCGATCCGAGTCCAGCACGGTGGCCGCCGGGATCGGCTCGGCGCCCTTCATGCGGTAGTAGATCGGGCCGAAGTCGGGATCGACCGTGGCCTGGAACAACTGCTCGAAGCCATCGATCACGAAGTAGGTCTTCTGGAAGCTGTCGATGCGGTAGCGCGTCTGCATCACCCGCTGCACGTCGAAACCGATGCGGTTCGGCACCTCAGATTCCAGGCAGTGGATCGATTCGCCCTTGGACGACAGGATGCCGGCACCGTAGATGCGCAACCCTTGCGGCGTGTTGATCAAACCAAACTCGACGGTGTACCAGTACAGCCGCGTCAGGTTGGCGAGCGGCTCGTTGCCGAAGGTCGAGGCGCGCACGCCGCCGGCACCGTAGGCCTGCATGTAGTCGGCGAACACCGGATTCATCAGCAGCGGCACGTGACCGAACAGGTCGTGGAACAGGTCGGGCTCGGCGATGTAGTCGATCTGGTCGGCGCGACGAATCCACCAGGTCACCGGAAATTCGCGCGCGGCCAGGTGTTCGAAAAAGGTCAGCTCCGGCAGCAAGCCTTCGACCGCAATCAGCTTCCAGCCGGTCGCCTCAAGCAGCAGCCGATTGATATCGTCGAACTTCGGGATCTGCGCATCGCCCATACCGAGCGCGTCGATCGACGCCAGGAACTCCGGGCAGGCACGATCGCGCAAGATCTCGCGCTGGCGTCGGAACAACTGGCCCCAGACGGCGTGGTCGGCGGCGGAATACTGCGACCACGGCTGCGCGATCACCGCCGTGGTGTAGACCGGCACGTAGCCCTTGTCAGTCATCTGGTGTTCGACGCGGCGGGGTTCGGTCATGGCGCTTCGGGGTCCGGAAAGGGTGGCGCAAGGATAGGGCGAAAGCGTCGAGCAGGCGTGAGCGCGCAAGGCGCTTCAGGCTCCGGCGGTGACAGCAGCGCTGCGCCGGCGCGCCCACTCGGAGATCGGCAACTCCAGCCAGTGCCAGCTTGCGGCCGCAACCAGACCGGTGACCGCGAGGCAGCTACCGAGCAACGCCCACTCGCGCAACGCGGTGTGAGTGAGCAGCCACTGCGCCACCGGCATGTGCCACAGAAACAGTCCGTAGCTGATTCGACCCGGATAGCGAAGCACCCCCGGAAGCACCGGAGCCCACGCCGTCGGCATCGCCACCGCCAGCCACAACCAGCCCAGCACCATCAGCGCCACCAGCGTGCGAAAGCCCGAGGCCCAGAAGTAGGAATGCCAGTAGTTCGCAGCGTCGGCCCACAACGCCGAGACCAGCATCGAAGTCACCGCGAGCATACCGGCAGCTACCAGCAGCCAGCGCATGGGCGTGGCCGGCTCCAGACCGCGCTGGTGCACGCCGAGCGCCAATGCCACGCCGACCCCGAAGACATCGAGCATGCCCGGCACCTGCACCGAGAAGAACCACAGCTGCGCCTGGTCCGGACTCAGGCCAAACACACCGATCTGGATGAACTGGCTTGCCAGGCGATAGAGCAGCGCGATCAACAGCACCGCCAGCGCCGTGCGCAACGCCGACCAACGCGCCAGCACCGGCATGACCAACGCCACCACCAAGTACAGTTGCACCTCTACCGCAAGGGTCCAGGTTACGCCGTTGATCGAGCCTATGGTGTTCGGCCACAGGTTGTAGGTGAAGGTCAGATGGGTCAGTGCTTGCAGCCATGCGTCCGGCTGCCTGAGCACAGCAAAATCGTTCAGCACCAGCCAGGCGGCGGCACTGAGGAAATAGGCCGGAGCCAACCGCGCCAGGCGTCGAAACAGGAAGCGGCCGCGGGCACCCTCGCCGCGCGACTGTTCGCGCATCGCCGCCAGCGCGATGACAAAACCGCTGAGCACGAAGAACAGGTCGACCCGCAGAAAGCTCACGCGGAACCAGACCAGCGGACCCGAATCCGGAAACGACTCCCAACGCGAGATCGCGATCACATGGAAGACCAGGATCGTCAGCGCCGAAAAACCGCGCATGAGGTCCAGGGCCGGATAGGAGCGGGAGGAAGGTCGCAAGGTTTACAGCCAGGGAAAGCGGCGTACGGTATCAGGCGCGGCGCGCACGACCCAATCCGCCGATCAGCGCCGCCAGGGCTCCGCGTCGATGTGCTCGCGTCCGTAGCGCTGGCGTGCGGCGGCAACGGTGTCAGGATCGATCGCGGCATCAAGCGCGAGCGCGTGCAGCGCGGCGATGACGATCGACTCGGCGTCGACTTCGAAGAAGGCGCGCAGCGCGGCGCGGGTGTCGCTGCGACCGAAACCGTCGGTGCCGAGGGTGAGGTAGCGACGCGGCACAAAGGCGCGGATCAGTTCCGGCCAGGCGCGCACGTAGTCACTGGCGGCGATCACCGGTCCACGCGTGGCGGTGAGCTGGCGCTCGACGAAACTGCCGCGCATCGCGCCGCTGAGACGGGCCGCGCGTTCACAGGCGATGCCCTCGCGCTGCAGTTCGCTGTAACTGGTCGCGCTCCAGACTGCAGCGACGATGCCGAAGTCGTCGCGCAACAAGGCCTGCGCGCGCAGCACCTCGCTCATGATCGCGCCCGAACCGAGCAGCTGAGCCGCGGCATCGGCGTTGCCGCTGTGGCGGTAGAGGCCGCTGACCACGCCCTCGCGCCAGGCCGCGTCATCCGCCGCCGGTGCCGAGGGCATCGGCACGTTGGCATTGCCCACGGTCAGGTACCAGAACTCGTCGCGCTGTTGATCGAGCATGGCGCGCATGCCGTGTTCGACCAGCACCGCGATCTCGCTGGCGAAGCTCGGATCGAACACGCGGCAGTTCGGCACCGTGGCGAACATCACCGGCGAGCTGCCGTCCTGATGTTGCAGGCCCTCGCCATTGAGCGTGGTGCGGCCACTGGTGGCGCCGAGCAGGAAGCCGCGCGCGCGCTGGTCGGCCGCAGCCCAGACCAGATCACCGACGCGCTGGTAACCGAACATCGAGTAGTAGATGTAGAAGGGCAGCATCGGCAGATCGTGCACGCTGTAGCTGGTCGCCGCGGCGATCCAGGAGCTGATTGCGCCGGCCTCGGAAATGCCCTCCTCCAGAATCTGGCCGCTGGTTTCCTCACGGTAGTAGAGCATCGTGTCGCGGTCCTCGGGCTCGTACAGCTGGCCGTGCGGCGCGTAGATGCCGACCTGGCGGAACAGATTCGCCATGCCGAAGGTGCGCGCCTCGTCGGCCACGATCGGCACGATGCGCGGACCCAGCATCGGGTCTTTCAGCAGGTTGCCGAGCATGCGCACCACCGCCATCGTCGTCGACATCTCGCGGCCGTCGGCTTCGAGCGCAAACTTGGCCCAGGCGTCGAGCGCGGGCACCGGCAGCGTCTGCGTGGACTGCGCGCGCCGCCGCGGCAGGCAGCCGCCGAGCGCCTCGCGACGCGCGTTCAGGTAACGCATCTCGGCGCTGTCGGCGGCCGGCCGGTAGAACGGCAGCGACTCGATCGCGGCGTCATCGAGCGGGATCGCAAAGCGGTCGCGGAAGACGCGCAGCTGCTCGGCGTCGAGCTTCTTCTGCTGGTGCGTGGTCATGCGTCCCTGGCCGGCGCTGCCCATGCCGAAACCCTTCATGGTCTTGGCCAGGATCACCGTCGGCTGGCCGCGATGCGCGACCGCTGCGGCATAGGCGGCGTGCAGCTTGCGCGCGTCGTGGCCGCCACGGCGCAGGCGATCGATGTCGGCGTCGCTCAGATCGGCCACCAGCGCCGCGAGCTCGGGCGACTGCGCGAAAAAGCGCTCACGGTTGTAGGCACCATCGTTCGCCGACAGCGTCTGGAACTGGCCGTCGACGGTTTGCGCGAAGGCTCGCAGCAGTTCGCCGCCGTGGTCGCGCGCGAACAACAGGTCCCAGTCGGAACTCCACAACACCTTGATCACATGCCAGCCGGCGCCGGTGAACAGCGCTTCGAGCTCATCGACGATGCGGCTGTTGCCGCGCACCGGACCGTCGAGGCGTTGCAGATTGCAGTTGATCACGAAGCTCAGATGATCGAGCCCCTCGCGCGCCGCCAGCGACAAGGCGCCGATCGACTCCGGTTCGTCCATCTCGCCGTCGCCAAAGAAGCCCCAGACGCGGCGCTGGCCGGCGTCACGCAGACCGCGATGATGCAGATAGCGCAGGAAACGCGCCTGGTAGATCGCGTTGAGCGGTCCGAGGCCCATCGAGCCGGTCGGGAACTGCCAGAAGTCCGGCATCAGCCACGGGTGCGGATACGAACTCAGGCCATGGCCGCCGATTTCGCGGCGGTAGTGATCGAGATGCTGCTCGTCGAGGTGACCTTCAAGGAAGGCGCGGGCGTACACACCGGGCGCCGAATGCGGCTGGAAGAACACCAGGTCGGCACCGTCGCGATGACCCTCGGCCTTGAAGAAGTGCTGGAAGCCGACTTCGAACAGGTCCGCCGCCGACGCATAGGACGCGACATGCCCGCCCTGGTCGCCGCCGTTGCGGTTGGCGCGCATGACCATGACCAGTGCGTTCCAGCGGATCGCGGCGCCAAGCTTCGCTTCCAAAGCCTCGTCGCCGGGATAGTGCGGCTGGCGCGACAAGGGAATGCTGTTGCGATACGGCGTGACCCGCTCCCGCTGCGACTGCACGCCGCGCTGCAGGGCATGGTCGGCCAGGCGGTCGAACAGGTATTGCGCGCGCGCGCCACCCTCGCGCGCAACGATCGCATCAAACGCTTCCAGCCACTCGCCGGTTTCCTGCGGGTCGGCGTCGGCTTGGCCGGCGGCCGCACGGATCAGGTACTCGGCAGCATTCGGGTTCGGATTCATCGGCGTCTCGTGCGAGCCAAGTGCGGGGCGGCGAGTATCGGCGATCAGCTTCGCGCGCGTCAGCGCGGCGTGCGCGCGAGCGCGCCATGGATCGGCACACCGTGCGCCAGCGTCCTCGCATTCGGGCTGTGCGCCTCGGCCAGTTCGCGCAGCTCTTCGAGCACGGCGTCGCCGGCCTCGGCCTGCACGTGCATGACATAGCGGATGCCGCCGAGTGCGACCGGTGCGCCCGCGCGCGCGCCGAGGAAGCCGGCGAGATCGAGCTCGGCGTGCACTTCGATCGAGAATTGCTCGATCTGGATGCCGCGCACGCTGGCGCCAACCAGGAACCCGACCATCAGGCAACCTCCGAGACCGCTCAGCAGGTATTCCTGCGGATTTGGCGCGTGGTTGCTGCCGCCGAGCTGGCGTGGCTCGTCGATCTCCCAGCGCAGGCCGCGGCTGACCTGCTCATTGCCGATACGCATCGGCAGCGCCTCGACTTCGGCGCGCGTGCCCGAACGCCAGTTCAGGGCCACGCCATAAGCGACGCAACCCTGCGCCGGCTGTGCGGCGATCTCTGCGGTCAATTCGGACAGGGCCGCGGTGGCGATGCCGTTCTTCATGTCGTGCTCCGGAGGCAATGGATCAGCAATGGGCCAGGGCCTGATCCAGATCGGCGATCAGGTCGGCGGGGTCTTCGATGCCGACCGAGAGCCGCACGCAGCCCGGCGGGATGCCGATCTGCGCGCGCTGCTCGGCGGTAAACGCGGCATGCGAGGTGTTGAACGGCAGGCTGACCAGGGTCTCGACACCGCCGAGGCTGGTCGCCTCGCGCATCAGCCGCAGCCGCGGCAGCAGCGCCAGCGCCGCGGCATCGCCGCCGCGCACGGCGAAGGCGACCAGGCCGCTGTGCTGGCGCAACTGGCGCGCCGCGAGTGCATGGTCGGGATGGTCGGCGCGCGCGCTATGCCGCAACCAGTTCACCTGTGCGTGCGCGGCCAGATGGTTGGCCAACGCGATCGCGCCGTCCTGGTGTGCGCGCATGCGCAGCGCCAGCGTCTTCAGCCCGCGTTCGAGCAGAAAGCAGGCGTGCGGATCGAGGCAGCCGCCGTAGGCGAGCAGGCGCGGCCAGACGCGGTCGACATACTTGCGCGAGCCGGCGACGGCGCCGCAGATCAGATCGCTGTGGCCATTGAGGTACTTCGAGCCCGAGTGCACGACCAGGTCGGCGCCGTGTTCCAGCGCGCGCACGCCGAGCGGCGACACGAAGGTGGCATCGACGATCAGCTTGGCGCCGGCAGCGCGTGCGATCGCCGCCATCGCCGCGATGTCGACCAGGTTCAGCAACGGGTTGGTCATCGCCTCGAAAAACAGCAGCATGGTGTTCGGTCGCAGCGCGGCGCGCACCGCGTTCGGGTCGCGCGGGTCAACGTAGCTGACCTCGAACCCGAGCGAAGGCAGCTCGTGGTGGAAGAAGGCGTAGGTGCCGCCGTACAACTCCCTGGACGCAATGACGTGCGCGCCGCGATCGAGCATGGCCAGCACCGAGGCGGCGATCGCCGCCATGCCGCTCGCGAACACCAGCGCCGACTCGGCGCCTTCGAGCGCGGCGATCTTCTCCTGCACCGCCCACTGGCTGGGGTTGCCGTAGCGGGTGTAGATGAAGCGGTCGCGCGCATAGCCCTGATCGATCGCGCGGTACTGGTCGGCACCGAGCACGAAGGTGCTGTTCTGGTAGATCGGCGTACCGACGGCGCCGGTGGCGGGGTCGTCGTGGCTGCCGGCGTGCACGGACAAGGTCGAGGAACCAAGCGTTGCCGGCAACAACGGAGCCGGCAGTGCCGGACCTGGCCGCCGCGCCCGCCCGAGTTCGTTGACCCACGCCGCGCTGCCGACTGCCGGAGCCTTGGAACGCGGATCACCTTTGCACAGACCGGGCATGACACGACTCGACGCGCAACGGGCGGGATTGCCCGGAGCCATTATTCGCTTCTGCCACCGCACTTTCCTTGCGCATTTCTCCGGAATCTACGGCGTCTGTGCAAGACTTGTCGCGTTCTTCGTACCTGTTGGGGTTGATCATGCCTCCGGAACCTGACGCACCGCCGCAGCTGGACCGTACCGACCAGCGCATCCTCGAAGCACTCCAGGACGACGCCCGCCGCAGCGTCGCCGACCTCGCCGCGCTGGTCTCGCTGTCGCACTCGCCGGTGTGGCGGCGCGTGCGCGCACTGGAGGCCGCCGGCGTGATCGCCGGCTACCACGCCCGTCTCGACGAGCGCCGCCTCGGCTTCGGCGTGCGCGGCTTCGTCCAACTGCAACTGGAGAACCACACCGCCGAGGTCGCCTCTGCCTTCGAGCGCGAAGTGCAGCTGCTCGACCAGGTGCTGGCCTGCCACAACCTGAGCGGCAAGTACGACTACCAGCTGGAAGTGATCGCACGCTCGCTCGACGACTTCGCCAGCTTCGTGCGCGAGCGCGTGCGCCGCCTGCCCGGCGTACGCGAGATCGCCACCAGCTTCAGCCTGCGCGAGGTCAAGGGCGGGCGGCGGGTGCCGGTGTAGCGCCGCGCACACGCACGCCGAGCCCGCCCAACTTTCCCGGCGACTGCGCCTCGAGGCGCAGGCCATGCGCCTCGGCGATGCGCCGCACGATCGACCAGCCGAGCCCGCTGCCGCTTTCCTCGCTGGCGCCGACGCGGAAGAAGCGTTCGCCCAGCCGCTGGCGTGCGACTTCATCCAGACCGGGACCGCTGTCATCGATGTCGAGCTCGACTTCGGCGCCGGCGCCGCGCACCGCCACCACGATCCGCGCGCCGCGCGGGCTGTAGCGGATGGCGTTGTCGACGAGGTTGCGCAGCAGCACAGCGAGCAGGGTTTCGTCGCCGGTGATCAGCGCGGGCGCGGCGGCATCGAATTCGATGGTTTGCGCCTTCGCGATCGACCGCGGCGCCAGCTCGCCGACCACGCGCTGCGTCAACGCGGCCAGATCGACGGCTGCCGTGACCAGCACACCCGACGACTCGATCCGCGACAGCGTCAGCAACTGGTCGATCAGCCGCGCGGCGCGATCGCAGCCGGCGATGGTCGCGTTCAGCGCGTGCCGACGCAGTTCGTCGTCGCCTTCGGCCAGCGCGACCTGGGCCTGGGCGCGGATCGCCGCGATCGGTGTGCGCAGCTCGTGCGCGGCGTCGGCAGTGAAGCGGCGTTCGACTCCCATCAGCGCGTCGATGCGCGCGAACAGCCCGTTCAGCGCATCGAGCAATGGCAGCAGTTCGCGATCAGTGCTGTCCAGCGCCAGTGCTTCCAGCGCCTGCGGCCGGCGTTGCGACAGTTGCCGCCCGAGCCGATGCAGCGGCGCGACCCCGCGCCGCACCGCCCACCATACGCCGAGCGCGAGCAGCGGCAGCGCCAGCAGCAGCGGCCACGAGGCGCTGCCGAGCACCGCCCACAGAATCGCGTCACGGGAATCGAGGCGTTCACCGACCAGCACGGTGATATCGCGCTCGCGGCCACGGGTAACGAACACGCGCCAGGCCACGCCATTGCGACGCACGCGATGGAACCCGCCGCCGCCGGCGCCGAGGTCAACCAGCGGCGTGCGCGGCGCGTTCGCCGAATGCAGCGCCAGGCCACCGTCATGGAACACCTGGAACGCGACGGTGGTGGCGTAGCGGTGCAGGCGCGGCGCGTCGACGTGGCGCTCGTCGTCGGCGTCGTACTGCTGCGCGACCAGCACCGCTGCTGCCTGCGCCAGATGGCTGTCGAGCAGCTCTTCGAGTTCGTGGCGGGTGTCGAACCAGGTCAGCAGCGCGGTGCTGATCCAGACCAGGGTGACCAGACCGAGCACCAGCCCCAGCATGCGTCCCTGCAGCGAAGGCGCGCGCCGGCTCACCGCGGTGCCTCGCGCGCCAACACGTAGCCAACGCCGCGCACGGTCTGGATCAGCCCTGCGCCGAGCTTGCGGCGCAGATGATGCACGTGCACCTCGATGGCATTGCTCTCGACTTCCTGGCCCCAGCCGTACACACGCTGCTCCAGTTGCTCGCGCGACAGCACGCGTGGCGCGCTCAGCATCAGCTGCTGCAGCAGGTCGAATTCGCGCGTCGACAGCGCCACCGCGACGCCGCCACGGCGGACCGTGCGCGCGGCCGGATCGAGCATCACGTCCTGTGCTTGCAGACACTCCTGCGGCTGGCCATGCGCACGCCGCACCAGTGCACGCAGGCGGGCGGCGAGTTCGTCGAGATCGACCGGCTTGGCGACGTAGTCGTCGGCGCCGAGATCGAGACCGCGGATACGGTCCGCAAGCGCGTCGCGCGCGGTCAGCACCAGCACCGGCAGCGTCAGCTGCGCGCGCCGCAGCGCCGCGAGCACGTCGAGCCCGTCCTTGCGCGGCAGCCCGAGATCGAGCACGGTCGCCGCATACGGCTCGGCCTTCAACTCGCGCTCGGCGGCCTCGCCGTCGCGCACCCAGTCCACCTGCCAGCCACGCTGCCGCAACCCGGCGCGCAGGCCGTCACCGAGCAGGGGATCGTCTTCGACCAGCAGGATGCGCATGCGGCGATTCTCCCATGGCCGCCGCTTCAATCGGCCGTGGCTGCGGGTTCTGTGCGGGCCGCAGTCGCGTCCGTGTCCGCTGGCGCCAACTGCCATGCGCAGAAGCCGACTACCGCCAGAAGCAACAGCAGAGCCAGACCATGACGCGGCCTGGCGATCGCGTCCGCCGCGCGCCCGCGCTTGCGTCCGTCGATCATCGCGCCGACCAGGTTCTCGCGATGCAAGAGACTGCTCACCAGCACCCCGAGCACATGCACCACGACTACCAGCAGCAGCAGGTTGGCGGCGATCTCGTGCACTTCCTCGACCCAGTCACCGGCGAGATCCTGGTTGCTGGCGACGCCGGCCACGGTGACGACCAGGCTCAGGCCAAGCAGCAGCAGGATGGCGACGGCGCCGGCCGGGTTGTGGCCGCGGAAGTGTTCCGGCGCGCCGCGCAACAGGCCCTTGAGGTAGCGGCCGACGGCGCGCGGTCCACACACGAATTCCGCAAAGCGTGCGTAGCGGCTGCCAATGAAGCCCCAGAGCAGACGAAATGCGACCAGGCCGATCATGCTGTAGCCGAGACTCACGTGCAGCAGGCGCTGGCGTTCGCTCTCGGCGGTCAGCCAGGCGCCGGCGAAGCACAGCACCATCAGCCAGTGGAACACGCGCACCGGCGCGTCCCAGACCAGCACGCGCGGCGCGGCCGCGGTGATGACGTTCTCACTTGGGGATGCGGAGGTCGCGTTCATTGAAGACTCCTTGCTCGGCGGTACGGTGGCAGGCGGTGCAGTTCGAGGGCTTGCCGATCGCAGCGCGTTGCCAGGTCTTCGCGCCGATCTCGTCGTGCTGGCGGGTGAACCAGCGCGTGCGGGTGATGCGGTCCTCGGCGGGCGCGGTCGGGAAGCGAGACGCGTCACCGGCGTTGCTGACCAGCCAGCGCTCGATTTCGCCCGCAGTCACGGCATCGAGCGAAGCATCGCTGGCGAAGTGGTGCGGCAAGTCCTGCAGCAACCGTCGCCACGACGCTGCCGGCAGCATGCGTGGCAGGAACGCGGCATGGCAGCCGCCGCACTCTTCGAGGTAAGCCGGCGGCGGCGGCGGGCGTTTGGCCCGCGCCGGAGCCGTCGTGTCCGCAGCGACGACGATGCCCGCAAGCAACAGCAGGACGAACGCGAGTGAGTGATTCATGGTCTGCCTCCTCGGACTCAGGGCTTGAGCGTCAACAGCCAGGCCAGCACGTCGGCCTTCTCGGCGGCGGTGCATTCGCGCCCGACGACGTCGTTGCAGTTGCGCCGGAACCACTTCTCGACCTTGGTCGGGTTGCTGAAGCGCTCGGCGTTGACGGCCGGCGCCAGCGGCTGGATCGCCTTGCCGGTGGACGCATGCTTGCCGGTGACGGTCGGCACCGAGCCATGGCAGGACGAACAGCTCCAGTCGCTGCCGTGACGGCTGCCGAAGAACTGCTGGCCGCGTGTGGCTTGTGGCGGCGCACCTGCGAGCCTGGCGTAACCATCGCGGATCTGCGCGGGTGATTCGGCGTGCGCGCTGGTGGCTGCGGCGACGAACGTAGCGAGCAGCACGGCAATGCGGTGCAGGCGGGCGGAACGGTTCGGTGCGTTCATGGTGTCTCCTTTGACACCATGCTGGCGTAGCGGCCTTAGGGATTTCTTAAGCGCCGCGTCCGTCAGTGACGCACACCGCGTCCACACCATTCTCCTGCTCCAGCGCCGCGCGCACTGCCCCCGCCAATTCGGCGCGCCGATAGGGCTTGTTCAGCAGGCGCACGCCGGGGTCGCATGGCGAGGGTGGCGGCGGCGAACTGGCGGCGGTTCATTCCACCGGGCATGACCACGTCGGTGAAGCTGGTCTGGGTGCGCGGGGCGACGCCAGGATCTGCCGGTCATTGCGCGCGGCTCTGCGCCACGATGCGCGAAGATGACGCCAACAAAGTTGCGGCTACACAATTCTTGGCGTGACCTTCAGGCTCACAGCACGTTGCTTTCCGGCGCCGACTGTGCGATTCCGGGCGCTGGCTCCCCAGGGTGCACCCGATGCTCGACCGACTCGCCCAGCACGCCGCGCAGCAGCTGCGCGCCGGTTTCGACGACTACAACGACCGCTTCCGCGCCATCACGCAACGCGCGCGCACACGCTTCGAGCGGCGCGAGTGGGCGCCGATGCAGGCCGACCTGGTCGAGCGCATCGAGCTCTACGACCGCTGCGTCGCCGAGGCCAGCGCGGCGCTGCTCGCGACCCTGCGCGAACACGCCAGCGAACGCGCGCTGTGGCTGCGCATCAAGCCGGCGTTCGAGCAGGCGACGCGCGGCCTGCTCGATGGCGAGCTGTACCAGACCTACTACAACACGCTGACGCGGCGCTTCTTCAAGACCCGCGGCGTCGATGCCGACATCGAGTTCGTGGCGCTCAGCATCGAGCCCACCGACCGCATCACGCATCCGGTCGCGCGCCACAGCTACTCGGTCGGCGACGCGCTTGCCGACAGCCTCGACCGTCTGCTCGAGGATGTTCCGTTCGAGCTCCCCTACGCCGACCGCCGCGCCGACGCCGAAGCACTGGCGCTGGATCTGGAACGCCGGCTCACGCATTGGGGCGAGCGTCCGATCCGCGCCATCGAGATGCTGGAAACGGTGTTCTACCGCGAGCGCCGCGCCTATCTGGTCGGGCGCATCTTCGGAGCCGATCGCTATGCGCCGATCGTAATCGCGCTCAACCACCATGCTGCGGGCGGCATCGGCGTCGACGCGGTGCTGACCGAGCGCGACGATGTCGCGGTGCTGTTCGGCATTACCCGTTCCTACTTCCTCGCCGACTTCGAAACTGTCGGCGACGCCGTGGTGTTCCTGAAGACGCTGCTGCCGCGCAAGGCGGTGGACGAGTGGTATTCGATGCTCGGCCGCCTGAAGCAAGCCAAGACCGAGCGCTACCGCCACTTCTTCCGCCACTTCGAGCAGAGCCCGGAGTGCTTCGTGCACGCGCCGGGCGCCAAGGGCATGGTCATGGCGGTGTTCACGCTGCCCGACTACCCGCTGGTGTTCAAGGTCATCCGCGACCACTTCGCGCCGCCGAAGACGGTGGCGCGCCAGGACGTGATGAACAAGTACCAGCTGGTGTTCAAGCACGACCGCGCCGGGCGCCTGATCGACGCCCAGGAGTTCCGCCACCTGCGCTTTCCGCGGCGCCGCTTCGCGCCGGCGGTGCTCGACGAACTGCTCGGCGGCTGCCGCGAATCGGTGGTCGCTGACGGTGACGACGTGGTGCTGCTGCATTGCTACGTCGAACGCCGCCTGCGCCCGCTGAACCTGCTGGTGATGGAAGACGCTCCGGCGATCGCGCGCCGCGCCATCCTCGACTACGGCCAGGCGATCAAGGACCTCGCCAACTGCAATGTCTTCCCCGGCGACCTGCTGCTCAAGAACTTCGGCGTCACCCGCCACGGCCGCGCCATCTTCTACGACTACGACGAACTCTGCCTGGTCAGCGAATGCCGCTTCCGCGACCTGCCCAAGGCGCAGAACATGGACGAAGAAATGCACCAGGGCGCCTGGTTCCATGTCGACGACCACGACGTCTTCCCCGAACAGTTCCCGCAATTCCTCGGCCTCTCTGCCGACGACCGCGCCGCACTGCTGGTGACCCACAGCGAAATCTTCACCGCCTCCTGGTGGCGCTCCCTGCAAGACCGCTTCCGCGCCGGCGACCCCCCGGAAATCGCCCCGTATCCGGAGGCCTTGCGGTTGCGGTAGGGCTACCGCCAGTCGATCCCTTCGGCTGCGGCCTGTTCCTGCAGCTTCACAAAGTCCTCCAGCAGCAGCGACTTCGCCGGTGGCGCCGGGCAGATGGTCAGCGTTTCGTCGTTGAACCGATTCTCCCCGTCGCTTCGAACGCTGATCGACGCATACGCCGGCAATCCAGCGGCATCGACATCGATGAAGGCGTTCGATCCGATGGGTGCGTAGTAGATCGCTTGTTGCGCGTCGCCGAGAATCTGTCCACGTCGCCGTTGCGACGGCGTGTTGCACCACGCATCAGCCCCGGTGACCGGCTCGCTGGTGCAGTCGGTGGCCGCCGTCGACGCCGAAATCGCTTCGCGGCCGGCCTGTCGAATCGCGCCCTTGCTGGTGAAGATGCGGTATTCAGCACTCGGTGACGGAATCATCGTCGGTTGCGCGCGGAACACACGGTTGCTGGATGGTGCCAACGGCGCCGTCGTGATGACCGCGAGTCGCACGGCTTCTGGCGGCGAGGCTCCTGCGGCATACCTGAGCGCTGGAGCGACGGCGTTGCGGTAGAGCAATTGCGTTGGGCTGCCGCCGCACAGGTGGAAGAAGTCCGCCGCCCGAGTCGTCGTGCCAATGCTGCCTGGCATCCAGACCGACCCGGTCCAACGATGGTCGCTACCGTTGTATGCGACGACGAAGGTCGGCTCACGCACATCCAGCCGGCCGACCGCGATCCCATCGGGCTCGTCGCCGAGCTGGCCGCGATAGACGACCTGGATGAACAGATCGGTGGCATTGACCGGGATCGGATCGGCGCTGAAGTCGAACACCTTGTCCGCCCACGACGGAGCCGTGGTGCCGACCATTCCGGGCAAGGCATCGCCACCCGTGATCGCGAGCGGTGCCGACACCGAGATCTCCTCGTAGTCGGTGCGCTCGGGCAGGTACGAAGTACACGTCGGTGCCGTGATCGGCGCCGGCGGCACCGCCGCATAGCCCTGGGTACGCTGGCCGCTGAGATCCGTCTTGTAGCAAGCATTGCGGTGATACCGCGCCACCGCCACCAACTGCCCCGCGCTCGCGTTCTGCACCGAGAACGAGCCGCTGGCCGATTCGATAATCTCCGCCGTCGCGTTGCGCACCTTCAGCCGCACCTTGGTGAATCCGAAGATCGACTGATCCGGGCTGCGCGGATAGCCCTCGCCGTCGACGCTATGGGTCTCGCCCTGATTCATGACGGCGATCAGCGTCATGTTGGGCACTTCCACATCGAGCTTGCCACGGAAAAAGTAGTCGATCAGGCCAGCGCTGTAGGCGATCGCGCGGGGGCCAAGCATGTCGGCCATCTGGGTGTAGTTGGCGAGCGTCAGGACATGCGTCGCCGGTAGTCCCATATGCGACCAGTAGTTTGCCGAAGCAATCGGAGTGCGCCCTTCCCCGTCTCGGCCTGGGTCTTGGTAACCGGGCGCCACGATATCGGGCACAGCCCAATACAGTGCGCGGATACGCAAATCGCCGAGGCCAGGAACGTTCACAGTATCGAAATCGCCCTCGTGCAGCATCCCGACAGGCGGCGGGCTCTGGTAGAAAACGGCACCATAGTCCTGCGAATAGAATCCGCGGTTGGTGTAGTCCGCCAGGCCGGCACGGCTGTTGATGGCTGACCCCAGTCCTTCTGGCGTCGTGGGGTCGCCGGCACTGCGGGTCGTGAAGAATTTTCGAGCCACCGTGAACGACGGTATGGGATACGCGCTGGTTGTGAACGGTGTGGGAGGTGGCGGCGGCGTTGCACCGGCTTCAGCAAACATGCCCATCCATTTCTGTTCTTCGCAAGCGTTGGTTGCAACAAACAGATCGGCTCCACCTACCTGTTGCACCTCCCGGTTATAGATGTAGGTTACCCGGTAGTTCGAGAAGTTCTCGTAGGTGCGCGTGGGGATGTCCTGATTGACAATGCCCGGATGGCTGCACAGGTGATTGTGCGCTTCGCCGCGAACGTGCTGGGGCTGAGCCATGTCCTGCAGCAGGTGAACGGCGTGCCCGAGGGACTTGAGCGTCGAGGCCCACAGCGCCATGCGCGCCACCGAATCACGCAGCGCATGCGTCTCGTCAACCGCGCCGGTCGTCTCGAACGTCAGCGCACGGTAGTAGTTCAGCACCGCATCGGCGTAGGAAAAGTGATTCTCCCTGGTCGGATCCGGTGCCGGCTCAGCCGCAAACGGATTCGCCTGCCCAAGCAGCCAGGGAAGCGCGCTCTGAGTGACCATGCCGTCGGACGTGTTCGTGACCGGGCTGTAGAAGTGGTGCAGTGGGCGCGTGATCTCGCCCCAAGGATCGGCATCAGGCAGGTACGTCGCGCCATCGTAGTCCTCGGATTTCAGATCATCTTCGCGAATCGCGCCACGCATGAGCCAGGATTCAAAGCGCAACTCGGGCGTCGTGCCGAGGTCCGCCGTTGGCGGGATGCGCCCCGAGTAGCGCGGTGGCATCAGCCGCTTCTCGTAGCTGTTGGGGCAGCGAAAGTATGGCCCGCCGACGTAGCTGGTTCCCGGCCAGCCAGGATCGGCGTCGATATAGGCGTTTCGTTCCGGCAATAGCGAAGGGATCTCGTCACAGTCCCACTCGACTGAATCGAATGGCCGAGCAGGATCCAGTCGATCGAAGCCGAGGCGAGTTTTCAATGCAGCATCGGTCTTGAGTGCCGAGCGTTCAAACGCGGCCTGGGTCATGCGGCCATGCGTAGCCACCTCATACGCCGCAGCGGCAGACGACAGGGTCATCAGGGTCAAGAAAATCCGAGGCCTCATGTCAATGCTCCTCACTGGGAAACGGGTGCTTGGTATACGGCGCGAGCCAACTGCAGAACTTGACGCGCTCGTCCGGTCGCAACGCGCGATCTTCGCTGTCATTCAGTCGGAATGTGCCGAGGTAGTCCGGAATGACCGCCTTGGCGCGCTCATGGGCACGGTCGTACTCTTTCTCTTCGTCATTCAGCAGCCACAGCGCCTGATGCACGAAAATGCGCGAGTGGGTTCGCGCGTAATCCGCCGGAATCGAGTCCCATTGCGGATCACACAGATAGGTGTACGAGTGCATGCCGCGTTCGTAGTCGATCAGCCGCAAGTTTGCAGGAAAGAACCCAACGTTCTCAGCACCGGGATTGGTGCATGTCGCGCCGATGCCAGAAGCGGCCGCGTCGTGGGGCAATGACCGCCGCGTCACCCACATTTCCTTGCGGCCGCCTTGCATGTACGGGTGCTGGCTCATCGCGTCCTTGATCAGCGCGGCGGAATAGGTCTTTTCGTAGTAGGTGGTGGTTCCGCCCTTATCGACATAGGTGTATCCCAGATCTTCGAGCCGCTTGAACCAGGCCGGATAGGCATTGCGCTCGTAGTACTGCACATCGATGAAGGCCGTCGCGATGTCGGTCTGCTCACCCCGGAATTCGAAGCGAAAGGGCTGGTAATCGCGCTTGAACAACATCGGCGGCTGGCCGCCGAAGCGCCAGCTGCCGTCCTTGGCGGTGGTCTCGAACACACCGTTGCTGTCGGTGCGTCCGAGCACCGCACCCACGCAGGGCATGACCCCACGCGAGTTGGATTGGCCGTACCAGAGGAAACTGATCCAAACGCCTTCGAGCGGCTTGCCACTGTCGGCATCGAAGATCTGCCAGCGCGCCTTGAGCGGCGGGTCGCTGGATCGCTGCTTGTCGTAGCAGATGCCGTTCACCCGCAGCTTGCACTCACAGGCGGCGATGGCCGGCAGGAGCAGGGCCAATGCAATGAAGGATCGGACTCGCATAGGTTGCTCCCTTTACATGCCTGTGATGCGCCAGACGCCGGTCGCGTCTCTCGCCAGCAGCACCGGAAATCCCAGGTAATCGCCGGGGTTGGCGTCGTCGGGCACCGCCATCGTCAGTTCCGCGCTGATGTCCGCGATCTGCCCCAGAACGATATCGCCAAGCCCCGCCGCGATCGTCGACAGGCTGCCACCCGCGGCTGTCCACATCGCCTGATACTCAGCCCGCTTGTCGGTCGCGATCGTGTTCAAGGCACCCGGCACGTCGTTGGCCACCAGTCGATGCTTCATGTCGTAGTAAACCCGACACAACACCTCGCGCGTGTACGCCATTTGGTGCATCTGGATACGGAAAGTCGATTCGTGCACGGCGAGCGGCGTACCGGTGTTGCCATCGTCGAAGCTGACGCGCGCACGGCTCAGGTAGACCCCAGGGGCAGCGTAGTCATGCGCAATGTTGGTGGGTACGGCCGTCGTGTCCGAGTCGAAGTTGCCATCGCCATCGAAATCGATCTCGACGCGCGTGATCGAAGTTTGACCAGGCGGCATCATCGTCTCGAGCCGGAAGGGGATGCGCAGGGGAGCGAAGTCTCCCGCCGTCACAGCCACCAGCCGGACCGGTTGCTGCGCGTTGGGATCGTACTGAATGGTTCGCGTGACCGACTGCGTGGCGCCGTCTTGGGTCGTCGCCGTTACCTGGATGATGTTGCTGCCCAGCGTCAGCGGAACCAGCTGACTCGTGTACTTCGTCGCATTGTTCACGACCACCCTGTCGTTGACCACGACTCCGGTGTTCGCCGGCCCGGTGAGGCTGCCGTACACCTGCACGAACGGTGCGGACGTCACCAGGCCATCGGGCGGATAGTCCAGCGCCAGGCTCAGCGGTGTGTTGTCTGCAGGAAGCTGCGCATAGAGCGGCTGCTCGCCCGATTCAAAGCTGGACTTGAGGAGGGTCAATGTGACGCCACAAGTTTCCTGTGCTCTCACTGCTACAGATGGAATCGTGAACGCCGCAAGCACCGAGAGCATGAGCCGAAAAGCGACTTGATGAGTGCGGTGAGTCATTACGTTGCTCCACTGGTCGGATCGACGCTATCAGAGCTCGGCCGAATTTGACCCGGCGAGAATCTGAAATTGGCCTAGGAAATTTCGCAGACGCGCAGTCGCCGCCGTAGCCCAACGGCCGCGCACACGTCCCACGCTATGCGGCCGGCGGGAGCGCTGTAACCTGCAAGAACTGACAGCTTGCGCGGAGGCTTGGCGTTGTGCTTGAGCCGCCAAGGGCATGGTCATGGCGGTGTTCACGCTGCCCGACTACCCGCTGGTGTTCAAGGTGATCCGCGACCACTTCGCGCCGCCGAAGACGATCGCGCGCCAGGACGTGGTCGCGAAATACCAGCTGGTGTTCAAGCACGACCGCGCCGGGCGTTTGATCGACGCCCAGGAGTTCCGCCACCTGCGCTTCCCGCGGCGCCGCTTCGCGCCGGCGGTGCTCGAAGAACTGCTCGGCGGCTGCCGTGAATCGGTGGTCGCCGACGGTGACGACGTCGTGCTGCTGCATTGCTACGTCGAACGCCGCCTGCGCCCGCTGAATCTGCTGGTGATGGAGGACGCACCGGCGATCGCGCGCCGCGCCATCCTCGACTACGGCCAGGCGATCAAGGACCTCGCCAACTGCAACGTCTTCCCGGGCGACCTGCTGCTCAAGAATTTCGGCGTCACCCGCCACGGTCGCGCCATCTTCTACGACTACGACGAACTCTGCCTGGTCAGCGAATGCCGCTTCCGCGACCTGCCCAAGGCGCAGAACCTCGACGAAGAAATGCACCAGGGTGCCTGGTTCCATGTCGACGACCACGACGTCTTCCCGGAACAGTTCCCGCAATTCCTCGGCCTCTCCGCCGACGACCGCGCCGCCCTGCTCGTGACCCACAGCGAAATCTTCACCGCCTCCTGGTGGCGCTCCCTGCAAGACCGCTTCCGCGCCGGCGACCCTCCCGAAATCGCCCCGTACCCCGACGGATTGCGCTTGCGGTGAGGGAAGAAAACGGGGTCACCATTTCGCCCCACCTCAACGCGGCGGCGCCTCCGGAAATGTGTTCCCCCCGTTTTCCCTGCTCACGCCGTTCGCAGCTGTTTGCGCGGCCGGCCACCTTTCATACCGTTTTCACGAGAAGCGGCGGCCTTGGCTTCGCTGGTGCGGCCGCCACTGCGCGCCGCAGCCACCGTCACCGCCATGCGTCGCAGCGGCGCACTGGCCGCCACCAGCCCGGCGATGGAGACGTGAAGGTCTTCCTCGTCCAGACACAGGGCGCTGCCGCCCATGCCGAGCACCATGCGCTTGAGTTGTGCCACGCTCAGCACCGCCAGCTCGGGATAATTGCGCACCGGCAACGCGACCGCGGACGCATCCGCAAACGAAACCATCAAGGCCCTGGACTCGGCGAGATAGCGCAGCGCAGTCGCATGCACGCCGGCGTCCTTTCGCTGGCGGCCGCGTTCGATGGCTTTCGACAGAACGACAGCGGTCACGGGAACGTCATCACGTCGCCGGGATTTGACTCGGATCTTGGTCATAGCTCCATCTCCACTTGGACGTCCCCTTCCAGCTGCAACACGGTCATGTAGTCGGTCGCGTCAAATGTTGCCGAGAAGATCTTGCGCGCTCCGCGTCTGGCGTCCTCGGAGCCAACCACTTCCTGCGTGCCAGGCTGCCAGAACAGGTGGTCCAGGCACACCGTTTGACGGCTCCGCCACCACGCCTGCCGTGCCTTGCGCAGATTCGCCGACTTCATCAGAGTCCGTCGCAACTGTTCCAGCAAGGCGATCTTGGGCGCGTTCTGCATCGGAATCACATCCCACAGGCACACCATGTCGTGCCAGAAGCTGAACTTGAACCGCGCTTCCCAATCCGCATCACCAACATGCACATGAGGCGGGCAATGCTCGTCACGCGTTAGCACGACGAGCGCAAGACCGCAGTATCCGGCAACCTTCACAACAAAACCTATCGGTTGGGTTTGTCGAGCTTAGGGCGAGTGGCGTTCCGCTGGCAATAGCCTCGCCTCTCCTCGAAAAACGGGGTCAGAACACATTTCACCCCACCTCAACGTGGCGGCGGCTTCTCCGGATATGTGTTCTGACCCCGTTTTTCGAGGCGGCGGCGGGCGAGGAGTGTTCTGGGGTTGTCCTCGCCCTGGGTCTGGCGCAGGGTGGCGTGGGCGGACTCGAGCAGGGCGCGGGCTTCGGCGGAGGCGGGGTCGCGGTTCGCGAGCCAGGCACCGAAGGCGCTTTGGGTGAGCGCGGTGAAGAAGTGTCCGCGCGGCAGGTTCGACTCGCGCAGGCGCAACGCTTGCCGGAACAGGGTTTCGGCGTCGGTGTGCGCGCCGCGCGCGGCGGCGACTTCGGCCTGCGCGACCAGCACCGTCGGATAGTGGTCGTACTTCTCGCCGAAGCTGCGCTCGTAGATCGCGCGGGCGGCGTCGGCGTTGCGCGCGGCGCGGTCGATGTCGCCGAGTGCGAGCGCGAGCAAGGCCTGGTTGCGCAGGTTGTCGCCAAGCCACAGGTGGGCGTCGCCGAGCGAGTGTCGGAACAGCGCTTCGGCGCGCGTCAACTCGGCGTCGGCGGTGGCGAGTTCGCCGGCCTCGACCAGGAACCCGGCGTGCACGGTGAGCGCGAAGCCGTAGTCCGGCATCAGCGCACGCCCGGGCTCGCTCTCGAACGAGCGCACAGCCGCCGCTGCGGCGCTCAGCGCCGCGTCGAAGCGGCCCTGGTCGGCCAGCGTCGAGGCGAGCACGCTCTGGGTGGTGCTGATGCGGAAGAAGTCCTCGGGCGCGAGCGCATCGGCGAGCCCGAGTGCTTCGCGAAAGTGCGCCTCGGCCGCGGCCGAATCGCCGAGGGTGCGGCGCAGGTAGCCCCAGTAGTTGAGTGCGGTGACCAATGCCGGCGCGTCGATCGCGCCGTCGGCAAAGGCGGCGCGCAGGCGCGGCACGGTGCGCGCGAACAGCGCGTCGGATTCCTGCAGCCGCTGCTGATCGAACAGCATCGCCGCCTCGTCGGCGTCGGCCAGCAGCGGCAGCGTCGGGTGCGTGGCGAGGCGGCTGCGGATGGTGTCGACGCGCAGCCCGAGCAGCGCGCTGGCGTCGGCGTAGCGGCCCTGCCAGCGCAGGTTGTCGCTGATGATGCGCGCGAGCTCGACCTTGACCTCGGGGCGCGCGTCGAAGGCGCCGGCAGCGAGCTGGTCGCGGATGCGGTCCATCACCGCGGCGATGGTGGTGGCGCCGGAATCGGCTCCGGCAACGGAAGGATTGGCGTGGCTCAGCAGGTGCGCCATCACTTCGCCGACATCGCGCGCATTGTTGCGTTCGCGCTCGGCGATCTCGGCCTCGCGCCGCGTCGCCAGCAGGCCGCCGACCAACGCCACGAACGCGACTGCGGCCGCCGTCATCGGCAGGCGATGGCGGCGCAGGAACTTGAAACCGCGATACCAGGCACCGCCGCCACGCGCGCGCACCGGTTCATGCGCCAGCCAGCGCTCGAGATCGTCGGCGAATTCGCGCGCAGAACCGTAGCGGCGTTCCACCTCGTAGCTCAGCGCCTTGTCCAGCACGCGATCGAGATCACCCTGCAGCAGACGCCGCCATGGTCGCGCTTCGCGTTCGCCGACACCGATTTCGGCCACCACCAGCGCGCTGCTCGCACGCGTGCGCAGGCCGCCGCTGAGCAGGGCCGGAATCTCGTGCAGCTGGACGCGGTCGACCTGGAACGGCGCCACGCCGGCAAGCAGGCGATAGAGCAGCACGCCCAGCGACCAGACATCGCAGGCGGTGGTCAGTGGCTTGCCCTCGAACTGTTCCGGGCTGGCGTAGCTCGGCGTCAGCGGGCCGATGCCCTTGGTGATCGAGCCTGCCTGCGCGTCCTGTCCGAGCGCCTTGGCGATGCCGAAGTCGACCAGCTTGACCTGACCGTCGCGGTTGACCATCACGTTCGACGGCTTCAGGTCACGATGCACGATCAGCGCACGATGCGCAGCGTCGACCGCTTCCAGCACCTGCAGGAACAACTCGACGCGGGCGCGCAGCGGCAGCGCGTGCTGGCGGCAGTGCTCGTCGATGGCGACGCCGTCGACGTACTCCATCACCACATACGGCTGCCCGGCGTCGGTGGTGCCGCCGTCGAGCACGCGGGTGATACCGGGATGTTCGAGCGTGGCCAGGAACTGGCGCTCGGCATTGGCGCGCGCGACCGCGAGCGGATCACCGAGCACGCCGGCCGTGATCTTGATCGCGACGCGATGTTCGTAGACGCCGTCGGCGCGTTCGGCCAACCACACCTGGCCCATGCCGCCGGCGCCGAGCGACTGCAGCAGCCGGTAGCGCCCGAGCCGCACCGCCGCGTCGACGGCCATTGCCGGCGCGCCCGACCCGCCGCCGATGCGCGTGCGGTCGTCGCTGGGCACGCGGGTGAAATCAGCTGGCACGTCTTTGGCGCTCATGTCGACGACAACTCCCTGCACAGATCGTCGAGCGAGAGGGCCTCGATCCCGTCGGCGACGGGGAATCTTGCTCGCAATTGTGGAGCGATGCTCCATATTTGCAAGGATGGATCAGGCCCCGGGTGCCGACCGCTGCACGCAGCCGCACCATGAGCCGGCGTCCCTTCGCCCAGCGATGGTCGCGACAGTGGCCCAGCGAAGGGAACCCAAAATAGTGGCGGGCGCTATTTCAGGTTCGACCCTCAAACTGAATTAGCGCCCGGGCTGGTTCCAGGCCGGAACACGGCTGCGCAGTAGCCGAAAAGTGGCCGCGCTGATGCTGCATGCCGCCAAGAACAGCGCGTAACTTCGCAACCCTGCCAGGATCACCATTGAGCGTGGCGGATAAGTGTCATGGGCCACGACGTCGAACCAAACCAGCGCATCGACGACGCCTGCCACCAGCAACGGTAGAGCCCCTGCAAACAGCCCGATGGCTGCCAAGTGCAGATGAGCAATGCGGAAGCGCAAGGCAATCACGAGCGCGCATGCAGCCATTGCGGCGAGTGCGACGCCCCCCGCGAGAAGACCCTCAGGATCAAGCAAACGTAGCGTGATGTCGGGTTGCAAGGGACCACCTCCCACTTCCCAACGAATTGTCGGAAACCAAACCGAGTCTGCGGTGGTGGTCGGGCGGGGTCAACCTGATGGTTGCCGGATCGCGGCGGCGGGGCGCATAGGCCATGCGTTTATCGCGGCGACAGTGCGGCTGCCGTAGCATGCGCGGCGTCCGATCATGGACGCGTGGAGATGGCAATGCTGACGTTCCTGCTGTGGTGCCTGTTGCTCGTGCTGTGCTGGCCGCTGGCCCTGCTCGCGCTGGTGCTGTACCCGATCGTGTGGGTGCTGTTGCTGCCGTTCCGGCTGGTCGGCATCGTCGTCAGCGGCGTGTTCGAGTTTCTCAAGGCGCTGATTTTGCTGCCGGCGCGCATCCTGCGCGGGCCGAAGGCGTTGTAGCCGGCGCGTGCGCGGGCAGCGGTGATCGCGCATGATCGCCGCACCATGCCCGTGCCCACCCCGTCCCACCATGGCCTGAGCAGCGCCGAAGCCAGCGCGGCGTTGGCGCGGCACGGGCCGAACCTGCTGCCGCAAACGGGTCGCCGCGGGTTCTGGCGCGTGCTCGGCAGCGTGCTCACCGAGCCGATGTTTCTGCTGCTGGCGCTCGCCGCCGGCCTGTACCTGCTGCTTGGGGATCTGGCCGAAGGCCTGCTGCTTGGTGTCTTCGCCGCCGCGACCATCGGCCTGGTGGTGGCGCAACAGCGGCGCAGCGAACGCGCGCTGGCGGCGCTGCGCGCGCTCGGCGCGCCGAATGCGGTGGTGTTGCGCGATGGCCGCGTGCAGCGCATTGCCGCGGCCGATGTCGTGCCGGACGATCTGCTGCTGGTGGACGAGGGCGAACGTGTCGCCGCCGACGGCGTGCTGCTCGAGGTGCGCGAACTCGCGCTCGACGAGTCCCTGCTCACCGGTGAGAGCGTGCCGGTGCGCAAGCGCGCGCTCGCGCCGGACGAGTCCGCCGACCCCAGCGCGCTGCCCGGTGGCGAGAACCTGGCGCAGATCTACGCCGGCACCCTGGTCGTCAGCGGCGAAGGACTGTTGCGGGTGACCGCGACCGGCGCGCGCACGCGCAGCGGCGCGATCGGCCGCGCGCTCGAAGTGATCGACACCGAGCCCACCCGCCTGCAGCGCCAGACCGCACACCTGGTGCGCCTGTTCGGCGTGCTCGCGGCCCTGGTCAGCCTTGGCCTGCTGCTGTTCCATGGGCTGGTGCGCGGCGCCTGGAGCGAGGGCCTGCTGTCGGCGATCGCGCTGGCAATGGCGATGCTGCCCGAAGAGTTCCCCCTCGCGCTCAGCGTGTTCTTCGCGCTCGGCGCCTGGCGCCTGGCCAAGCTCAAGGTGCTGGCGCGACGCTCGGCGGTGATCGAGACGCTCGGTGCCGCGACCGTGCTGTGCGTGGACAAGACCGGCACGCTCACCGAGAACCGCATGCGCGTGCAGTTGCTCGATGATGGCCACGCACGCTGGCATGTCGGCGATGGCGCGGCCGCACTCACCGCGCCGCTGCAGCACCTGCTCGAACACGCGCTGCTGGCGACGCGCCGCCGCACCTTCGACCCGATCGACCGCGCCGTCGACACGCTCGCCACCGGCGCGCTGGAGCAGACGCTGCTGCATCGCGAGTGGCAGCTGGAACGTCAGTACGGCCTCAGCGCCGAACTGCCGGCGATGTCGCAACTGTGGCGCGACGAACACGACCGCCAGCGCGTCGCCAGCAAGGGCGCACCGGAAGCGATCGCAAGCCTGTGCCGTCTGCGCGAGGACCAGCGCAGCGCGCTGCTGGCACGCGTCTCCGCGCTCGCCGGCGACGGCCTGCGCGTGCTCGCCGTTGCCGCCGGACAGGGCGCTGGCGAGTCCGCACCTGCCGACGTGCACGCGTTCGAGTTCCGCCTGCTCGGCCTGATCGCGTTCGCCGACCCGCTGCGCGCATCGGTGCCGCAGGCGATCGCGCAGGCGCGTGCCGCCGGCATCGCGGTCAAGATGATCACCGGCGACTACCCGGCCACGGCCCGCGCGATCGCGCGCCAGGCCGGGCTCGACAGCGGCGCCGAGGCCGTCACCGGCAGCGAACTTGGCGCGCTCGACGCACCGCTGCTGCGCGCGCGCCTCGCTGCCTGCAACGTGTTCGCGCGCATCCAGCCCGAGCAGAAGCTGCGCATCGTCGAGGCACTGAAGGCGCGCGGCGAGGTGGTGGCGATGACCGGCGACGGCGTCAACGACGCGCCGGCGCTCAAGGCCGCGCACATCGGCATCGCCATGGGCGAGCGCGGCAGCGACGTCGCGCGCGAGGCCGCCGGCCTGGTGCTGCTCGACGAGAACTTCGCGCGCATCGTCGACGCCGTGCGCCTTGGCCGGCGCACCTTCGACAACCTGCGCAAGGTGATGCTGTACATCGTCGCCATCCACGTGCCGATCGCCGGGCTGGCGATGCTGCCGCTGCTCGCCGG
>Ga0073899_10000833_pt1 | contig 28535 bp, 31 predicted proteins | sample KloWWTmetaKNB5Ph_FD_88975 | JGI IMG/M metagenome (GOLD analysis project Ga0073899, IMG submission 88975) | Active sludge microbial communities from Klosterneuburg, Austria, studying microevolution and ecology of nitrifiers - Klosterneuburg... | ecosystem: Engineered > WWTP > Aerobic digester >... | reverse complement strand
TCCTCGTTCCAGCGCACGGCGCCGTAGGGGCAGGCGTCGACCAGGTCGCGGCGGCCGCGGGCGGCTTGGGGGTCGATGATGACGATGCCGTCGTCACGCTTCTTCACGGCGCCACGGCCAGCCTTGACGCAGGGCGCGTCGTCGCAGTGGTTGCACATCGCCGGCAGGTGGACGATGTCGACGATGGGGGCCTGGCCGTGTTCGGCCCGCTTCAGCTCCAGCCAGGGCCGGCCGTGCAGGGGCTGTGGGGCGGCGTAGCCGGGGAAGTCATTGCCGACGTGTTCGTCCTTCACCGCCAGCACGCAGTTGTTGCAGTTGTTGCAGCGGTCGAGGTCGATGATGAGGTTCCACTTCGGCGTGGAGCTGTCCGGGGTGCTCATGCCCGAACCTCCGTACCCGCTTGGGTCCGCGCCGGGGTGTTGAGCGGCCGTCGGCGCTCGGGCGGCAGCTCGCCGGCCCAGCGGCGCACCTGTACTTGCGCGGTCATCGCGGCGGTGGAGGCGGTTTTGGCGACCTGCTGGCGTTTGGGCGTGAGCAGGTTCATGCAGCCGCCGATGTCCGGCGATTCACCTGGCACGCCCAGCGGCTCGTAGGTGGCGCAGGACTCGAAGCTGTGCAGCACGCCGGCCGGCAGGGTGGCGGTGAGGTCGGCAGCGCAGATCACCGCGCCGCGGTCGTTGAAGACCTCCACCAGGTCGTGGTGGGCGATGCCGCGCTCAGCCGCGTCGGCGGGGCTCATGCGCAGGATCCACCAGAAGTGGCCGTCCTTCCAGACGCGGTGGTCACGGATGTCGTTGATGGCGGAGTCCTTGCCGTCGCTCATGGTGTGGAAGGAGAAGCGCTGGTGCGGGGTGATCAGCTGCAGCGGGTACTTCACGCCGTGCTCGGTGTGCGGGCTTTCCCAGGCGGGGATGTAGCGGTTCAGCGGCGGGCGGTCCGGGCTGTCCGGGTCGAAGCGTTTCAGCGAAGAGGAGACGAACTCGATCTTGCCGCTCTGCGTCTGCAGGCCCTCGCCGTATTTCGAGGAGTAGGCGCCGGGCAGGGGGTAGGGCTCGGGCACGTCCTTGGGGCGCCCGTCCAGAAACCACTGCATGTCGCGCGGCGGGCGCAGGCCGGCAGGGGCGGGCGGCACGACGAAGTAGCCCTTCTTCAGGAAGCTGCGCCAGCTCACGTGCTTGGGCAGGTCGGTGGATTCGAAGACGCGGCGGCACCAGTCCAGCTCGGTCATGCCCTCGGAGAAGTAGGTGCCGAGGCCCAGGCGCTTGCAGATGTCCCAGAAGATCTGGTAGTCGGACTTCGACTCGCCCAGTGGCTCGATGCACTTGTGCTGCATCGCGATGACGCGGTGGTTGAGCTGCTCCTGCATGTGCAGGCCGAAGCCGCCCGCGTTGCCCCATTCGCCGATGTCGTCGCGCTCGAACTGGGTGCAGGCCGGCAGGATGACGTCGGCGAACCTGGCCTCGCCCTCGTCCCAAATGGACTGGTTGACGACGAACTCCAGGTTCGGGCTCTGGTACATCGCGACGAAGCGGTTCGAGTCGCCGATGGTGCCGAAGGAGGAGCCGCCGTAGCGGTAGAGCATCTTGACCTTCGAGTAGCCCGGCGCCGGGTAGATGGTGCGGCGGAACTGGGCCTCGATCGAGCTGGGGTCGAGCGGATAGCCCTCGGCCTGGCCTTCGAGGATGGCCTCGGGCAGGCGCTGGCGGGGGATGGTCTGCGTGACCGGGTTGACCGACACCAGGTGCGGCATGCGGGTGTAGTTGTTGGCGGCCGCCGCCGTCTGGTTGAGCTCGCCGGAGATGCCGCCCTCCGCGTAGCCAGGGAAGTAGAAATGCAGGTCCACGGGGGTGCCGCCCTGCAGGTTGCCGAAGTTGACGCCGGGGCGGCCCCAGCCGCGCATGGCCATCAGCAGGATCATGGCGCGCGCCCACTGCGTGCCGTTGGCGCCGCGGCAGGCGCCGCCCAGGCCGCTGCCGCGCACGCCGGGTGCGAGGTAGGTTCGCTTCTTCGCCCACAGGCGGGCCAGCGCCCGCACATCGCGGGCGGGGATGCCGGTCTCGGCCTCCTGCCACTCGGGCGTCTTGGGCAGGCCGTCACTCTCGCCCATCACGTAGTCGCGCCATTCGTCGAAGCCGGTCGTGCGGGTGGCGACGAAGTCCCGGTCGTAGAGGTCCTCGGCGATCCAGACCTGCATGATGGCGATCGCCAGCGCGTTGTCGGTGCCGGGGCGGATCGGCATCCACTTCCCGCCCATCATTCCGGCGGTGGGGCAGTAGTGCGGGTTGATGTGCACGAACTGCATGCCCAGTTGTTTGCCCCAGAGGCGTCGCTGGCCGCCGTCCTGCCCGCCGTAGGTGCCGAACTGGGATTCCGGGTCGCTGGACCAGAAGATCATCAGCTCGCACTCCTCCAGGCAGTCCTGCAGCGTGCCGTAGTTGGTCGGCGAGCCCAGGCGGAAGCTGTTGCCCAGGTGGTGCATCGCGCCCCAGTACCAGCCCTCCCAGCTGTCCGGGTTGAGGGCGACGCGGGTCACGCCGATGGCATTGCCGAAGCGCATCAGCGCGCTCAGGTAGTAGCCGACGTTGCCCCACTGGTGGTGGGAGGAGTGGTAGGTGGCGATGGCACCCGGCCCGTGCTCGCGCTTCATGCGCAGGATCTCGCCGGCCACGATGTCCAGCGCCTCGTCCCAGCTGATGCGCTCGTAGCCGGAGATGCCCCGGTTGGCCTCGTTGCGCTGGCCGGGAGGCTTGCTGGGGTCGAAGTCCACCCGCCTCATGGGGTAGAGCAGGCGCTGGTCGGAGTAGACGGTGGACTTCACCGCGAGCGAGTGCGGCGCCACGTTGGCCTTGCGCAGCGGCTTGAAGACCTGGCCGCGCGCGGGCATCTCCCAGCTGGGGGCGTCCTCGCTGTCATCGAACTCGATGGGCGTGACGCGCAGGATGCGCCCGTCCTTGACGTAGACGAACAGCGGCCCGCCGTTGGTCACCTGGGTGTAGCGGCGCGAGCCGTCGGGCATCGGCAGGCCACGCTCCAGGCCGACGGTGCGGATCAGGTTGAGCAGCTGCATGAACCAGGCGATGCCCTGCTCGTCACCCTGCACCATGGCCTTGAAGTTCTTGGCCGCGTGCACGATAAGCGCCTGGTCCACCCGCGGATCGAGAAAGCGGGTCGCCGTGTCCAGGTCGCGGAACACCAGGCTCAGGTCCGGCTTGGCGTGGATGCCGCGGCCGGTGGTCAGCACCCCGGCGCGGAAACTGAACCAGCGGCCCTGGCTGCCGTCCTGCAGGCGGATCTGCGCCACGCCGTCGTAGCCGGCCATGTGGCGGGCGAAGGCCGGGTGGCGGCGGGCGAACAGGCGCATCACCTGGGACAGGCCCCAGAGGCGGGCGGACAGGCTGATCTGCGAGAGCTTCACCAACAGGTCTCCTTGCCATAGAATCAAAATCTCAATAGATGAGATTTTAGATTGGAGCGCGATGATGAGCAAGCGAGTTGGCTTCACGATCAACCACCTGGGCATCCACGTCTGCGACCTGGCAGCGATGAAGGACTTCTACACCCGGGTGTTCGACTTCACCGTCACCGACGAAGGGCCGCTTCCCAGTGACAACGGGCCGGTCAACATCGTCTTCCTCAGCCGCAGCCCGCAGACGCACCACCAGCTGGCACTGATCCAGGCGCGGCCCGAGAACGTGGCGTTCAACGTGGTCAACCAGATCTCCTTCCTGGCCGACAGCCTGGAGACGCTGCTGGCGTCCTACAAGAAGCTGGTGGTGGAGGAGGGCCGCGTGGCACGCTCTCTCAGTCACGGCAATGCGCTGTCGTTCTACATCCACGACCCGGAGGGCAATCGGCTGGAGCTGTTCTGGAACACGCCCTGGTACGTGGTGCAGCCGATGGTCGAGTTGATGGACTTCAACCAGGCGCCCGAGGCACTGCTGGCCCAGGCCGAGGCGCACGCGCGCACGCTGCCGGGCTTCAAGCCGCGCGAGGCCTGGGTGGCCGAGATGGCCGAGCGCATGGGGATGGGGACGGGGACGGGAGCAGGGGCGGGGGCGGGAGTGGACGCGGCATGACCGACAAGAGGGCACCGCGGCTGGACTTCGTGCGCCTGCAGGCGCTGGTCTGCGTGGTGCTGATCGAGCCGCTGCGGACTGCCGCAGGCTGAGGGCAGCAGCGGTCAGCCCAGCTCGCAGCGCCGACGGCCGCTGACCTTGGCCCGGTACATCGCGCGGTCGGCGCGCTCGATGGCCAGGTCGATGGCTTCGTCCACGGCCAGCTCGGTGATGCCGACGGAGAAGCTCACCGTCAGGCCCTCCGGCCAGTCCGGCAGCGTGGTTTCGGCCAGCCGGGCCAGCAGGCGCTGCAGGGGCACCAGCGCGTCGGCGCGCGCGGTGTGCGGCAGCGCGACCAGGAACTCCTCCCCGCCCCAGCGCCCCAGCAGGTCGCAGGCGCGCAGTTCCTCCCGGGCAAGGTTGGCAAAGCCGCGCAGCACGGCGTCGCCCGCGCCGCTGGCGCTGCGCTTCAACCCCTCCGACCCCAACGCGGTGGCCTACCTGGTGCGCTGGAGCCCCGTGAGCGGCGTGTGCAGCCTGACCAACCAGGCCAACAAGGTGCGGCTGCTGGCCTACGCGGCGGTGACGCCGGACGTGGCACGCTTCCTGAACAAGCTGTCGTCCGACTTCGCCAAGTGCTTTGCGCTGCCGGTGACCTCGCGCGTGCTGAGCGTCGACAACAGCGTGCCCACGACGGCGGGCGGTCCGCAGGTGACCTCCGTGGCACCGGTGTGCCGGCCGCTTGCCAGCAGCAAGGACGTGACCGGGGTGGACTTCCTGCAGAACGGCTACTCGGCGGGGCAGTTCTTCCACGCCATGCTCCATGACGGCAGCCTGACCAAGTCGGCGCGGATCACGCAGGTGAGCATCCTGCGCACCCGGGCCGTGGGCGTGGCGCCGATGACCGCCAATCCCACCCTGGTGCTGAACGTGAAGTACGTCGACCGCTACAACCGGCTCGGCAACTTCGTCTCCGTGGCGCAGAAGTTCTCCGGCAGCTCGGCCGAGTCGGGTGACTGGTGGCTCACCGGCAACCAGCACCCGGTGGATGTCAACATCAACCCCTTCCTGCGCAAGTTCACCTCGCTGGCGAACTACACCTGCGCGGCGCCGAGCATCAAGGAGCACTTCCGCAGCGCGCTGGGCGTCTTCATCACGGCCAACGGGCCGGGCAGCCGCGCGGCCGATGGCACGGCGATCTCGGCGGTGCGGATTTCGGCCGACGGCATGCAGAGCCTGGTTTATGTGCCGCCGGTGCAGGCGGGGCAGACCTGGATGGACCTCAGCAACACCGGTGGCGATGTCGTGGGGGCCGCGGGACGCCGCTGTGGCGCCACTGTGGGCGCCAACGGTCCGGTGAGCACGAACTGCCCGATCTTCTGGATTGCACGCACCACCCCGGTGGCTCCATCGGCTGCCGCACCCATGCTGCGCACGCCGGCCACCACGGACGGCTCCTGTGCCACCGCCGCCACGGTGACCCAGACCTGCGCCTGGGGGGGCACCTGGTCGGGCCAGAACATCAGCGCCACGCTGACGATGGCGCTGCCCTTCAAGATCGAGGTCTTCTACGGCGGGAGGACCACGCCCACCCACACCTACACCAAGTACCTCAACTCGCCCTTCCCAGACCTGACCCGTGCGCACTTGGCCGGCTGGGTGGCGCTGGACAGCGCGAGCCTGGTGGCCGCCCGCCCCCTGGCCAGGCAGACCGAGGTGAACCTGGCCTGGACGGGCCAGGTGGCCAACACGGTGGAGGTCAAGAGTGCGACCGTGTCGCTCAACACCCCGGGCGCCGTGATCGCCACACCGGATGAGGCGGTGCTGCGTGGCAGCACGAGCGTCATCGTCGCCCCGGGAGCCGAGCTGCAGTACACGACGCCCACGTCTTATAGCGGCACCAACCAGCGCGCCCTGCTGCTGAACCTGCGCACCTGGGACGGCAGCTCGCGCTCGGTCTGGACCAGCTACGACACGGTCAATTGAGGCGTTAGCCGTTGATCCGTTCCGGCCGGCGCTGCGTCGGCCGGGCGGGGCTGCGCCAGATGGGCACCTAGAATCCGCGCCCCCCGATCCACCGCGCTGCGCCCGCCCAGATGAACATCGTCATCAACGAAGAACTCAAGGCCTACATCGACCCCCTGACCCCTGACGAGCGCGAGGCGCTGGAGCGCAGCCTGCTCGCCGAGGGCTGCCGCGACGCCCTGGTGCTCTGGGGCGACGTGCTGGTCGACGGGCACAACCGCCACGAGATCTGCACCCGCCATGGGCTGCCGTTTCGCACCGTGCAGAACCCGGCGTTCCACTCGCTGGACGACGTGCAGTTGTGGATGATCGACCAGCACCTGGGTCGGCGCAGCGTGTCCGACTACCAGCGCGGCGTGCTGGCGCTGCGCAAGCGCGAGATCGTCGCGGCCCGCAAGGCGCGGGTGCTGGCCGGTTCGGCACCGGTGGCCGATGGCTCGGCGCAGGCCGCCGGTGTCGTGCCTCCCTGGGAGGGTGATGACGAGGCGGTGCCGGGTGTACCGCCCACCGCGGGGACATCGGCTGCCTCGACCGCTTCAGCTCTGGTGGCCGGCACCGGATCTGCCGAAGTGGCCCTGCCGCCGCCCGACCCGCTGAACACCCGCGAGGCCCTGGCCCGCGCCGCCCGGCTGAGCAACAGCCAGGTGGTGATGATCGAGAAGATCCAGAAGCAGGCTGCGCCCGAGGTGGTGGCGGCGGTGCGCAGCGGCACGCTGTCCATCAGCGCCGCTGCCGCCGTGGCCAGCCTGCCGGCGGAAGAACAGGTGGCTGCAGCGGCGGGCGGGCAGGAGGAGCTCAAGCTGGCAGCCAAGCGGGTGCGCGAGTCGCGCCGCAAACCCCGCGAGGAGGCGCCAGCCCCGGAGCCGGTCGACGCCGATCTGCTGGCCGCGCTGCGCGAGCGCATCGCCGAACTCACCGCCGAAAACGAGGCGCTGCGCGAGGAAATCGCCCGTCTGAAGGGCTCGGCCGCCTGAGGGAGTCGGCCGGCGCGGAATCACCCCCGGTCGGACGGGTGACGCCTTCTGGGGCACCATCGCAGCCCTTGACCGAGTTCAATACCGGAGTGCCACACCATGACCACTGAACGAACCGAAACCGCCCTGCTGGCCGGTGGCTGCTTCTGGGGCTTGCAGGACCTGGTGCGTCGCCTGCCCGGCGTGCTGGGTACCCGCGTGGGCTACAGCGGCGGCGATGTGCCGAACGCCACCTATCGGAACCATGGCAGCCATGCCGAGGCGCTGGAGGTGGTCTACGACCCGGCGCAGATCAGCTACCGGGACCTGCTGGCCTTCTTCTTCCAGATCCACGACCCGACCACGCCCAACCGCCAGGGCAACGACCGCGGCAGCTCCTACCGCTCGGCGATCTTCTTCATCTCACCCGAGCAGGAGCGCGTGGCGCGCGAGACGATTGCCGATGTCGAGGCCAGCGGCCTCTGGCCTGGCAAGGTGGTCACCGAAGTGGCGCCGGCCGGCCCGTTCTGGGAGGCTGAGCCCGAGCACCAGGACTACCTGCTGCGCGACCCCGATGGCTACACCTGCCACTACCCGCGCCCGCACTGGCGTCTGCCGCGCCGAGACGACAGTGCCGCCGCCGCGCCGGTGGCCGAGCTGCTGACCTGGGCCGGCGTGCTGGACCTGGTGCGCCACGGCCAGCCAGCGCCGCAGCAGCGGGTGGAGCGCAGCGAGGCCGAATGGCGCGAACGGCTCACGCCCGCGCAGTTCCAGATCACCCGGCTCAAGGCCACCGAGCGGCCCGGCAGCTCCGAGATGTGCCGGCTCTTCGAGCCCGGCCGCTACCGCTGCGTGTGCTGCGGCACTGAACTGTTCGACGCCGCCACCAAGTACGACAGCCACAGCGGCTGGCCCAGCTTTACCCAGGCCGTCGCCCCGGGCCGGGTGGCCTACGTGGGCGACGAGAGCCATGGCATGTGGCGCATCGAGACCACCTGCGCGGTCTGTGATGCGCACCTGGGCCACGTCTTCCCCGATGGCCCGCCGCCCAGCGGGCTGCGCTACTGCATCAATGCGCTGGCGCTGGAGAAGGTCTGAGCTGACCGCAGCCGGCCGGCCCGGAAACCACAAAGGCGCCCTCGGGCGCCTTTGTGGTCTGTGAAGCAAGGTGCGAAGGGGCGAAGGGCGATGCATCAGGCCCGCCCCCGCCAAGTTCACTGCGGGATCATCCCGGTCAGCCAGTAGGCCCGCAGGCAGGTGATCACGCCGACGATGGTGGCGAAGAACAGGCTGTGCTTGAGGGTGAAGCGGAACAGGTCCGACTCCTTGCCGATCTCGACAGAGGCCTTAGTAGTTGGCCACGAAGGCGAAGGCCAGCACCATGCCGATCGAGAAGATCGGGCGGCGCAGCTCGGTCAACACCTCGCCGAAGGCACGCAGGCCGTCCATCGGCTTCACGCGCAGCACCAGCATCGAGACGATGGCCGGCAGCAGGATCGCGGTGCCGGTGGCCGACAGCAGGTCGAGCTTGTAGATGGCCTCGTAGGCCTTGTCGCTGGCGACGATGGGCGCGGTCCCGATGACCAGGTTGTGCAGGTGGGGGATCTCGAACTTGAACACCAGGCCGGCCAGCGCACCGCCCTTGTCGAACAGGCGCGACAGCCTGATGAACATGCTCAAGGGGCAGGTGCACGACAACATCGCCAACCTGTTTGCCGCCGGCGACGTGAGCGCCCAGCTGCTGGAGCAGCACGGCCGGGTTTGGGCAGCGGTGCAGGCCGGGGACGGCGCCGCGGCCCAGGCGGTGGCCAGGGCGCACATCGACTTCATCGAAAGCACCCTGGGCGCGATGCGCGAGGCCGCCATGCGGAGCCAGCGGGCGCAACGCCGCGGCGGCTGAGAACCCGCGCTGCCGCTGCGCTCAGGCGAGCGCTTCGACCAGGTCGTCCTCGTCGCCGAAGGCACCCGAGCGGGACTGGCAGGCCACGCCGTCCCAGCGCCCGCCGATCAGGCGAGCCTGGCCCCAGCCGCTGCGTGAAGCGGCGCCGGTGGCACCGGTGGCCTCAGGCAGACCGCGGGGCGGTGCTGCCCTGGTGCAGCAGCGCCATCGGCAGCGTGGCGCAGGCGGCCAGCCCCAGCATCAGCCAGCCGAGGTTGACCACGCCGTCGTGCGGCATCAGACCGACCAGGTAGCCCCCCAGTGCGCCCATGAGCTGCTGGGAGACGCCAGCCACCGCGGCGGCCGAACCGGCCAGGGCCGGCAGCAGGCCCACGGTGCCGGCCAGAGCGGGCGGGACGAGCAGCCCGTGCCCCACGCCCAGCAGCATCAGCGGCAGCGACAACGCCAGCGCGCTGTGCCAGCCGGCCAGGCCGAGCCCCAGCATCAGCGCGATGCCGGCCAGCGTGAGCGCCTGCCCGCTGCGCAGCATGCGGCGCTCGCCCAGGCGGTGCACGATGCGCGAGGTGAGGAAGCTGCCGGCGATGTAGGACATCGGCACGCACATGATGTACAGCCCGATGCCCTCGGGCCCGACGCCCAGGCTGCGCAGCACCACCGGCGCGCCACCCAGGAAGGCATAGAAGGTGGCCGTGGTCATCGCCAGGATCGCGACGTAGGCCACGAAGCGCGGCTCGCCCGCCAGCTGCAGGTAGGCCTGGCCCATCGCCCGCAGCCAGTGGACCCCGCCGGCGGGGTCCACCCGCGGAGCCTGCCTGGGCAGCATGCGCCAGGACAGCCCCCACAGCAGTGCTGCCAGCAGGACCATCAGCCAGAAGTTGGCCTGCCAGCCCCAGCGCACGTGCAGCTGCCCGCCGATCAGCGTGGCCAGCGGCGGGCACAGGCCCAGGGTCATCCCGATATAGGCCATCACGCGGGTGCGCTCGGGGCCGGTGAAGAGGTCCTGCACCATCGCGCGGCCCACCACCATGCCGGCGGCGGCGCCGGCGCCCTGCAGCGCGCGTGCAGCGATCAGCACCGCCAGGCCCGGCGCCAGCGCCGCGGCCAGCGAGCCGGCCAGGCTCAGCGCCAGCCCGAACAGCAGGATGCGGCGGCGCCCCAGCCGGTCCGACAGCGGGCCGTAGAACAGCTGCAGTCCGCCGTAGGTGAGCACGTAGGCGCTGAAGGTGAGCTGCACCGCCGGCTGGCCGACGCCAAAGATCGCGCCCCACTCCTGCATCGAGGGCAGGCAGATCGTCATCGCCAGCAGGCCGAAGGCGAGCTGCGCCAGCAGGTTGGCCAGCAGGACGCCGCGCCGGGGCGCTGCGGCGAGGGGTGCAGGGGAGGCTTCAGGCATGCACCGAGGGTAATCGACCATGCCGTTGTCTGCCGGCGCCGCAGCTGCCGGCCCAGGTTGGCAGCGTTCAGGAGGGCTGCATGCGGCTCGCCGCCCGGCGCCGGCCGTGCAGCCAGGCCAGTACCGTAGCGAGGCCGGCGAGCGTGCCCAGCAGCCCCAGGCCGATCCAGCCGGGTGCAACCCCATCGACCCATGCCCCGTAGATCAGCCCGGCGGCGATGCTGAACAGCGCCACCAGGCCGACGTAGGCGGCGGTCTTGCGGCGGCCGATCACCGCGGCGACCATCAGCATGCTCTGCAGGCTCAGTTCCGGGTCGGCCATCAGGTAGGCCAGCAGCGGACCGGGGTGCATGCCCAGGTCGAGGAACATGCGCGCCACCGGCACCTCCACCAGGGTCGGGAAGTACATGAACACGCCGAACAGCACCGCCACCGCGTTGGCGCCCAGGCTGTTGCGGCCCGCCAGGGTCTGGATCCAGGCCGGGTCGATCAGCTGGCGCACCACGCCGACGACGAAGACGCCCGCCACCAGCAGGCCGAAGATCTGCTTCACGAAGCGCCAGGATTCCCACAGCCAGGCCTGCAGCGCGTCGGCATCGAGCCGGCGGGCAAAGGCGAGCACAGCCAGCAGGGCGGCTGCGACCGCCAGCACCCGCCCGGTGAGCTGCAGCTGCAGCCCGCCGCCGCCCGGAATCAGGCGCAGCGACGCCACCAGCAGCGTGGCCGCCGCGAGGCCCAGCGCGATCCAGGTCCAGCGGCCCATGCCCTCGAAGATGGTCTCCAGCCCCTTCCAGGCCGCCACGCCGATGGCGGCCAGCAGCACGATCAGCAGCGAGCCCTGCAGGCTCACACCTTCCTCGCCCTTGGCCGCGTCAAAGGGCACCCAGCCGCCGAGCGTGGCCTGCCAGGGCTCGGCCCAGGCCAGTGGCAGCTGCAGGCTCAGCAGCGTGGCGTTGAGCGGCTGCACCTTCAGCGTGCCGGCGATCAGCAGCGCCACCAGCGACAGCAGCACGCCCGTGGCCGCCGGGCCGATGCTCGCCTGCTCGGCGAACAGAGCGTCGGTCTCGGCGTCGTGCGAGGCGTCGTCGCGCCAGAACAGCAGCGCCATCGTCAGCCCGATGCCGATGCCAAACAGCGCGCACAGCAGCAGCCGCGCGATGGCGAACTCCGGCCCGAGGATGCTGCCGGTGTAGGCCAGCGCCAGCACGTTGCCGGCCGGGGCGAAGAACAGGAAGGTGATCGCCGGCCCCAGGCCCGCGCCCTTCTTGTGGATGCCCGCGAACAGCGGCACGATGGTGCAGGAGCACACCGCCAGCAGCGAGCCGGCCGCCGCCGCCGCGGGGTAGGACACCCGCCAGGGCGTGCCGCGGCCCAGCCAGCGGGTGATGCTGGCCTTGGGGATCAGCGCCGTCATCGCCCCGGCGATGAAGAAGGCCGGCAGCAGGCACAGCAGCACATGCGCCGCCAGGTAGGCCGCCAGGTTGCCAGCGCCAGCGCCGAGCAGGTGCAGGAGGGTGTTCATGCGGCGTCTCCTCGGGTGCGGCTGACAGGGCGGTCGAGCCGGTTGACAGGCGGTGAGTCGGTCAGCGGGTCAAGGCGTGAACCAGCCCTCGATCTTCGCCACGCTCGGCACGCCGCCCGCGTGCACGACCTTGCCGTCGATCACCACGCCCGGGGTGGCCATCACGCCGTAGCCGATGATGTCACGCATGTCCTGGACCTTCTCCAGGGTGATGGCTGCACCGTGCTCCCGGGCGACCTTCTCGATCAGCGCGATGGTCTGCTTGCAGTTGGCACAGCCGGTGCCGAGTACCTTGACGTCCATGAGACTCTCCTCGTTGAACAGGGAACAAAGGGGGCTTCGGCCGTGGTTCAGATCACGGCGTTGAACATGAAGCCCACCAGCAGGATGCCACTCGCCACCACCGCGACGAAGGTGGCGATCAGGCGCAGCTTGAGCACCTTGCGCAGGATGACCATCTCGGGCAGCGACAGCGCAATCACGCTCATCATGAACGCCAGCACCGTGCCCAGCGCGGCGCCCTTGGCCAGCAGCGCCTGCACGATGGGGATGACACCGGCGGCGTTGGTGTACATCGGCACACCGATGAGCACGGCCAGCGGCACCGACCACCAAGCCTGCTTGCCCATGATCGAGGCCATGAAGTCCTGCGGCACCCAGCCGTGGATGGCCGCGCCAATGGCGATGCCGGCGAGGATGTAGGGCCAGACCTTGCCGACGATCTCGCGCACGCTGGCCAGGCCGGCGTCGATGCGGTCAGCCAGGGCCAGGCCGTCGGCCTCGGCACTGACCTGCCGCCTGGGCATGTCGCGCACCCAGTTCTCCAGGTGCGCCTCCATGCGCAGCCGGCCGATGACCCAGCCGGCCACGATCGCCACCGTCAGACCCAGCACCAGGTAGAGCAGGGCGATGCGCCAGCCAAACAGGCCGAACAGCAGCGCCAGCGCCACCTCGTTGACCATCGGCGCCGAGATCAGGAAGGAAAACGTCACCCCCAGCGGCACGCCCGCCTGCACGAAGCCGATGAACAGTGGCACGGCCGAACAGGAGCAGAACGGCGTGACGATGCCGAGCGTGGCCGCCAGGATGTTGGCCACCCCTTCGCTGCGCCCCGCGAGCAGGGCACGGGTGCGCTCGGGAGTGAAGTAGGAGTTCAGCATCCCCATCACGAACACCACCGCGGTGAGCAGCAGCAGCACCTTGGGGGTGTCGTAGAAGAAGAACTGCAGGGCATCGCCCAGGTGGCTGTCACGCGCCACCGGCAGCGCGGCCACCAGCACTTCGGAGGCCGGGGTGAGCGCTCCATACAGCAGCCACCACGACAACGCAGCCAGCAGCAAGAAGGCGCGTGGCCATCGCCGCGGCAGTTGCAGGGTTCGCTCGGGTAACGTCAGTTGCGCCATGGATCGTCCTCTCGACATGGAAGACGGGCGGACCTGCCAAAGGATGCGGGGTATCGGCCGAAGTCGTTTGACGAGGATCAAATCGCTGCGGCCATGCGTGCCGGTTTGAACGTCAGTCTGCCGATGGTGGGCGGGGGACATGGCTGGCGACTGAGCCGTCGGGGTCGAAGCTGACCTGGCAGGCCTGGGTCAGCTTTCGCCGCAGGCGCAGGCGGGCCCGTTGCAGTCGGGCCTTGGTTGCTGGCAGGCTCAAACCATGCGCTTCGGCAAAGATGCGTTGGGACATCCCGTCCAGGTCGCAGGCCCGCAGGATCTCAGCGTCCCGCGATGGCAGTTCATTCAGGACGCGGCCGACACAGCCCGCCAGGGCGTCGATCGGCTGGGGTGAATCCGGGACCGGTGCGGCAAGATCGTCCGCAATCGGCTCGATCGGTACGAGAGGTCGCTGGGCCCGAGCCCGATCGATGACGGCATGGCGAGCCACCTTGAACAACCAGGCGCGCGGTTGGTCCAGGCTGCAGAACAGCCGGCCCTGACGCAGGGCCTTGACGAAGATGTCCTGGAGCAGATCCTCGGCAGCAGGCTCGTCACCCAACTGGTGGCGCAGGAAGCCGCGCAGCTCGCGCTCGTGAGCCGACCAGGCGGAGACCACGCAGGTGAAATCGCCAGCGGACGGCCCGGTGCCTGGGGTGGAAGACATCATCGGCACCGCCTCGTTCGCCGCCTGTGGCCGTTCATGTCCGCCTGTGAGTGCCTTCTTCATACCAGCCCTTGCTGCGGTTGACAACGCGCACCACCAGCAGCATCACCGGCACCTCGATCAGCACGCCCACCACGGTGGCCAGCGCCGCGCCGGACTGGAAGCCGAACAGGCTGATCGCCGCGGCCACCGCCAGCTCGAAGAAGTTGCTCGCGCCGATCAGCGCCGAGGGGCAGGCCACGTCGTGGGCCTCGCCGAGCTTGCGATTGAGCCAGTAGGCCAGCGCCGAGTTGAAGAAGACCTGGATCAGGATCGGCACCGCCAGCATCGCGATCACCAGCGGCTGCGCCAGGATGGCCTCGCCCTGGAAGGCGAACAGCAGCACCAGCGTGGCCAGCAGCGCCAGCACCGACCAGGGGCCGATCTTTGCCAGCGCGGTGTTGAAGGTGTCCTGCCCGCGGCGCAGCAGCGCGCGGCGCCAGGCCTGCGCGATGGCCACCGGGATGACGATGTACAGCAGCACCGAAGTCACCAGCGTCGCCCAGGGCACCGTGATGGACGACAGGCCCAGCAGCAGCGCCACGATGGGCGCGAAGGCAAACACCATGATCGTGTCGTTGAGCGCGACCTGGCTGAGCGTGAACAGCGGGTGGCCGCCGGTCAGCCGGCTCCAGACGAAGACCATCGCGGTGCAGGGCGCGGCGGCCAGCAGGATCAGCCCGGCGATGTAGCTGTCCAGCTGCGCGGCCGGCAGCCAGGGCGCGAAGACCTGGCGCACGAAGATCCAGCCCAGCAGCGCCATCGAGAAGGGCTTGACCGCCCAGTTGACGAACAGCGTCACGCCGATGCCGCGCCAGTGCTGGCGCACCTCGGTGAGGGCGCCGAAGTCGATCTTCAGCAGCATCGGGATGATCATCACCCAGATCAGCAGCCCGACGGGCAGGTTGACCTGGGCGACCTCCATGCGGCCGATGGCCTGGAAGGGCCTGGGCAGCCACTGGCCGAGGGCGATGCCCACGACGATGCAGAGGAAGACCCAGACGGTCAGGTAGCGCTCGAAGGTGTTCATCGGCGCTGGAACGTTGGCCGATGGAGCCGGGGAGGTCGAGGACGACGACATGGCCTATCGGCTACCGATGTCCCGGATCTCACGCTGGATGGCGAGCTGGTCCAACGACGCGAGCGGCAGCGCCAGCATCAGCTCGATGCGGCGCTTGAGGATGAGCGCCGTGTCCCAGAACACCTTGGCCTTCTGCGCGTCCGTGCCGGCAACGGCGGTGGGGTCGGCCACACCCCAATGCGCCGTCATTGGCTGGCCGGGCCAGACCGGGCAGACCTCACCGGCCGCCTGGTCGCAGACCGTGAAGACGAAGTCGAGTTCCGGGGCACCCGGCCTCGCGAATTCGTCCCAGTCCTTGCTTCGCAAGCCACCGGTCGGGATGTGCATCTCCGCCATCGTCTTCAGCGTGAAGGGATGGACCGAGGCGCCCGGGTGGCTGCCGGCCGAAAACGCCTGGAACCGACCACGACCCAGGCTGTTGAGAATGGCCTCGGCCATGATCGAGCGAGCCGAGTTGTGCGTGCAAACGAACAGCACGTTGTAGACCTTGATGCTCATGGTGTTGCTCCGGAAGTGGGGGGAGTCTGTTCAACAGGTGACGGCCCGGCGAGCTGCAAGCAGGTCGGCAGGGCCAGCGTGACCAGCCAGCAGGTCACGAGCAGCAGCGCCGACCCGGCCAGCACCCCGGCCAGGCCACTCCACTGGTAGAGCAGGCCCGACATCAGCGTGCCGAAGAAGCGGCCCAGCGCGTTGGCGGCGTAGTAGAAGCCGACGTCCTCGGCCGCCTTTTCCGAGCCGGCATAGGCCAGCACGAGGTAGGAGTGCACCGAGGAATTGACCGCGAAGGCGACGCCGAACACCGCGAGCCCGACGACGACGACCCATTCCAGGTGCGGCACCTGGGCCACCACCAGCCCGGTCATGACGATGGGCACCAGCGCCAGCAGGGCCGACCAGAGGCGGGCGGCGGGCACCTCCGTGCTCAGGCCGTCGTCGCTGCGCCGCACGAGGGCGGGCGCCAGGGCCTGCACCGCGCCGTAGCCGATGGTCCACAGCGCCAGGAAGCCGCCCACCATCGTGAAGGGCCAGCCGGCCGAGTACAGGAACACCGGCACGCCGACGACGAACCACACGTCGCGCGCACCGAACAGCACCACCCGGGCGGCGGCCAGCAGGTTGATGCCGCGGTTCTTGGCGAACAGCTCCCTGGCCGATGTCGACGCCCGGCTCTTGCCCATCAGCGGGGGTACGAAGGCCAGGACCCCGACCAGCACCAGGGCCAGCAGCGCCGCCATCGCCCACAGCGCCTGCTGGAAACCCAGCCCCTGCAGCAGCAGGCCGCCGAGGAAGAAACCGACGCCCTTCATCGCGTTCTTGCTGCCAGTGAAGAAGGCCACCCATTTGAAGAGCTGGCCCGAGGCCTCGCCCGCGGTGAGCTTGATCGCCGACTTGCTGGCGGTCTTGGTGAGGTCCTTGGCGATGCCGCAGACGCCCTGGGCCACCACCACCCAGGCCACCGACATGGCCGCGGTCCACCCCGGCGACAGCGCCGACAGCAGCAGGAAGCCGCTGATCTGCGTGGCCAGGCCGACCGCCAGCATGCGCGCGATGCCATAGCGCGTGGCCAGCCAGCCGCCGACCAGGTTGGCCACCACGCCCATCGCCTCGTAGAGCAGGAACAGGAAGGCCAGCGTGAAGGGCGAGTAGCCCAGGCGGTGGAAGTGCAGCAGCACCAGCATGCGCAGCGCGCCGTCGCTGAGGGTGAAGCCCCAGTAGGCGGCGGTGACGATGGCGTAGTTGCGCGTACCCGCGTTCATGCCTGCCTCAGAGGCCCTGGCGCTGCAGGTGGCAGGCGAGGTCGACCATGCGGCAGGCGTAGCCCATCTCGTTGTCGTACCAGGCGTAGACCTTCAGCAGCGTGCCGTCGGTGACCATCGTCGAGGGCGCGTCGACGATCGAGCTGCGCGTGTCGCGGGCGTAGTCCGCGCTGACCAGCGGGCGCTCCTCGTAGCCGAGGATGCCGGCCAGCGCGCCCTGGGCGGCCTGGGCGAACAGGGCATTCACCTCGGCCGCCGTGGTCTCGCGCCGCAGCTCGAAGACGCAGTCGGTGAGCGAGGCGTTCAGCACCGGCGCGCGCACCGCGTGGCCGTTGAGCTTGCCCTTCAGCTCGGGGTAGATCAGCGCAATGGCGGTCGCGCTGCCGGTGGTCGTGGGCGCCAGGCTCAGCATCGCGCTGCGGGCGCGGCGCAGGTCCTTGTGCGGCGCATCGACCATCAGGTTGGTGTTGGTCGGGTCGTGGATCGTGGTGATCTGGCCGTGGCGGATGCCCAGGGCCTCGTGCACGACCTTGACCACCGGCGCCAGGCAGTTGGTGGTACAGGAGGCGGCCGTCACGATGCGGTGCCGCGCCGGCTCGTACAGCTGCTCGTTGACGCCGACGACGACGTTCAGGACGTCGCCCACCTTGACCGGCGCGGCGACGATCACGCGCTGGGCGCCGCGGTCCAGGTGGCCCTGCAGCGTCTCCGGCGTCAGGAACTTGCCGGTGCACTCGAGGACCACATCCACGCCCAGGTCGCCCCAGGGGATCTCGGCGGCGCTGGCGTGCGAGGAGAAGCCGAGCCGGCGCTCGCCGATCCACAGCGCCGCCTCGCCGTCGGCGGCGATGCGGTTGCGCCAGCGCCCCTGCACGCTGTCGAACTCGAGCAGGTGCGCCGTGGCGGTGGCGCCGCCCTTCAGCTCGTTGAGGTGCACCACCTCCAGCCGGTTGCCGGCGCGGGGGTCGTCCGCCGGGCGTTCCGCTGCCCCGAGCGCTGCGCGCAGGGCGAGCCGTCCGATGCGTCCCATGCCATTGATGCCGACTCTCATGATCGCAACTCCATCAGAAACCCCAAAATGATTCCATCATTTTAGAAATAACGTATGACCATTCGGTGACACGCATTGCCGCTGCTCGCCGACGCCTGCGCGGGCCGCCGCAGCGGCCCGCCCGTTCAGCAGCAGGACGACGACGACTGGACCGGGATGCCGATCGGCCGGCCCCGCGGTGCCGGCGTGCAGCAGGCGGGGGCCTCGGTCGCTGCAGTGTCCGAGTTGGCCTGAGTCGGGGTGGCCAGTGCCGGCGTGCAGCAGGCCGTCGCTGCAGCGTCGCCCTTCCCCTCCCGGAACACCGGTATGTTGCCCAGGGTGTGGAAGTGCTCCCAGGCGATGCCCTGTGGGTCGGTGACCCAGTGCTTCTCGCTGCGGGCGTAGCAGCAGGTGGTCTCGCCCTCTTCCAGCACGGCCAGGTCGGCGGACTCGGCGCGCGCCTTCAGCTCGGCCAGCTCGGCGGCGTCGTCGGTCTGGAACCCGAAGTGGTCCAGGCCGGGCTGCGTCCCGCGGGTGGAGATGGCGAAGTTGACCGGCGGATCCTGCAGCATCCACTTGGCGTAGTCGCTCTCGACGCGTGACGGTTCGGCGGCGAAGAGCTTCGAGTAGAAGCCGATGCTGCGGGGCAGGTCGTCAACGTGCAGGTGGACATGGAAGCGCTTCATCGCGGGCTCCTTGGGGGCGAAAGGCGGGGCGGTGGACAGGAAAGGAGGAACAGGAAAGGGGTCAGCAGGCTTTGCAGCCGCCCGCTGGCGTGCCCGATACCTCGGCGGCGCCGCAGGGCTCGCCCTGGCAGCAGTGGGCGCTGAGGTAGGCCAGCAGGTCGTTCATCTGCTGGATCGAGGGGCGGTAGATCAGGTTGCGGCCGTCGCGCTCCTGCGTGACCAGCCCGGCGTGCATCAGCTCCTTCAGGTGGAAGGACAGCGTGGAGGCCGGTACGTCGAGCAGCGCCGACAGCGCACCCGGCGTCAGCCCCTGCGGCCCGGCGCCCACCAGCGTGCGGAACACGCGCAGGCGCATCGCCTGGGCGAGGGCGGCCAGGGAGAGGACGGCGTCTTTTTCTTCCATGTTTCGAACTATATGGAAACGATGGACGCAAGTCCAGGAACCCGGAACCTATACTGCCGGCCGCTCGCCCGATCTGAGCCGAACCGACCCGAACCGACCCGAACCGATGACCCCGCTGCCTCCCTGCCCCCAGTGCCAGTCCACCTACGTCTACGAGGACGGTGCCAACTACATCTGCCCGGAATGCAGCCACGAATGGAGCCGCGATGCGGCCCCAGCAGAGGTCGCCGAGGCGCAGCGCGTCTGGAAGGACGCCCATGGCAATGTGCTCAATGACGGCGACAGCGTCACCGTCATCAAGGACCTGAAGATCAAGGGCAGCTCGGCGGTGGTGAAGGTGGGCACCAAGGTGAAGAACATCCGCCTCATCGACGGCGATCACGACATCGACTGCAAGATCGACGGTTTCGGCTCGATGCAGCTCAAGTCCGAGTACATCAAGAAGGCCTGACCCACCGGGCCGGCCCGCCGCGGCGGGTTGATGCTTCAGCGCGGCTGCAGCACCACGCAGGTCGTCGTGGCGTGGGCGTACAGCCGCCCGTCCGGCCCGTAGAGCCGGCCCTCGGCAAACCCCACCTGCCGGCCGGCGCTGATGATCTTGCCCTCGGCGCGCACCAGGGGCACGTCCGGCGTCAGGGCGCGCAGGTAGCTGACCTTCAGCTCGGCCGTGGTGTAGCCGCGCCCGGCGGGCAGGGTGGTGTGGATGGCGCAGGCCACGGCCGAGTCGAGCAGGGTGGCGATCCAGCCGCCGTGGATCGTGCCCATCGGGTTGCAGAAGCGGGCGCTGGGGTGGCCCTGGAACACCATCCGGCCGGGCTCGAACTCGATCGGGAAGAAGTCCAGCGCGGCGCCGATCGGCACCGAGGGCAGCTCGCCGCTGGCGATGGCCTCGAACATCTGCAGGCCTGTCTTCTCCATCACCTGCTCGGGGTGCGAGATGCCTGGCGCCGCCAGGTGCTGGCGCACCCGGGCTTCATCGGCGCGCCAGCGCTCCAGCGTGGCGGCAATCTCGTCGTGCAGTTGGTGGCTCGCGGTGCTCATGTCTGCCCCTCGTCCGACGGGTACGTCGCTCGATCCCCCGAGGGGATGGCGGGCCGGCTTGGGAGCGGCCCGGCGCTCGGCCCGCTTGTGGGGGGTGACAGAGGGTGTCTCATGCGTTTCCTTGCTCGGGCAGTCCCGGACGTTCGGGCGCCATCATGTCGGGAAGCGCAAGGTACCTGCGCGGCGCAGGGCCTTCTGTCGCGCAGGCGTCAGGCCTTGAACAGCTCGATCCAGCCGCGCCGGCCGAGGTTCTCCAGCGTCTCGATGTTGTGCTCGTAGATGTCCGCCGCGTCGGGAAAGGCCTCCACCGCCGCGTCGATGCTGCTCTCGCGCAGCAGGTGCAGGGTGGGGTAGGGCGAGCGGTTGCTGAAGTTGGAGATGTCGTCGAAGGCGGTGCCCTCGAACTGGTAGTCGGGGTGGAAGCTGGCGATCTGCAGCTCGCCGTCCAGCTCCATGCGCTCAAGCGCCTGGTCGGCGATGTCCAGGAAGTCGTTGTAGTCGATGAAGTCCTGCAGCACCTGCGGGTGGACCAACAGGGTCATCTCGACCTGTTCGGGGTCGGCGTCGGCCAGCAGCTTCAACTCGGCCTCCAGCTCGGCCAGCAGCTGCTCGGGCTCGGTGGCCTGGCTGACGACGTAGCGGATCTGCTGCTTGACGTGCACCGCCTTGGCGAAGGGGCAGAGGTTCAGGCCGATCACGGCCCGCTCCAGCCAGGTGCGCGTGGCGGCGAGCACGCTGGCCTCGTCGGTGGGGAGGTCCTCGCTGATGCCTGGGACGATGCCGGGGGCGACGGCGGGGACGATGCCGGAGGGGGGGGCGGACGGGGTGCTTGGGTTGCTCATCGGCTGCTCTCGGAGGTGGGGGCGGGCAGGGCCGCGGGGAGGCCGGCCAGTGCCTCGATGCTGGCGCCGCGCTCGCGCAGCAGGGCTTCCAGGGCGGGCAGCAGCGGGCCGAGGCGTTCTTCCAGGGTGGCGCGCACCGTGTCGACCATCACCTGGGTGCCGCGCTCGATCTCGATGTTCAGCGCATCGCCGCTCAGGCGCTCGCCAAAGGTGGTCTGGCGCAGCGTCTCGGGGATCAGCCAGACCTCGAACCAGCCGCTGCCATCGGCGTTTCGGCCGGCTTCGGCCACCGTCAGGCTGGCGCCGTTGACCGCGATGTAGCCCTTCGGGAAGACGTAGCGCATCCAGGGCGCCGGCACCGCGATGCGCAGCACGTGGTTGTTCTGCGGCTGGCGGATGCCGTCCAGGCGGGCCTGGAAGTCGACGTGGCCGGAGAGGGGGTGGCCGCCGATCTCGACGCCGTCGCGCGCGGCGCGCTCGACGTTGAGGCGCCCGCCCACGCCGAACGAGCCCAGCGTGGTCAGCGCCAGGCTCTGCTGCATGACGTCGAAGTCAGCGCGGCGATCGCCCTGGTGCCGGGTGACGGTGAGGCACACGCCGTCGCAGGCGACGCTGGCGCCGATCTCCTGGCCGTCGATGAAGCCGGGCGGGAACTCCAGCGTGAAGCTGCGCAGACCGGGCTGGTCGGTGATGGCCACGATGGTGGCGACGGCTTGGACGATGCCGGTGAACATGGTGTGTGCGGGGGGATGCGGGTAAGGCCGGGTTGGCGGCAAGCTTACCAGCGCGGGTGGTCCGCACCGCGCTGGTCCGCAATGCCGCCGACGGGGCCCGGCGCGGCGGCGCTCCGGCCGTTCAGGCGTCCAGCAGCCCCCAGCGCAGCGCCACCAGCGTCAGCTCGCTCTGGTTGCCCGCGCCGAGCTTCTGCTTGACGTTGTAGAGGTGCGTGCCCACGGTGCTGGGCGAGAGATTGAGGTGCTCGGCGATCTGGGCCACGCTCTGGCCGCGGGCGAGTTGCATGAAGACGGCGAACTCGCGCTCGGAGAGGCGGTCTGCCGGGTGGGCCGAACCGCCGTCGAGCTGCGCCACCGCCAGCGCCTGGGCGGTCTGCGGGTCCACGTAGCGCTCGCCGCGCATCAGGGCGGCCACCGCCTGCAGCAGGGATTCGGGCGCGCTGCGCTTGGCGAGGTAGCCCATCGCGCCGCTGCGCAGGGCGCGCTGGGGGTGGGCGGTGTCCTCATGGGCAGAGAGCGCCAGGATGCGCGCCTTGGGGTCGGCCGCCAGGATGCGCCGCAGCGCCTCCATGCCGCCCATGCCGGGCATCGAGAGGTCCATCACCACCACGTCGGGCTGGGCGCCGGGGTAGGCCTGGCAGGCCTGCTCGCCGGTGCCGCATTCGGCCACCACCTCGCAGTCGGCTTCGCCGAGCAGCATGCGAAAGCCCATGCGGACCAGCGCATGGTCGTCCACCAGCATCACGCGGGTGACGTGGTTCGCGCGCGTCGTCATCGCGTCGGGTCTCCAGGGTCGTTCGGGGCTGGCGATGATGGCATGGGCAGCGTGAGGCACAGGCGGGCGCCGCGCGGCGGGGCGGGTTCGAGGGCCAGGCTGCCGCCCAGCGACTGGGCCCGCTCGCCCAGCCAGGCCAGGCCGTGGTGGCCGCGGGTGGAGCGTGGCTCGGCTGGGGGGCCGTGGCCGTTGTCGGTGACGCTCAGCTCGACCTGCTCGACGGGGGTGGCGCTGGCCACCAGGTCGATGCGCACCTGGGTGGCCTCGCCGTGGCGCAGGGCATTGGTCAGGCCCTCCTGGGCGGCACGGTAGAGCGCCAGCGTCATCTCGGCGTCGATCGGCCGCTCGCCCAGGTCGGTGTGCAGGGTGAGCTGCAGGTCCGGGTGGGCGCGGCGGGTGCGGGAGGCCAGGTCGCCCAGGGCGTCGACCAGGCCGAAGTGGTCCAGCACCAGGGGCGTCAGGCGCGGGATGATGCCGTGCATCGCGTCGTACAGGCGCGAGGCCTCGTCGGCGATGGTCTGGGCCGCGGCGGCCGAGGGCGCGTCGCCCGCCTGCGTGCGCCGGGCGATGCCCAGCGCGAGGCTGCGCATCGCGGTCACGCTCTGGCCCAGCTCGTCGTGCAGCTCGCGGGCGATCAGGCGGCGCTCGGCCTCGACGTGCTGGTCGATCCAGCGCGTGAGCTCGCGGCTGTCGGCCAGCTGGGCCTCGGCCCGGTCGGCGCGCCGCTCGGTTTCCAGGTGGTGGCGCAGCTGCTCCAGCATGCGGTTGTAGGCCTCGCCGATGGCGTGGGCCTCGCGCCCGGGCAGGGGCGGCAGCGGCGGCATCGGCTGGTCGAAGCCGCCGGCCTGCAGCCCTTCCAGCGCCTGGACGATGCGCCCGAAGGGCCGCACCGTGCGGCCCACCAGCCAGTACACCAGGGCGTTGGCCAGCAGCAGCGCGGCCAGGGCGATGCCGGCCAGGCGGGTCAGCTCGTCCCAGGCGTCGAGCACCGAGCGCGAGGCGTCGGCCCGCAGCTCCAGCCGGCCGTCCGGGAAGCCGATCGACTGCGCCAGGGTCTGCGGCGCCACCAGCGCCTGGAACCAGCCGGGCGCGTCGCGGCCCTGCTTGTAGGGCGAGGGCGGCGAGCGGTACAGCTCGTTGCCTGCGGCGTCGTACAGCAGGATGTCATGTGCCCGCACCCGCCCAAGCCCCTGCAGGTAGTGGCGCAGCGCCGGCGTGCCCTGGGCAGCGTAGGCCCAGGTGATGCGGTTGAGCAGCTGCAGCGCCACGCGGTGGGCGGCGGCGATCTCCTCGTTGACCGAGGCGCGCATCGACTGCAGCTGCAGTCCGAACATCGCGGCCATGAAGGCCAGCATCAGCGCCCCGACGATGAGGTGGATCTTCAGGCGCAGGGTCATGGCGGGATCCTCGCAGGGTCGGCCAGCAGCTCGGCGATGGCCGTGTGCAGGGCGGCGGCCATCGCGGGGTGGGTGGGGTCGTGGCCAGCGCCGTCGATCCAGCGCAGCTGCAGGGCAGGCAGGGCGGCGTGCAGCGCCTCTGCGCCTGCGGGCGGGCAGACGCGGTCGGCCGTGCCGTGCAGCAGGGTCACGGGCAGGCAGGGCCAATCGCGCACACGGTCGAGCAGGGGGCGCTCGCGCAGCCCGCAGCCGGCGGCGAGGTAGTGCGCCTGCACGCGGTAGCGCTGCAGCGCGGCGTCCGCGTCCGCTGGCGTGGCGCCCGGTGGGGCCGGCTGGCCGCACCGGCGCTGCTCCCAGGCCCACCAGGCCTGTGCCGCGGCGCGCTGGCGGGGCTCGCTCCCCTCGGCAAAGCAGCGGCCCAGCGCGCTGGCGAGCGGCTCGCCCGGCTGGGCCACGCAGGCCTGCGCAAGCGCATCGGCACCGGCGAAAAAGGCCGACACGTCGGTGTCGCGGGCCAGGAAGACGGCGCGCAGCAGCAGGGCGTCGACCGCCTCCGGCTCGTCCAGCGCGTGCAGCAGCGCGAGCGTGGCGCCCCAGGAGCCGCCGAGCACGCACCAGTGCTCGATGCCGAGCGTGCAGCGCAGCCGGCGCAGGTCGGCCAGCAGGTGGGCGGTGGTGTTGGCCTGGGTCGCCCCGGCGGGCTGGCTGAGGCCCGCGCCGCGCTGGTCCGGGCAGATGATGCGCCAGCGCGCGAGGTCGAGCCCGCGGCGCAGCACCGGGCTGCAGCCCGAGCCCGGCCCGCCGTGCAGCAGCAGCATGGGCCGGCCTTGCGGGTGACCGTGCTCCTCGACGTGCAGCCGGTGGCCATCGCCCACGTCGAGCTGGTGCACGGCGAGGGGCGCTGACGGGGCGGGGCAGGCCGGGGGCGATGGCGGGATCTGTAACACGGCGCCGATGGTATGCGGGCAGGGTGGCAGCAGCGCCGGGGTGGGGCTCGCGCGTGGGGGCGTGCCGCGAGATTCATGATTTTCATGAGCCGCGATTCATGCCGGGCCGGCTATCGGCGCTGGCAGCGCGCGGGGAAGATGCGTTTCGGGGTCTTCGATCCCCGCTGCACCGGCTCCACCGGGTGGCGTCGTCTCCTGTTCCGTTCCCCCTCATCCTCGTTCCACGGAGTTCTCACCATGCAATGGCAAACCCCCGCCGCTACCGACCTGCGTTTCGGCTTCGAGATCACGATGTACGTGGCCGCACGCTGAACTGAGCGGTTCCCCCGGCGCCGCCGCGTCTCGTGGGCCGGCGGCGCCTTTTGCTTTTGAATTTCCCGATCCCTGATCGACGATCCCATGCGCATCACCATCCTGGGCAGCTCGGCCGGCGGCGGCTTTCCGCAGTGGAACTGCAACTGCCGCAACTGCGCCGGCTGGCGTGCCGGCACGTTGCGGGCCAAGGCGCGCACGCAGTCGTCGATCTTCGTGCGGCCGGATGGCGGTCCGGAGGACGGCCCGGACGGCGGCACCGAAGGCATCCTCTTCAATGCCTCGCCCGACGTGCTGGAGCAAATCCGCAGCAATCCGGCGCTGCAGCCCGGGCGAAGCCAGCGCGATACCGCGATCGCCGGTGTGCTGTTGATCGATGGGCAGATCGATCACAGCACCGGCCTGCTGATGCTGCGCGAGCGCGGCCAGCCGCTGCCGCTGTGGTGCACCGACCCGGTCTACGAGGACCTCACCACCGGCCTGCCGCTGCTGAACGTGCTGGGCCACTACTGCGGCGTGCAGCGCGAGCGCATCGCGCTGGACGGCGCCCCCTTTGCGATCCCCGGCGTGGACGGCCCGAACGGCCTGACGCTGCGGGCGCTGCCGCTGACCAGCAAGGCGGCGCCGTACTCGCCGCACCGCGAGGCGGGCGTGCCGGGCGACAACATCGGCGTGACGATCACCGACAACCGCAGCGGCCGGCGCCTGTTCTACGCGCCCGGCCTGGGCGAGATCAGCCCGGCGGTGTTCGACGCGATGGCCTCGGCCGACGCGGTGCTGGTGGACGGCACCTTCTGGACCGACGACGAGATGATCCGCCTCGGCCTGTCGCGCCGGACCGCACGCGACATCGGCCACCTGCCGCAGAGCGGCGCGGGCGGGATGATCGAGTGGATGGACCGCCTGCCGGCCACCACCCGCCGCCTGCTCATCCACATCAACAACACCAACCCCATCCTTGATGAGGCCTCGCCGCAGCGTGCCGAACTGGCTGCGCACCGCATCGAGGTCTGCGAGGACGGCATGACCATCGAGCTGTGACCATGACCGCCTGGACCCCCGCTGAGTTTGAAGCGAAGCTGCGCGAGCGCGGCCGTGCCTATCACATCCACCACCCGTTCAACGTGATGCTGAACAGTGGTAAGGCCACGCCGGAGCAGGTGCGTGGCTGGGTGGCCAACCGTTTCCTCTACCAGGTGGCGATTCCGGTCAAGGACGCGGCCATCCTGGCCAACTGCCCGGACCGCGAGGTGCGCAGGGGCTGGATCCAGCGCATCCTGGACCACGATGGCTTCGAGATCACCGGGCCGAACGGAACGATCAGGGATGCTGGCGGCATCGAGGCCTGGCTGCGCCTGGCCGAGGCGGTGGGCCTGAGCCGCGAGGAGGTGATGGACGAGCGCCATGCCATCCCCGCGCTGCGCTTCGCGGTGGACGCCTATGTCAACTTCGCCCGCCGCGTGCCCTGGCAGGAGGCGGTGTGCTGCTCGCTGACCGAACTCTTCGCGCCCGAGATCCACAAGCAGCGCCTGGCCACCTGGCCGGAGCACTACCCCTGGATCGAGTCCGAGGGCCTGCAGTACTTCCGCAACCGCGTCAGCCAGGCGCGACGCGACGTGGAGCAGGGCCTGGCGGTGACACTGGACCACTTCAACACCCGGGCGCTGCAGCAGCGCGCGCTGGACATCCTGCAGTTCAAGCTCGACATCCTCTGGGCCATGAACGACGCGATGGCGCAGCGCTACGGGGTGAACGCATGACGGCAGCGCCGACTTCGGCCCCGGCAACGGGCGGCGCTGCGCTGGCCGACGACCCGGCTTGGGCGGCCGCGGTGCCCCGCATCGGCCGCAGCTTCCGCTTCCAGTGGGAGCCGGTGCAGAACTGCCACGTGCTGCTCTATCCGGAAGGCATGGTCAGATTGAACCAGAGTGCGGGCGAGATCCTGAACCGCTGCGACGGGCAACGGTCCTGGGCGGCCATCATCGCCAGCCTGGAGAAGGCCTTTGCGACCAGCGGGCTGGCGGGCGACATCGCCGCCTTTGCCGGCATGGCGCGCCAGCAGCGCTGGGTCGAATGGGATTGAAGGGCTGCTCCGCATGACGATCGCGCCCGAATCGCTGGGGGCCCCGGCCTTGTCACCCTTGGCACCGTCACCTTCGCCGTTGGCAGGGCTGGCCTCCGTGTTGGACCGCCCCGGACCGCCGCTGTGGCTGCTGGCCGAGCTGACCTACCGCTGCCCGCTGCACTGCGTGTTTTGCTACAACCCGGTCGACTTTGCCCGCCACGGGCAGGAGCTGAACACCGCCGACTGGCTGCGCGTGCTGCGCGAGGGGCGCGAGCTGGGCGCGGTGCAGTGCGGTTTCTCCGGCGGCGAGCCGCTGCTGCGTGATGACCTGGAAGAGCTGGTGGCCGAGGCCCGCCGGCTGGGCTACTACACCAACCTGCTGACCTCCGGTGTGGGCCTGACCGAGGCTCGCGCCGCCGCGCTCAAGGCCGCCGGGCTGGACCACGTGCAGTTGTCCTTCCAGGACAGCACCAAGGAAGTCAACGACTTCCTCTCGCACACCCGCACCTACGACCTCAAGCAGCGTGTCGCGAAGATGATCCGCGACCAGGGCTGGCCGATGGTGATGAACGTGGTGATCCACCGCCTGAACATCGAGCACGTCGACCGCATCATCGCGATGGCCGCCGAGCTCGGCGCCGAGTACCTGGAGCTGGCCAATACCCAGTACTACTCCTGGGCCGAGGTGAATCGCGCCCACCTGCTGCCCACCCACGACCAGCTCAAGCGCGCTGAAGCCGTGACCGACGCCTGGCGTGAGCGCCTGGCCGGGCAGATGAAGCTCTTCTTCGTCGCCCCCGATTACCACGAGGGCCGGCCCAAGCGCTGCGTCAACGGCTGGGGCAGCACCTTCCTGAACATCGCACCGGACGGCACCGCGCTGCCCTGCCACACCGCGGGCATGCTGCCGGGCCTGAGTTTCCCGAACGTGCGGGAAGCCAGCCTGCGCGAGATCTGGTTCGACAGCCCCGGTTTCAACCGCTTCCGCGGCACCGGCTGGATGAAGGACCCCTGCCGCAGCTGCGAGCACCGTGAGCGCGACCTCGGCGGCTGCCGCTGCCAGGCCTACATGCTCTCCAAGGACGTGGACGCCGCCGATCCGGTGTGCAGCAAGAGCCCGCACCACCACCTGGTGCAAGCGGCCGTGGCCGACGCGGAGCGCCGCGCCGTCACCGGCGAGCCGCCCGCGCAGCCGATCGTGTTTCGCGACCGGGCGTCGTCGCTGAAACTGACGCCCTGCGGCTCATCCGGCGCGGGCCAGTCTTCCAACTGACCCCCTGCAGCCAAGGCAGAGCTTCGAGCAGACGCGGTGGATCCGGCTTTGCCGGTCCACTCGCGTCGCCCCCCTTGGGGGGAGCGGCGTGAGCCGCAACGGGGGGTTACTTCAAAATATCGCCCAGGCAGAGGTACTTCAGCTCGATGTAGTCGTCGATGCCGTGGTGCGAACCCTCGCGGCCCAGGCCGGACTGCTTGAC
>Ga0073899_10000831_pt1 | contig 28572 bp, 23 predicted proteins | sample KloWWTmetaKNB5Ph_FD_88975 | JGI IMG/M metagenome (GOLD analysis project Ga0073899, IMG submission 88975) | Active sludge microbial communities from Klosterneuburg, Austria, studying microevolution and ecology of nitrifiers - Klosterneuburg... | ecosystem: Engineered > WWTP > Aerobic digester >... | reverse complement strand
GCGTCAGCGGCGGGGAGGGATGGAGTCTTGACGAGCGGTGAGCGTGCGAACCGCGAGGATCAGACGACGACCGCCACGTCGCGTCAGCGGCGGGGAGGGATGGAGTCTTGACGAGCGGTGAGCTTGCGAACCGCGAGGATCAGAACAGCAGCGGGTCGATCGCCGCGGCGACGAACACGATCGCCAGGTAGCTGTTGGAGAGGTGGAACAGCCGCATCGGCTTCAGTTCCGCGTCGACCAGGCCGGCCCTGGCGCGCCGCAGCAGCGCGATCGCCTCGGCGGTCATCACCACGCCCGCCACGCCGGCGACCACCGGGTAGAGCCACCCGGTGCCCGCGACCGGCCACAGCAGCAGGCTCACCCCGACGGTGAGCGCGGTGTAGGCCAGGATCCGCCACGCCACCGCGACGGGGGGCATCACCACGGGGAGCATCGGGACGTGCGCCGAGGTGTAGTCCTCCTTGTACCGCAACGCCAGCGCCCACGTGTGCGGCGGCGTCCAGGCGAAGACGATCGCGAACAGCACCAGCGGCGGCCAGGCGACCGACCCGGTGACCGCCGTCCAGCCGATCAGCGGTGGGAAGCAGCCGGCGATGCCACCCCAGACGATGTTCTGGGAGGTGCGGCGCTTCAGCGCGAGGGTGTAGACGAACACGTAGTAGAGGTTCGCGAGCAGCGCCAACCCGGCCGAGAGCCAGTTGGCGCCCAGCCCGAGGATCAGCGTGGAGGCGATGCCGAGCGCCACCCCGAACGCGTAGGCGTGCGGCCGGGTGACCAGGTCGCGCGCCATCGGACGGCGTCGGGTGCGCCGCATCGCGGCGTCGATGTCGGCGTCGAGGACGGAGTTGAAGACGTTGGCGCTGGCAGCAGCGAGCGTCCCGCCGACGAGCGTGGTGGCGACCAGCCCGAGCGGAGGGAAGCCGCCGCCGGCGAGGAACATGGCCGGCACGGTGGTGACGAGCAGCAGTTCGATGATCCGCGGCTTGGCCAGCGCCACGTAGGCACCCAGCACGGCAGCGGCCCCTCCGGGCTCCGCCTGCTCGGCCAGGCCCGCCGGTTCGTGCGTGCGAATCGGAGCATCCCCTCTGCTGTAGACGCGGTCCCCGCAGTGTAGACCGAACCCGCGACGGTAGGCGATCACCGCACCGGCGGCTACAGTCGGTCGAAACCCGGCCACCGGGCAAGGAGGACGATGAGCGAGGCACCGCCGAACCCGCTGCGCGACCCGGGGGACCGCCGGCTGCCCCGGATGGCCGGACCGTGCGCCCTGGTGATGTTCGGCGTCACCGGCGACCTCTCCCGCAAGAAGCTGCTGCCCGCGGTCTACGACCTGGCAAACCGCGGCCTGCTCTCCCCCGGCTTCGGTCTGGTCGGTTTCGCCCGGCGCGACTGGGCGGCCGAACACTTCGCCGGCGTCGTGCTCGAGGCCGTCCGACAGAACGCCCGGACGCCGTTCCGCGAGGACGTGTGGCAACAACTGCTGGAGGGCATCCGGTTCGTCCCGGGTGACCTCGACGACGACGACGCCTTCGAGGAACTGGCGCGCACCCTGGCCGAACTCGACCAGGTGCAGGGCACCGGCGGCAACCACGCCTTCTACCTCTCGCTGCCCCCGGGCGCCTTCGACACCGCGCTCGACCAGCTCGTGCGGCATCGGCTCGCCGGACGGGAGCGGGCCGGACAGAACTGGTCGCGCGTGGTGATCGAGAAGCCGTTCGGGCACGACCTGGCCAGCGCGAAGGCGCTGCAGTCGCGGGTGGACGCGGCGTTCGAGGCGGGTTCGGTGTTCCGGATCGACCACTACCTCGGCAAGGAGACGGTGCAGAACCTGCTTGCGTTCCGGTTCGCCAACCAGCTCTTCGAGCCGATCTGGAACCGGACCTTCCTCGACCACGTCCAGATCACGATGGCCGAGGACATCGGCATCGAGGGCCGGGCCGGCTACTACGACGGCATCGGCCAGGCCAGGGACGTGATCCAGAACCACCTGCTGCAGTTGCTGGCCCTGACGGCGATGGAGGAGCCGATCTCGTTCTCCGCCGCCAGCCTGCGCGCCGAGAAACTCAAGGTGCTCTCCGCCGCCCGTCCGGCCGCCGACCTCGCCACCGGGTCGGCCCGTGGGCAGTACCTGGCCGGCTGGTCGGGTGGCCGCAAGGTGGCCGGCTACCTGGCGGAGCCGGGCATTCCGTCCGATTCCCGGACGGAGACCTACGCCGCGCTGCGGGTGGACGTCGACAACCGTCGCTGGGCGGGAGTCCCGTTCTACCTCCGGGCGGCCAAGCGGATGCCGCGACGGGTGACCGAGGTGGCGCTCGTGCTGCGGCCGGCCCCCTATCTGCCCTTCGCCGCCGACGACATCCGCAGCCTGGGCAGCAACGCGCTCGTGATGCGGATCCAGCCCGACGAGGGCATCACCCTCCGGTTCGGGGCCAAGCTGCCCGCCACGGGTATGGAGGTGCGCGACGTCACGATGGACTTCGCCTACGGCACCTCGTTCGCCGAATCCAGCCCGGAGGCCTACGAACGGCTGATCCTGGACGTGCTGCTGGGCGACCCGCCGCTGTTCCCCGGGCACGAGGAGGTCGAGGAGTCGTGGCGCATCCTCGACCCCGTGCTGGACTTCTGGGAGGGGCTCGACGAGCCCCCGCAGGGCTACTCCGCGGGCTCGTGGGGGCCGTCGGACGGGGACGCCGTGCTGGCCCGTGACGGCCGCGCCTGGCGACGGCCGTAGGGAGGAGTGGAGTGATCATTACGCTGACCGGCACCACCGCCGGTGGGATCGAGCAGGCGATCCTGCGCGCCCGCAGCAATGTCGGCGTCCCCACCGGCCTGGTGTTCACGATGATCGCGGTCGCCGAGGCGTGCGACCACGACGAGGTGGTGGCCGCCTGCGTGGACGCGGGGCGCGAGCACCCGTCCCGGATCCTGGTGGTGAGCACTGCTGACCCCCACGGTGAGTCGCGGCTCGACGCGGAGATCCGGCTCGGCGAGGAGGTACCGGGCGACCTCATCGCGTTGCGGCTGCACGGCGAGTTGGCGCACCACGCCGACTCGGTGCTGCTGGCGCTGCTGCTGCCCGACTCCCCGGTGGTGGTGTGGTGGCCCGGGACTGCGCCGGACGATCCCGGCGCCGACCCGGTCGGCGCGCTCGCGCTCCGCCGGATCACCGACGCGATGGGGACGCCGGAGCCGATCCCCGCCCTGCTGGCACGGGCCGGCTCGTACTCCCCCGGCGACACCGACCTCACCTGGACCCGGCTGACCCGCTGGCGCGGGCTGCTGGCCGCGGCGACCGACGCCTACCCCTCACCCGTCACGGCGGCGGAGGTGCGCGGGGAGCCGGGCAACGCCGCCGCCCTGCTGCTCGCGGCCTGGCTGGACTGCCGGCTGGGCGCCCCGGTCGCACTCGTCGACGACGGTGACGGCATCGGCATCACCGGCGTGGTGCTGCACACCGAGGCCGGGGACCTGCGCCTTGAGCGCAGCGACGGTTCGATGGCGAAGTTCTCGGCCCCGGGCCTGTCGCGCCGGATCGTCGCCCTGCCCCGACGCGATCTCAATGCCCTCATCACGGAGGAATTGCGCCGGCTGGAGGAGGATGCGGCCTACAGTGCAACCATGGCCCGACTGGCATTGCGCTCCTCGTCCGCCCCCGACCCCGGATCGGAGGAGGCGCGGTGAGCAGCGCGCCAGAACCGCGGGTGCTGCGCTACCTCGACGCCGACGACCTGGCCGGCGAGGCGGCGGCCAGGCTGCTGCAGGCGCTGATCGGCTTCCAGTCCGACGGTCGCGTCGCGCAACTGTGCCTGACCGGTGGTCGGATCGCGCTGCAGCTCTACGACCGGCTGGGTGACCTGGTGGCCGGTTCCGCGCTCGACCCGGGGCGGCTGGAGTTGTGGTGGGGCGACGAGCGGTTCGTCCCGACCGACGACCCGGAGCGCAATGCCGGGCCGACCCTGGCGGTGCTGGCCGGCCGGTTCCCGCTCGACCCGGCGCGGACGCATCCGATGCCGGCGGCGGACGGTGTCATCGACGCCGGCGCGGCGGCGGCCACCTACGACAAGGAACTCGGCGAGACCCGCTTCGACCTCTGCCTGCTCGGCATGGGGCCGGACGGGCACGTCGCCTCCATCTTCCCCGGGCACGCGTCGGAGGAGCCGACCACCGCGGGCGTCATCGGTGTCAGCGACGCCCCCAAGCGGCCGCCGGAGCGGATCAGCCTCACCGTCGATCGGCTTTCCCGCGCCGACCGGGTGTGGTTCCTCGTCAGTGGCGAGGACAAGGCCGACGCCGTGGCCCGGGCCCTGGACGGCGACCAGCGGCTGCCGGCGGGACGCGTCCACGGCGAGGCCGAGACGCTGTGGCTGCTCGATCGGGGCGCGGCCGCCCGGCTGCCCTCGTACGAGTGCTCGTTGTAGGTCCGGGGCGTCGGGCCCGGGGTCAGTAGATGACCTCGCCGTTGGCGCGACGCGCCCGCAGCGACTCCAGGGCCTCGCCCAGGATCGCGACGGCCTCGGCGTCGGTACGCCGCTCCTTCACGTAAGCCAGGTGGGTCTTGTAGGGCTGGATCTTCGGCGGGGGCGGCGGGTTCTCACTGTCGAGGTTCGCCGGCAACCCGCAGCGTGGGCAGTCCCAGGTCTCGGGGACGACCGCGTCGGCGGCGAAGGCCGGACGGGTCTCGTGCCCGTGGGAACAGAAGTACGACACATACAGCCGGGGGGCGGAATCGCCCCGCTCGGCCTCGCCCATCGGACCGGCACCCACCCGGCTTCCGCGAATCGCGCTGCCACCAACCACTTGGGGTCTCCTTGCTGAGAACTGGCGTTCGATGCGGGCTGGATCAGCCCAGGACCCCGACTTCGGGGAAGAAGCGGTAGAGCACCAGCAGCCCGAGGATCGCGAACAGCCAGATCAGGCCGATGATGATGGTGAGCCGGTCGAGGTTGCGCTCCGCCACCGACACCCCACCCATCGAGGTGGACATGCCGCCGCCGAACAGGTCGGACATGCCGCCCCCACGACCCTTGTGGAGCAGGATGAACAGGGCCAGCACGAGGCTGGTCAGGATCAGGACGATCGACAGAGTCAGGATCGGCCAGGTCATCAGGGGCGCAACAGTCACGCCGTGAATCCTAACCCAACGCCGCGGGAATACCCCATTCGACCCCGCCCCCGGACCCTCCCTCCCGGAAACGCCAAAGCTGTAGCCACAGCGCCGTCTGCGGCCCTGTGGCTACAGCATGGCCGAAGGGACGGCAGAGGCCGCGCCCCGGGGGACGCGGCCTCGTTGCGCGATCAGGACTGGGCGAACAGCACGATCCGGGAGAACTCCTCCGCGTTCAGGCTCGCGCCGCCGACCAGGGCGCCGTCGACGTCGGGCTGGGCCATGATCTCCACGACGTTGCTGGCCTTGACCGAGCCGCCGTACTGGATCCGGACCTTCTCCGCGGCCTCGGCGCCGAACGCGTCGGCGACGTAGCCGCGGATCGCGCCGCAGACCTCCTGGGCGTCCTCCGGGGTCGCCACCTCGCCGGTGCCGATCGCCCAGACGGGCTCGTAGGCGATCACCAGCGCGCCGACCTGCTCGGGCGTGAGCCCGTCGAGGCAGACCTTCACCTGGCCGAGGACGTGCGCGACGTGGGTGCCGGCCTTGCGGATCTCCAGCACCTCGCCGCAGCAGACGATCGGGGTCATCCCGGCGGCGAACACCTTCTTCGCCTTGGCGCCGATCAGCTCGTCGGACTCACCGTGGTACTCGCGCCGCTCGGAGTGGCCCACCACGACGTAGGTGCAGCCCAGCTTGGCGAGCATGTCGGCCGACACCTCGCCGGTGTAGGCGCCCGAGTCGTGCACCGACACGTCCTGCGCGCCGTAGGCCAGCGGGTACTTGTCGCCCTCGATCAGGGTGCCGACGGTGCGGAGGTCCGTGAACGGGACGATCACCGCGGCCTCCGACTTCGAGGCGTCGTACCGCGCGTCCGCCAGCGCCCAGGCCAGCTTCTGCACCAGTCCGGTCGCCTCGACGTGGTTGAGGTTCATCTTCCAGTTGCCCGCCATCAGGGGGGTACGTGCCATGTCAGTTCTCCTCTTCGAGCACGGCCAGCCCGGGGAGCTCCTTGCCCTCCAGGTATTCGAGCGACGCCCCGCCACCGGTCGAGATGTGACCGAACTGGTCGTCGGTGAAACCGAGCTGCCGGACGGCGGCCGCGGAGTCCCCGCCGCCGACGACCGTCAGCCCCTGGCACTCCGTGAGTGCCTTCGCCACGGTCTGGGTGCCCGCCGCGAACAGGTCCATCTCGAACACGCCCATCGGGCCGTTCCAGAACACCGTGGCCGCACCCCGGATCGCCTCGGCGAACAGTTCCGCGGACTTGGGGCCGATGTCCAGCCCCATCTGGTCGGACGGGATCGCGTCGGCGTCCACGACCGTCGCCGGGCCCTCGGGACCGAACGCGGGTGCGACGACGACGTCCACCGGCAGCAGGAGCTGCTTGCCGGTGGCGGTGGCCTGCTCCAGGTAGCCGGCCACGACGTCGACCTTCTCGGCGTCGAGCAGCGAGGTGCCGACCTCGTAGCCCTTGCTCTTCAGGAACGTGTACGCCATGCCGCCGCCCACGATCAGGGTGTCGGCGGTCTTCAGCAGGTTGTCGATGACGGCGAGCTTGTCGGCCACCTTGGCCCCGCCCAGCACGACGACGTAGGGCCGCTCCGGGGTCACGGTGAGGCGCTGCAGCACCTCGACCTCCTTGGCCACGAGCAGTCCGGCCGCGCTCGGCAGCAGCTTGGCCACGTCGTAGACGGAGGCCTGCTTGCGGTGGACGACGCCGAAGCCGTCCGAGACGAACAGGTCGCCCAGGGCGGCGTACTGCGCGGCGAGCGCCTCGCGCTCGGCTTCGACCTTCGACTCCTCCGCCGGTTCGTAGCGGACGTTCTCCAGCAGCGCGACATCGCCGTCGGCGAGGCCGGCGACCGTCGCGGCGGCGGACTCGCCGACCACGTTGGCGGCCAGCTGCACGGGCGACCCGAGCAACTCACCGAGCCGGGCGGCCACCGGGGCGAGGGAGAACTCGGGCTTCACCTTGCCCTTGGGACGGCCGAGGTGGGCCATCACGACGACGCGGGCGCCCGCGTCGCGGAGCAGGGTGAGGGTCGGCAGCGCCGCGCGGATGCGACCATCGTCGGTGATGGTCGCGCCGTCCAGCGGCACGTTGAAATCGCAGCGGATCAGGACCCGCTTTCCACGCAGGTCCTTGACGTCTGAGACGGACTTCACGAACAGCCTTTCTTCAGGGGTTCACTGCTGATCGGGCCGGCCCGCGAGCAGTGAAGACGCGAGCCGGCCCGAATGCAGGTGTGGTGTGGGTCAGAGCTTGGAGCCGACCAGCACGGTCAGGTCGACCAGCCGGTTGGAGTAGCCCCACTCGTTGTCATACCAGGAGACGACCTTGACCTGGTTGCCGATGACCTTGGTCAGCGGCGCGTCGAAGATGCTGGACAGCGGGTAGGTCTCGATGTCCTTGCTGACGATCGGGTCGTCGCTGTACTCCAGGATCCCCTTCAGGGGGCCCTCGGCGGCGGCCTTGACGATCGCGTTGATCTCCTCGACGGTGGTCTCGCGGGAGGCCTCGAAGGTGAGGTCGGTGACCGAGCCGGTCGGCACCGGCACGCGCAGCGCGTAGCCGTCCAGCTTGCCCTTCAGCTCCGGCAGCACCAGGGCCACGGCCTTGGCCGCACCGGTGGTGGTCGGGACGATGTTGAGGGCTGCGGCGCGGGCGCGACGCAGGTCGGAGTGCGGGGCGTCCTGCAGGTTCTGGTCCTGGGTGTAGGCGTGGATCGTGGTCATCAGGCCCTTGACGATGCCGATGCCGTCGTTCAGCGCCTTGGCCAGGGGGGCCAGGCAGTTGGTGGTGCAGGACGCGTTGGAGATGATGTGGTGCGCGGCCGGGTCGTACAGGCCGTCGTTGACGCCCATGACGACCGTGATGTCCTCGTTCTTCGCCGGGGCGGAGATGAGCACCTTCTTGGCGCCGGCGTCGATGTGCGCCTTGGCCTTGGTCGCGTCGGTGAAGAAGCCGGTGGACTCGATGACGATCTCGACACCCAGCTCGCCCCAGGGCAGGTTGGCCGGATCGCGCTCGGCGAAGGCCTTGATCTCCTTGCCGTCGACGTACAGCGCGGACTCGTCAGCCGTCACGGTGCCCGGGAACCGGCCCAGGATCGAGTCGTACTTCAGCAGCTGCGCGAGCGTCTTGTTGTCGGTGAGGTCGTTGACGGCGACCACGTCGATGTCGGCGCCCGAGGCCACCAGGGCGCGGAAGTAGTTGCGGCCGATGCGGCCGAAGCCGTTGATGCCAACCTTGACGGTCATGAGTAAGGGACTCCTAACTGCAAACGACTGCGCGAAGCCGTCCTCGGACACCGCGCAGGTGGACTCCTCCACCCTAGCGAATCCGGCGGGTTCCCGTACCCGGACGACCCACGTCCCACCCAGTGGCCCTGGCCCGGTCGGGACGGTCGCGCTCAGTCCCGATCGTCGGCCAGGTCGGGGCCCAGCACCGACTCGGTGTTGGCGATCCCGAGCTCGGCGGCACGCTTGTCGGCGGTCGCGAGCAGGCGGCGGATGCGGCCGGCGACGGCGTCCTTGGTGAGCGGCGGGTTGTGCAGCTGGCCGAGTTCCTCCAGGCTCGCCTGCTTGTGGTCGAGCCGCAGCCGGCCGGCCTCCAGCAAGTGGTCGGGCACCTCGTCGCCGAGGATGTCCAGGGCCCGGCGCACCCGCGCCCCGGCGGCCACGGCGGCCCTGGCCGAGCGCCGCAGGTTGGCATCGTCGAAGTTGGCGAGCCGGTTGGCCGAGGCGCGCACCTCGCGGCGCAGCCGGCGGTCCTCCCAGGCCAGCACCGACTCGTGCGCGCCGAGCCGGGTGAGCATGGCTGCGATCGCGTCGCCGTCCCGGATCACGACTCGGTCGACGCCCCGCACCTCGCGCGACTTGGCGGCGATGTCGAGCCGGCGGGCCGCGCCGACCAGCGCGAGCGCGGCCTCGGACCCGGGGCAGGTCACCTCCAACGCCATGGAGCGGCCGGGTTCGGTCAGCGAGCCGTGCGCCAGGAACGCGCCTCGCCAGGCGGCGACGGCCACGTCGGGGCCGCCCCCGACGATCTGCACCGGGAGCCCGCGGACGGGGCGGCCGCGGTTGTCGATCAGTCCGGTCTGCCGGGCGAGCGACTCCCCGTCCCGGAACAGCCGGACGAGGTAACGGCTGCCCCGCCGCAGCCCGCTGCCCGTGATCACCACGAACTCGGCGGTGAAGCCGAACAGGTCGGAGATCGAGGTGCGCAACCTCCGGGCCGCGGCTCCGGTGTCCAGTTCGGCCTCGACGACGATCCGGCCGGCGGCGATGTGGAGGCTGTTGCAGAACCGGAGCATCGCGGCCGCCTCGGCCCGGCGCAGCTCGGGCTTGGTGACCGAGAGGGTCGCCAGCTCGGCCTTCACCTGCTGCGTCATCGCCATGCCTGGATCCGCCCTCCCTGTCCCGCTCGCGGGCCCAGCCTACAGATCCATGATCGCCGCGTAGGCCGCCGCCAGCCGGAAGGGGTCGTGACGGGCCGACCCGTCGCGCATCCGGACGTCGCTGACGACCAGCTCCGCGCCCAGCGACGTCGCGTAGGCGGGCAGGTGCCGATCGCCCTCGGCGAAGCTGGGATCGACCAGCACCGCGTCGAACCGCAGCCGCGGCGCGTGGTCGGCGATCACCTCCAGGTGCCGGGAGGCGGTGTAGCCGTCGGTCTCGTCCAGCGTCGGCACCAGGTTCAGGGTCAGGACGCGGCGGGCGGGGGTCTCGACCATGGCCGCGAGCAGGTCCGGGACGAGCAGGTGCGGGATCACCGAGGAGTACCAGGAGCCCGGGCCGAGCACCAGGTGGTCGGCCTGCAGGATCGCCTCCACGGCCTCGGGCACCGCCGGGGGCCGGGACGGGGTGAGCCGCACGTCGCTGATCAACCCCGTCGCCAGCGCCACCGCCTCCTGGCCGACCACGACCGTGACCTCGTCGGGTGCGGCGGGGTCGGCGCCGATCACGTCCGCCTCGATCACCAGCGGCACCGCGGACATCGGCAGCACCCGGCCCTGGACGCGGAGCAACGCCGCGACCATGTCCAGGCCGGCGACTGGGTCGGCGATCTGCTGCCACAGGCCGGCGATCAGCAGGTTGCCGATGGCGTGGCCGGCCAGCGGCCCGTCCCCGCCGAACCGTGACTGCAGCACCGCCGCCCAGGTGCGCTCGATGTCGTCGTCGCCGCAGAGGGCGGCCAGCGCCATGCGCAGGTCGCCGGGCGGCAGGATGCCGAACTCCTCGCGCAGCCGCCCCGACGATCCGCCGTCGTCGGCGACGGTCACGATCGCCGTGAGCCGGGGGGTGAGCCGGCGCAGGGCGCCCAGGCTCGCCGCCAGGCCGTGGCCGCCACCGAGCGCGGTGACACGCGGCCGGCCCAGCCCCGGCTGGCTCACTCCAGGCCCAGGTCGCGGTGGACGACGTTGACGGCGAGGCCCCGGGCCTGCCACCGCCGGGCCAGTTCGGCGATGATCGCCGTGCTGCGGTGCTTGCCGCCGGTGCAGCCGACGGCGAGGGTGGCGTGCCGCTTGCCCTCGCGCAGGTAGCCGGGGGTCATCGCCGCCACCAGGTTGTCGACGGCGTCGAGGTAGCCGGGCGTCGCGGTCTGGTTCAGCACGTAGGCGGACACCGCCTGGGAGAGCCCGGTCTGGGGCCGCAGTTCCGGCACCCAGTGCGGGTTGGGCAGGAAGCGGACGTCGAGCACCACGTCGGCGTCGATCGGGACCCCGTTCTTGAAGCCGAACGACAGCAGCGTCAGCCGCAGGTCGGCGCTGCCCTCCCCGACCGAGTCGACGACCCGGTCGGCGAGCTGGTGGACGTTCAGCCGGCTGGTGTCGATGACGGTGTCGGCGCGGGCCCGGAGGTCGCTGAGCAGCTGGCGCTCCCGCCGGATCCCTTCGAGCAGGGTGTCGTCGCCCTGCAGCGGCAGCGGCCGCCGGACGGACTCCTGGCGTCGCACGATCACCTCGTCGGTCGCGTCCACGAACAGGATTTCGGGCACAACGCCGGCCCGTCCCAGTTCGGCGAAGGCGACCGGCATCTCGGCGAAGGCCGAACGGGTGCGGACGTCGAGCACGACGGCGACGCGGGAGAAGTGGCGGTCGCGCGCCAGTTGCAGCAGTTGCGGCATCAGGCTCGGCGGCAGGTTGTCGACCACGTACCAGCTGTGGTCCTCCAGCGCGTGGGCGGCCGTGCGCCGCCCGGCGCCGGACATGCCCGTGATGACGAGGAACTGCACCGGTTCGGCTGGCGCGCTCATGGCGCCATGATAGGCCCCGGCGGCCGGCTCAGAGCTCGGTCACCTCACCGGTGGCGGTGTTGATCGCCTCGCCGCGCGGCTCGGCGGCGAGCGCTTCGTGGATCGCCCGGGCGATGGCCGGGCCGATGCCCGGCACCTCGGCGAGCTGCTCGGGGGTGGCTGCCCGCAGCTTGCGCAACGAGCCGAACGTGCGCAGCAGCGCCTTCCGCCGGATCTCGCCGAGCCCCGGCACCCCGTCCAGCGCCGATTCGAGCATGGACGCCGAGCGCCGGCCGCGGTGGTGGGTGATCGCGAAGCGGTGCGCCTCGTCCCGCACCCGCTGCAGCAGGTAGAGGCCCTCGCTGGTGCGGGGCAGGATCACCGGGAACTCCTCCCCTGGCAGCCACACCTCCTCCAGCCGCTTGGCGAGGCCGCAGAGCGGGATGTCCGGCAGGCCCACCCCGGCCAGGGCAGCGGCCGCCGCCGCGACCTGCGGCGCCCCACCGTCCACGACCACCAGGCCGGGGGCGTAGGCGAACCGGCGCGGCGCGCCCGTGGCCGGGTCGATCAGCAGCGGGCCCTCGCCGTCCGCGCCGTCGGCCCGGGCGTCCTTCAGTTCGTCGCGCAGCCGGGTGAAGCGGCGGGTGATCACCTCGTGCATGGCTCCGACGTCATTGGAGCCCTCCACCGTGCGGATGATGAACCGTCGGTACTCGGACTTGCGCGGCAGCCCGTCCTCGAACACGACCATGGAGGCGACGACCTCGGCGCCTTGGGTGTGGGAGATGTCGTAGCACTCGATCCGCAGCGGCGCCTCGGGCAGGGCCAGCGCGGTCTGCAGCTCCTCGAGCGCCCGGTTGCGCGTGGTGAGGTCGCTCGCGCGGCGCGTCCGGTGCAGCACGAGGGCCTCCTGGGCGTTGCGGGCCACGGTTTCCAGCAGCGCCAGCTTCGCCCCGCGCTGCGGCACCCGCAGCCGCACCCGGGAGCCGCGCTGCTCGCTGAGCAGGTCAGCGAGCACGCCGCCGCTGGCGGGCTCCACCGGCACGAGGACCTCCGGGGGGACAGCCTGGGAGACCTCCGTGTCGGCCGCGGCGTCGGAGTAGTGGTAGAGCAGGAACGACTCCAGCAACTCCGGCAGCGTCGCGTCGTCGGTGCGGTCGGCGACCCAACCGCGCTCGCCGCGCACCCGTCCCGAGCGGACGTGGAAGATCTGGACGGCGACCTCCAGGGGGTCCTCGGCGAGGGCGATCACGTCGACGTCGGTGTCGTCGCCCAGCACGACGCTGTTCTTGGCGCTCGCCTGGGCCAGCGCCGCCAGCCGGTCGCGCAGCACGGCTGCCTTCTCGAACTCGAGGTCGGCGGCGGCGACCCGCATCTGCTGCTGCACCCGTCCGGTCAGGGCGGCGGTGTGGCCGCTCAGGAAGTCGCACACGTCGTCGACGAGCTCGCGGTGGTCGTCGGCCGAGATCCGTCCGACGCACGGGGCAGCGCACTTTCCGATGTACCCGAACAGGCACGGACGGCCGCTCGCGCGGGCGTTGCGGAACACCCCGGGCGTGCAGGAACGCATCGGGAACACCGTCAGCAACACGTCGATGGTGTCCCGGATCGCCCAGGCGTGGGCGTAGGGACCGAAGTAGCGGTTGCCCTTGCGCTTGGCGCCGCGCCCGACGAACACCCGCGGGAACTCGTCCGACCAGGTCACCGCGACCCACGGGTAGGACTTGTCGTCGCGGTACTTGACGTTGAAACGCGGGTCGAACTGCTTGATCCACGTGTACTCGAGCTGGAGCGCCTCGAGTTCGTTTCCGACCACCGTCCACTCCAGGTGGGCGGCGGTGAACACCATCGTTCGGGTGCGGGGGTGCAGCAGGGCCGGATCGGCGAAGTACGACGTGAGTCGCTGCCGGAGGTTCACCGCCTTGCCGACGTAGATCACCCGTCCGGAGCTGTCGCTGAAGCGGTACACGCCCGGCTCGGTCGGGATCTCGCCGCTGGCCGGGCGATAGCTCCGTGGATCGGCCATGGGTACCCCTTTCGCCCCGTTCAGCATAGGTGGCCCCGCCGCGGGATGAACTCACAGGTGCGCCACAGCCAAAGTACTTGAAAGGCCAACTAGGCTGCGGGGCACCGAGCAAGGAGGCCTGCCGTGACCACCCTCTCCACCGACCACCCCGCCCCGCTGGGGACCGCGTCCCGACGCGCCGTCCTCGTCTCCGCCGGGGGCGTCACCCTGGCCCTGTGCCTGGCCGGCTGCTCCGGCGGCACGTCGACCCCGACGACCACCACGGGAGCCGGCGCCGCGGGCACCACGGTGGCCGCCGCCGACGTCCCCGTTGGCTCGGGCCGGATCGTCGGGGAGTTCGTCGTCACCCAGCCGACCGAGGGTACCTTCGAGGCGTTCAACTACCTCTGCACGCACCAGAACCAGCCCGTGCAGCAGGTCACCGACGCCGCGATCGTGTGCGGCCGCCACGGCAGCACGTTCTCGCTCGCCGACGGCTCGGTGCTCACCGGCCCGGCCACCACCGCGCTCGCCAAGGCGACGGTGACCCGGAGCGGCGACACGCTCACGATCACCTGAGGGCCAGCGGAGTCAGGCGCCCAGTTCCGGCTGACCGGCGCCCCGGCCCTCCTCCAACAGCGGCCTGAGGAACTGGCCGGTGAACGACCGCGGGTCGGCCGCCACCTGCTCGGGGGTGCCCTCGCAGATCACCTCGCCGCCGCGCGAGCCCCCCTCGGGCCCCAGGTCGATCACCCAGTCGGCGGTCTTGATGACGTCGAGGTTGTGCTCGATCACCACCACGGTGTTGCCCGTGTCGACCAGCCGCCCGAGCACGTGCAGGAGCTTGCGAATGTCCTCGAAGTGCAGCCCCGTCGTCGGCTCGTCCAGGACGTAGATCGTCCGGCCGGTCGACCGCTTCTGCAGCTCGCCGGCCAGCTTCACCCGCTGCGCCTCGCCGCCTGAAAGAGTGGTGGCCGGCTGCCCGAGCCGGACGTACCCGAGCCCGACGTCCACCAGGGTGCGCAGGTGCCGGGCGATCGCCGGGATGGCAGCGAAGAACTCGACCGCCTCCTCGATCGGCATGTCCAGCACCTCGGCGATCGTGCGGCCCTTGTAGTGCACCTCCAGCGTCTCCCGGTTGTACCGGGCGCCATGGCAGACCTCGCAGGGGACGTACACGTCCGGGAGGAAGTTCATCTCGATCTTGATGGTGCCGTCGCCGGAGCAGTTCTCGCAACGGCCGCCCTTGACGTTGAACGAGAACCGTCCCGGCTGGTAGCCACGCACCTTCGCCTCCGGCGTCTCGGCGAACAGCCGTCGGATGTGGTCGAACACGCCCGTGTAGGTCGCCGGGTTCGAGCGGGGAGTCCGCCCGATCGGCGACTGGTCGACGTGGATGCTCTTGTCGACGTGCTCGATGCCGCTGATCGAGCGGTGCCGACCCGGTACCGTCCGGGCGCTGTAGAGCTCCCGGGCGAGCGCGTTGTAGAGGATCGAGTTCACCAGGGACGACTTCCCCGAGCCCGACACCCCGGTCACCGCGATGAACTGGCCCAGCGGGAACGACACCGTGACATCACGCAGGTTGTGCTCGGTCGCGCCCCGGACGGTGATCGCCCGCCCGGTCGCCGGGCGGCGGCTGGCCGGCAACGGGATGTTGCGCCGCCCGGAGAGGTAGGCGCCGGTGAGCGAGTCGGGGTTGGCGAGCAGGTCGTCGACCGTGCCGGAGACCACGACGTTGCCGCCGTGCTCGCCCGCGGCCGGCCCGATGTCGACCACCCAGTCGGCCGTGCGAATGGTGTCCTCGTCGTGCTCCACCACGATCAGGGTGTTGCCGAGGTCGCGCAGCCGCACCAGGGTCTCGATCAGTCGGTGGTTGTCCCGCTGGTGCAGCCCGATCGACGGCTCGTCCAGCACGTAGAGCACCCCGACCAGGCCGGAGCCGATCTGGGTGGCGAGCCGGATCCGCTGCGCCTCCCCGCCCGAGAGGCTCCCGGCCGGACGGGCGAGCGTGAGGTAGTCCAGGCCGACGTCCAGCAGGAACCGCAGCCGCTCGTTGATCTCCTTCACGACCCGCTCGGCGATCGCCGCCTCGCGCTCGGTGAGCTCCAGGCTGCCCATGAACCTGGCCACCTCGTCGATCGACAACCCGGCGACCTCGGCGATGTTGCGTCCGCCGAGGGTCACGGCCAGCGAGCTGGGCTTCAGCCGGGCGCCGGCGCACGTCAGGCAGGGCACCTCGCGCATGAAGCCGCCGAAGCGGTCACGGGCCGAGTCGGTCTCGGCTTCGGCGTGCCTCCGCCGGACGTACGGCAGCGCCCCTTCGTAGGTGGCCCGGTAGTTGTGCTGGCGACCGTGCCGGGTGCGGGCGTGGACGACCACCTGCTGGCGCTGCCCGCCGAGCAGCAACGACTGGATCCGGGCCGGCAGCTCCCGCCACGGGGTGTCGACGCTGAACCCCTCCTGCTCGGCGAGCGAGACGAAGATGTTCTGGAAGAAGCCCGAGACGTAGGGGTTCGACCAGACCGCGATCGCGTTGTCGGCCAGACTGCGGTCCTTGTCGGGCACGACGAGGTCGACGTCCACCTCCATCCGGGTACCGATGCCCGAGCACGCCGGGCAGGCGCCCCACGGCCCGTTGAACGAGAACTGCCTCGGCTCGAGCTCCTCGATCGAGACGTCGTGCTCATTGGGGCACGCCAGCTTCTCGGAGTAGCGGCGTTGCCGCCCGGGGTCGGACGGGTCGAGGTCGACGAAGTCCACCTCGACGACCCCGGAGGCCAGCCCGAGGGCGGTCTCGACCGAATCAGTGAGCCGCTGCCGGATCCCGTCCCGGGCGGCGAGGCGGTCGACGATCACCTCGATGTTGTGCTTCTTCTGTTTGTCCAGGGTCGGCGGGGCGGTGAGCTGGTGCACCTCGCCGTCCACCCGCACCCGGCTGAGGCCCTGCCCGGCGAGCTGCCGGAACAGGTCCACGTACTCGCCCTTGCGGCCACGCACCACCGGGGCCAGGACCTGGTACCGGGTGCCCTCGGGCAGCGCGAGCAGCCGGTCGACGATCTGCTGCGGGGTCTGCCGGCTGATCGGCTCGCCGCACTCCGGGCAGTGGGGCCGCCCGGCCCTGGCGAACAGCAGCCGCAGGTAGTCGTAGACCTCGGTGATCGTGCCGACGGTCGAGCGCGGGTTGCGGTTGGTGGACTTCTGGTCGATCGACACCGCCGGCGAGAGCCCCTCGATGAAGTCGACGTCGGGCTTGTCCATCTGGCCGAGGAACTGCCGCGCGTAGGCCGAGAGGCTCTCCACGTAGCGGCGTTGCCCCTCGGCGAAGATGGTGTCGAAGGCGAGGCTCGACTTGCCTGATCCCGACAGGCCGGTGAACACGATGAGGGCGTCCCTGGGCAGGTCGAGGCTCACGTTGCGGAGGTTGTGTTCGCGCGCCCCCCGCACGATCAGGCGGTCATTCACCCGGCTCATGGTAGGCGCCCCCACCGACAGTGCCGACCGGCGCTGCCCGCGGACCGGGCTGGCACGTTGGGGTCCGCCCCCCTAAGTTGGTGCCATGAGGCGTCTCGGCGGGTCCATCCCAGTGCCGCAGATCAACGCCCTGCGCTTCGAGGCGATCCAGCGGCTGCTCGGCGACACGATCGGGATGAGCGACGCCGAGTGGCGCGAGCCCAGCCGGTTGCCCGGGTGGACCCGCGCCCACGTGGCCACCCACCTCGCCCGCGACGGCGACCTGATGCTGGAGCTCACCACCGCGGCGCTCGCGGGGCGCGATCCCGTCCTGGTGAGTCCGGAGGAGCGTTTCACGGCGTTGGAGCGCGGCGCCGAGCGCACCGGGGTCGACCTGCAGATCGACCTCGACACCAGCGCCGGTCGGCTCGGGCAGGCGTGGAGCGAGGTGTCCGACTGGCACCGTCCGATCCACTTCCAGGGCCGGGTGCAGCCGCTCGCCGTACTTCCGTTGGCCCGCCTGAACGAGATCTGCGTGCACCACCTCGACCTGCGGACGGAGTTCAGCCTCGACAAGGTCGGGGAGGAGGCGGCTGCGTGGCTGCTCGCCTGGGTCTACCACCTGCTCGCCCCGCACTGGCAGCGGCCCGTGGTCGAGGTGATCAGCAGTTCCGGCCAGACCGGCATCCTCGGCTCCGGCACGAAGGTGATCGGCCCCGTCCGGGGCACGGACGCCGACCTGTGGGCCTGGCTCAGCGGACGCGGCGGTCCGGAGGCCCTCACCGGGGCCGGCAGCCTGCGCTTCCCACTGGCCGGCTGACGCCGGGCTCAGACCTCCGCCGCGCGGGCGTCCCGACGGGACTTCAGTAGGCTGGCGACCGTCGTGATGGCGAGGGTGACGACGATGACGCTGAGCGAGACCGCGATCGGGATCTCGCCGTTGAAGCCGAGCCGGGCGTCGAGGTGGTACTCGTGCATCGCGTGCAGGACGAGCTTGACGCCGATGAAGGCGAGCACCACCGACAACCCGACCGACAGGTAGACCAGCCGCTGCAGCAGGCCCCCGATCAGGAAGTACAGCTGCCGCAGGCCCATCAGCGCGAACACGTTCGCGCTGAACACCAGGAACGGCTCCTGGGTGAGCCCGTAGATGGCCGGGATCGAGTCGAGCGCGAAGAGCAGGTCGGTCGAGCCGAGCGCGACGACGACGAAGAACATCGGGGTGACCAGCCGTTTGCCCGCCTCGACGGTCGTCAGGCTGGTGCCGTGGTAGGTCCCGGTGGACGGCAGGACGCGCTTCACCCATCGCAGCAGGCGGTTGTCGGCGACCTCGGCCTCGTCGTCGTCGTGGCTGCGGTAGCTGAGGTAGAGCCGGATCGCGGTGTAGATCAGGAAGCCGCCGAACAGGAAGAACACCCAGCTGAACCGTTCGATCGCTGCGGCACCGGCGGCGATGAAGATGCCCCGGAACACCAGCGCGAGCACGATCCCGACCATCAGCGCGAACTGCTGCAGCTGCCGTGGCACCCGCAGGTTCGACATGATGATGACGAAGATGAAGAGGTTGTCGATCGAGAGGCTGTACTTGGTCAGCCACCCGGCGAAGAACTCCGCCGCGTAGCGGGAGCCGGCGAACCACCAGACCCCGAGCCCGAACAGCACGGCCAGCGCCGAGAAGGCGCCGATCGCGATCCCGGCCTCCTTCATGGACGGTTCGTGCGGCCGCCGGCCGATGACGAAGATGTCCGCGGCGAGCACGATCGCGAGTACCGCGATCGTGATCAGCCACACCTCGGTGGTCACATGCATCGGCTGTCGGTCCTCTCGCGGCGCACTGCCTCGATCGCTCGTTGAAACCCGATTGTCTCAGGGCCGGCCCGTACGGCGCGAACGGCTATTTCGTCGCGGCCAGCAGCTGCCGCAGCATCTTCTTGATGTCGGCCACCTCGTCGCGGAGCCGGGCCGCGAGCTCGAACTGCAGGTCGGCCGCGGCCGCGTGCATCTGCGCGGTCAGTTCCTGCGCCAGCCCGGCCAGTTCGGTGGCCGGCAGGGACGAGAGGTCGCGGGACTGCTCCGCCTCCAGCGGCATGGGCGAACCCTGCCGGCGCCCGCCGACCCGCCTGAGCAGGTCGTCGGTGTCGGCCTCCTCGCGGGAGAGCAGGTCGGTGAGGTCGGCGATCTTCTTGCGCAGCGGCTGGGGATCGACCCCGTGCGCGGTGTTGTACGCCACCTGCTTCACCCGCCGCCGGTTGGTCTCGTCGATGGCCGCCGCCATCGACGCGGTGATCCGGTCCGCGTACATGTGCACCTGACCGGCGACGTTGCGCGCCGCCCGTCCGATGGTCTGCACCAGGGAACGCTCCGACCGCAGGAAGCCCTCCTTGTCGGCGTCGAGGATGGCCACAAGGCTCACCTCGGGCAGGTCGAGGCCTTCGCGCAGCAGGTTGATGCCGACCAGCACGTCGTACTCGCCCAGCCGGAGTTCGCGCAACAGCTCGATGCGGCGCAGCGTGTCGATCTCGGAGTGCAGGTACCTGGTACGCACCCCGTGTTCCATCAGGTAGTCGGTGAGGTCCTCGGACATCTTCTTGGTCAGCGTCGTGACGAGCACCCGCTCGTTGCGGGCGACCCGCTCCCGGATCTCGCCCATCAGGTCGTCGATCTGGCCCTTGGTCGGCTTCACCACCACCTCGGGGTCCACCAGCCCGGTGGGACGGATCAACTGCTCCACGAAGCCGTCGGAGCGAGCCAGCTCGTACGGCCCGGGAGTGGCCGAGAGGTACACGGTCTGGCCGATCCGCTCGGTGAACTCCTCGAACCGCAGGGGACGGTTGTCGCTCGCCGACGGCAGCCGGAACCCGAAATCGACCAGCGTCCGCTTCCGGGACATGTCGCCCTCGTACATGCCGCCGATCTGCGGGATGGTGACGTGGGACTCGTCCACCACCAGCAGGAAGTCCTCCGGGAAGTAGTCCAGCAGGCAGTTCGGGGCGCTGCCCGGCCCCCGTCCGTCGATGTGGCGGGAGTAGTTCTCGATGCCCGAGCAGGTGCCGATCTGGCGCATCATCTCGATGTCGTAGCTGGTCCGCATCCGCAGCCGCTGCGCCTCGAGCAGCTTGCCCTGCGCGTCGAACTCCGCCAGCCGTGCCACCAGTTCGGCCTCGATGTCGCGGATCGCCCGCTCCATCCGCTCCGGTCCGGCGACGTAGTGGGAGGCGGGGAAGACGTACACCTCGGTGTCGGTGCTGAGCACCTCGCCGGTGATCGTGTCGAGGGTCGAGAGCGCCTCGATCTCGTCCCCGAAGAACTCGATCCGGACGGCGTGCTGCTCGTAGACCGGAAACACCTCGACGGTGTCGCCGCGGACCCGGAACGTGCCCCGGGTTCCCGCGACGTCGTTGCGCGCGTACTGGATGTCGACCAACCGGCGCAGCAGCCGGTCGCGGTCGGCGGTCTCGCCCACCCGCAGCCGGACCATCCGGTCGACGTACTCCTGCGGGGTGCCGAGCCCGTAGATCGCCGACACGGTCGCGACGACGATCACGTCCCGCCTGGTCAGCAGCGAGTTGGTGGCCGAGTGACGGAGCCGTTCGACCTCCTCGTTGCGGTTGGAGTCCTTCTCGATGTAGGTGTCGGTCTGGGGGACGTACGCCTCAGGCTGGTAGTAGTCGTAGTACGAGACGAAGTACTCCACCGCGTTGTCGGGGAAGAACTGCCGCAGCTCGTTGGCGAACTGGGCCGCCAGGGTCTTGTTCGGCTGCATCACCAGCAGCGGACGCTGCAGCCGCTCGGCCAGCCAGGCCACGGTCGCGGTCTTGCCGGTGCCGGTGGCGCCGAGCAGCACCACGTCCCGCTCGCCGGCCAGCAGCCGCTGCTCGAGCTCGTCGATCGCGGCCGGCTGGTCACCGGCCGGCTCGAAGTCGGCCACCACCCGGAACGGCGCCAGCCGCCGTTGCACATCAGTCACAGGTCGCACGGTGACGAGCATAGGTGGGGGCTCCGACAGAACGGTCGCCGCCCGACCCGCCGCCTGTCGAGGCCTCAGGGGTGCAGCTTCTCCCAGAGCTCCCCGACGGCCCCGACGAGGTCGTCGGGGCTGCCGTCATTGCTGATCACGTGATCGGCCGCGGCCAGCCGCGCCTCCCGGCCGGCCTGGGCGGCGAGTCGGGCGAGCGCGGCCTCCCGGTCGAGCCCGTCGCGGGCCATCAGCCGGGCGACCTGGACGTCCGGATCGGCGTCGACGACGACCACGACGTCGAAGGCACCGGCCTGGCCGGTCTCCACCAGGAGCGGGATCACCTGCACCACCACCGCCCCCGGCGGTGCAGCTGCGGCGAGCGCCGCGGCCCGGGCCCGCACCGCGGGGTGGACGATCGCCTCCAGGTCGGCTCGCGCCGCGGGATCGGCGAACACGACCCGGCCCAGCGCCGGACGGTCGAGCGTCCCGTCCGGACGCAGCACGCCGGCGCCGAAGCGCGCCACCACGGCCGCGAGCCCGGGAGTCCCGGGCGCCACGACCTCGCGGGCGAGCACGTCCGAATCGATGATGACGGCCCCGCGGCGTCGGAGTTCCTCCGCGACGGCCGACTTGCCCGAGGCGATGCCCCCGGTCAGCCCGACGGTGACCACCTCAGGCCACCTGCGCGCCGAGCGCCGCGGCGAACTCCCGGGCCGCGGTCCCCGCGGCGGAGTTCTTCGAGGCGGTCAGCACCTGCACCACGAGCAGGGCGGTGTCGGAATCGGGGCCCTGCCACAGGTCCGCCCGGAACCGGGCGTCACGCGTGCCGACCGTGCCGGTGGCCGTCAGCGTCGCGCGGGCCACGTCCGCTGCCGAGGTGTCGACGGGCTCGCCCCACTCCCCGACGAAGCGGCCCCGGTGCTCCTCGACGATCGCAGCGAGGGCCTCGGTGACCTCGCCGACCTCGGCCGGGACGAGGCGCGCCTCGACCCGGTTCGTGCCCTTGGCGATGACGAGCCGCTCCCCGGAGTCCTCGACCACTTCCCAGCCGTCGGGCAGGTCGGCGCTGTAGTCGCCGACGTAGAGGGTGGTCACCTCGCTGTCGTCCGGTTCCGGCGCCTGGTACCCGGGATCCTCGGGGACGACCACGCCCGGCACGTCGAAGCCGGTCTCGTAGTGGGTCGCCCGGCTGTTGGCAACGAACGCCCCGCCCAGGAGTGCCGCGATCACGACCGGGACCGCGGCCAGGCCGGCGGTGGCGCGCTTGCTCCGGCCACCGCCGGACGACCCCGCGTCCAGCCGCTGCGGCGCGCGGTAGGGCCTCGTCCAGGGATCGGCAACGGGAAGCGGCGGTGCGGCGAGTGGAAAGTCGTCGGGCGCGGAAGGGTCGGCGACCGGAGGATTCTCACCGGGGTAGTTCTCGAACCGGGTGGGGGGCTCGCTGGTCACTTCTGCTCCTGGCTCGGCCTGCGCCACCAGCATGCCATCCTCCGGTGCCACACCGGACGCGAACGCGGCCCCCACCCGGTCGGGTGGGGGCCGCGTCCACAGGCGCGCCGCCAGGTCAGGCGGCGCCGCCGGTCAGCTTCTCGCGCAGGGCCTGCAACGCCTCGTCGGAGGCCAGCGAGCCTTCGGCCGGGGTGTCGGAGGACGAGTACGCCGCGGTGGTCGACTGGGCGATGGCCGCCTTGACACCGGCCGCCTCGGCCTCTTCGACCTGCCGCTTGTGCGCCTCCCAGCGCGCCTGCGCCTCGGCGTACTGCTGCTCCCAGGCGCGCTGCTGCGCCTCGTAGCCGGGCTTCCACTCCTGGGTCTCGGGATCGAAGCCCTCGGGGTAGATGTAGTTGCCCTGGTCGTCGTAGGACGCCGACATGCCGTACAGGGCCGGGTCGAAGTCGTCCGCGGCCACGTCGACACCCTCGTTGGCCTGCTTGAGGCTGAGGGAGATCCGGCGACGCTCGAGGTCGATGTCGATGATCTTGACCATGACCTCGTCGTTGACGCTGACGACCTGCTCGGGGATCTCCACGTGGCGCTCGGCCAGTTCGGAGACGTGCACCAGGCCCTCGATGCCCTCCTCGACGCGGACGAACGCGCCGAACGGCACCAGCTTGGTGACCTTGCCCGGAACGATCTGGCCGATCTGGTGGGTCCGGGCGAAGGTCTGCCACGGATCCTCCTGGGTCGCCTTCAGCGACAGCGAGACGCGCTCGCGGTCCAGGTCGACGTCCAGCACCTCGACGGTCACCTCGGTGCCCACCTCGACGACCTCGGACGGGTGGTCGATGTGCTTCCAGCTCAGCTCGGAGACGTGCACCAGGCCGTCCACGCCGCCCAGGTCGACGAAGGCGCCGAAGTTGACGATCGAGGAGACGACACCCTTGCGGATCTGGCCCTTGGCGAGCTGGTTGAGGAAGGTGTGGCGCACCTCGGACTGGGTCTGCTCCAGCCGCGCGCGACGCGACAGCACGACGTTGTTGCGGTTCTTGTCCAGCTCGATGATCTTGGCCTCGAGCTCCATCCCGACGTACGGCTGCAGGTCGCGCACCCGACGCATCTCGACCAGCGAGGCGGGCAGGAAGCCACGCAGCCCGATGTCGATGATCAGGCCGCCCTTGACGACCTCGATGACCTTGCCGACCACGACACCGTCGGCCTCCTTGACCTTCTCGATCGTGCCCCAGGCGCGCTCGTACTGGGCGCGCTTCTTGGAGAGGATCAGCCGGCCCTCCTTGTCCTCCTTCTGCTGGACGAGCGCCTCGATCTCGTCACCAACGCTGACGACGTCGAACGGGTCGACGTCGTGCTTGATGGACAACTCCTTGGAGGGGATCACGCCTTCGGTCTTGTAACCGATGTCGAGCAGGACCTCGTCCCGGTCGACCTTGACGACGGTTCCGGTGACGATGTCGCCGTCGTTGAAGTACTTGATGGTCGCGTCGACCGCTGCCAGGAAAGCCTCGGGCGAGCCGAAGTCGTCGAATGCGACGGAGGAGGCCTCAGAAGAGGAGGTCATGTAGTAGGGCTCCGATGTGGTCAATGGATGCTGCCGCACAGCGACTCACGCTGACGAACACCGACATCCGACGAGACCAGCGCGCGCCCACGTCCACTAGGTCCGAGACAAGGGCAGCCGCAGTGCCCCGCCAGCCTAGTCAGGGCGACTGGGCCGGTCAACTTCCCAGCGACGGCAGCGGCGCCCGCGCCAGGTCGTCCAGGAAGGCGCCCGCCCAGCGGTCGATGTCGTGCTCGAAGACCTGCCGGCGCAGGCTGCGCATCCGCCGCTGCCGCTCCCGCGGGAGGTCACCGGCGGCCTGGGTCATCACGTCCTTGAGCGCGTCGATGTCGAACGGGTTGACGAGGTAGGCCTGCCGCAGCTCGTGCGCCGCCCCCGCGAACTCGCTCAGCACCAGGGCGCCCTGGTTGCGCAGCCGGCAGGCGATGTACTCCTTGGCGACGAGGTTCATGCCGTCGCGGAGCGGGGTCACCACCATCACGTCGGCGGCCCGGTAGAGCGCCGCCATCTCCTCCCGTCCGAACCCGGAGTGGAGGTAGGTAATCGGCGCCCGCCCGATCAGGCCGTGGTCGCCGTTGATCCGTCCGACGAGCCGGTCCATCTCGTCCCGCAGCCTGCGGTACTCCCCGACCCGCTCGCGGGACGGGGTCGCGATCTGCACGAAGGCGACCTTCGCCGGGTCGAGGCGGCCCTCGGCGAGCAGCTCGCCGAAGGCCCGGATGCGCTGGGGGATGCCCTTGGTGTAGTCGAGCCGGTCGACGCCGAGGAAGAGGGTCTCGGGGTCGCCGAGGTCGCGCCGCACCTGCGCCGCGCGTTCCCGCACCGCCGGGGTCTTCGCCAGCGACTGAAAGCCGCGGGTGTCGATCGCGATCGGGTACGGCCGGGCGGCGACCACCCGTCCGTCGGCGAGGGTGAGGAGGTCGCGGTTGCGGGCCGCGCCGAGGCGGGAGCGGGCCATCCGGGTGAAGTTCTGGGCTCCGGCGACCGTCTGGAAGCCGATCAGGTCGGCGCCGAGCAGGCCCTCGATGACGCGGTCGCGCCAAGGCAGCCGCGCGAAGAGTTCGGCGGGCGGGAACGGGATGTGCAGGAAGAACCCGATCCGCAGGTCCGGGCGCAGCCGTCGCAAGTCGGCGGGCACGAGCTGCAGCTGGTAGTCCTGCACCCACACGGTCGCGCCGGGGGCGGCCACCGCCGCGGCCGCCTCGGCGAAACGCCGGTTCACCTCGACGTAGGACTGCCACCACTCCCGGTGGTACTCCGGCGGAGCCAGCACGTCGTGGTACAGCGGCCAGATCGTCGCGTTCGAGAATCCCTCGTAGTAGTCGGCCACCTCGCCGGCGGACAGCCGGACGGGAACCAGGCCCAGACCGCCCTGCTCGAACGGGGCGAGGTCCTCGTCCGGGGAGCCGGGCCAGCCGACCCAGAGGCCGGAGCGGTTGCGCATCACCGGCTCCAGCGCCGTGACCAGACCGCCCGGCGCGGTCTTCCACGACAGCTGGCCGTCCGGGCCCTCGACGCGGTCGACCGGCAACCGGTTGGCGACGACGACGAACGACGACTGCCGCACCTTCTGCTTCGGCTGGCTCATGCTGGCCTCCTGGCTCGGGTTCGTCCACCCTAGCCGGGGGCTCTGACCGGGCTCCCGTGGCAGGCTGGGGGCATGTCGCTCTCCCCCGCCGCGCGGGCGGCGGCCGCTGGCCTGGCCGCCGACCCGGCCGGGGTGCTGCTCGGGCTCGACTTCGACGGCACCCTCGCCCCGGTGGTGGCCGAGCCCGGGACCGCTCTCGCCCACCCGGCTTCGGTGGCGGCCCTGGCCCGACTGGCCCCCCGGCTGGGCCGGGTCGCGGTGGTCACCGGTCGTCCGGCGCTGACCGCGGTGCGCCTCGGCGGCCTGGACCGGCCCGGCCTGGAGCGGCTGCTGGTGCTCGGCCAGTACGGGGTGGAGCGCTGGGAGGCCGCCACCGGGCTGGTCGCGCCTCCCGTCCCGGACGGGATCGCCGGCGCCCGCCGGGAGCTGCTCGACCTGATCGAGCGGCTCGGCGTCCCGGGTCTCGTGCTGGAGGAGAAGGGTCGGGCGGTCGCGCTGCACACCCGTCGGGCCGCCGACCCCACGGCGACGCTGCACCTCGTGCACGGGCCGGTCAGCCGGATCGCACGCACGCACGGGCTGGTGGTCGAACCGGGCCGCTTCGTGCTGGAGGTGCGCGACGGCACCCTCGACAAGGGTGGCGCGCTGCGCGGGCTGGTGGCTGCCAGCTCGCCCCGGTCGGTGGTGTTCGTGGGCGACGACCTGGGCGACCTGCCCGCCTTCGCCGCCGTCGCGGCCCTGGCCGGGACGGGGATCGCCGGACTGGCGATCTGCTCCGCCTCCGCCGAGCAGCCCGACCTTGCCGCCGCGGCCGACCTCGTCCTGGACGGCCCGGCGGGGGTCGCCGAGTGGCTCACCCTGCTGGCCGACCTGGTCGACACCTGACTCCGGCCCGCCCGTCCCTCACCTGGCCCGTAAGGGGACGGTTCTCTTCCGGTTCATCGCCCGGTGGTGGTGAGCGATTCCGGCGCGACCCCAGGGAGTGGACGACCGGCCCGAGACGGCTGGGTGGTGAACCGAAACGGAACCGTCCCCTTATGGGTCAGGCTGCCAGCGGGATCGACCGGCTCGGGCGCGGAACTCCTAGTGGGCAGCCTCGTGCCAGGACCCGCCGGTGCCGACCGAGACCTCCAGGGGGACGCTCAGGTCGACGGCGTGACCCATCTGTTCGCGGACGAGCTGTTCCAGGACGGTCCGCTCGCCGGGGGCCACCTCGAAGACGAGCTCGTCGTGCACCTGCAGCAGCATCCGGCTGCCCATCCCGCCGCGGTGCAGGGCCGCCTCCACCTTCAGCATCGCGACCTTGATGATGTCGGCGGCCGAGCCCTGGATCGGGGCGTTCAGAGCCATCCGCTCGGCCATCTCCCGCCGCTGCCGGTTGGACGTGGTGAGGTCGGGCAGGTAGCGCCGGCGGCCGAGGATGGTCTCGGTGTACCCCGTCCGACGCGCGGTGTCGACGATGTCGTGCAGGTAGTCCCGGACGTGCCCGAACCGCTGGAAGTACTCCTCCATCAGGCCGCGGGCCTCCGACACCTCGATCTTGAGCTGCTGGGAGAGCCCGAAGGCGCTCAGTCCGTAGGCCAGCCCGTAGTTCATCGCCTTGATCCGGGCCCGCTGCGCGGTGTCGACGTCCTCGGCGGCGACGCCGAACACCCGGGCGGCCATCACGGTGTGGAAGTCCTCGCCCGAGGTGAACGCGTCGATCAGGCCGGTGTCGCCGCTCGCGTCGGCCATGATCCGCATCTCGATCTGGCTGTAGTCGGCCGTCAGCAGCGTCTCGTAGCCGGCGCCCACCACGAACGCCTCCCGGATCCGGCGGCCGGCCTCGGTGCGGATAGGGATGTTCTGCAGGTTGGGGTCGGTCGAGCTGAGCCGTCCGGTCGCCGCGATGGTCTGCACGTAGGTGGTGTGGATGCGGACGTCGTCGGCGACCGACTTCAGCAGCCCCTCGACGGTCTGCCGGAGCCGGATCTGGTCCCGGTGTCGCAGCAGGTGCGCGAGGAAGGGGTGCTCGGTGCGGGCGTAGAGGCCCTCCAGGGCGTCCGCGTCGGTCGTCCACCCGGTCTGGGTGCGACGGGTCTTCGGCATCGCCAGTTCGTCGAACAGGGCGGTCTGCAACTGCTTGGGCGAGCCGAGGTTGATCGGGTGCCCCAACGCGACGAAGGCGTCCGACTCGGCCTGGGCGACCGCGATGTCGAAGTCGGTCCGGAGCCGTTCCAGGTGGTCGAGGTCGACGGCGATCCCGGTGCGTTCCATCTCGGCCAGGGTGCGCGACAGCGGCAGTTCGACCTCCCGCAGCAGGGTGGCCCCGCCGCGCTCGGCCAGGTCGGCCTCGAGCGCGACGGCGAGGTCGATCACCGCCCTGGCCCGCACCATCGCGTCGGTGCCGGTGGTGTCGTCGAAGCTGAACGCGAGCTGGTCGCCCGCATCGCCGCCGCTCCCGGTGACCGCCAACTCCCGCTTCAGGTGCCGGACGGTGAGGTCGGCGAGGTCGTAGACGCGCTGGTCGGGCCGCAGCAGGTAGGCGGCGAGCTGGGTGTCGCTGACCAGCCCGGCCAGCTCCCAACCCCGGGCCCACAGCGCCAGCCGGGGCCCCTTGGAGTCGTGCATCGCCTTCTCCGCGGCCGGGTCGGCGAGCCAGGTTGCGAGCGCGGTGTCGTCGGCCGGGCTGATGCCGGTGATGTCGATCCAGCACGCGGCACCGTCGCCGGCAGCCAGGGCCAGCCCGGTCAGGTCGCCGCTGCCGGCCCGCCAGTGCCCGGTCGGGTCGATGCCCACCACACCGTGGGCGTGGGCGGACAGCCAGGCCGCCACCTCGCCGGGAGCGAGCGCGGCGCCGGCGACCTCGAACCCGCCGGTGGGCGCGGTCTGCTCGGCGGGCAGGGTCTCCAGCAGCCGATCGCGCAGGACGCGGAACTCGAGCGAGTCGAACAGGGTGTGGACGGCCTCGCGGTCCCAGTCGCGGCGCTCCAGCGCCGGGACCGCCACGGGCAGCTCCAGGTCGCGGACCAGCGCGTTCAGTTCCCGGTTGCGGGTGACGTCAGCAAGGTGCTCGCGCAGCGACTCGGCGGCCTTCCCCTTCAGCTCGTCGGCGTGCCGCAGCAGGTTCTCCAGCCCGTCGTAGGCCTCCAGCCATTTCGCCGCGGTCTTCGGACCGACCCCGGGCACGCCGGGCAGGTTGTCGCTGGTCTCCCCCACCAGCGCCGC
>Ga0073899_10000830_pt1 | contig 28576 bp, 28 predicted proteins | sample KloWWTmetaKNB5Ph_FD_88975 | JGI IMG/M metagenome (GOLD analysis project Ga0073899, IMG submission 88975) | Active sludge microbial communities from Klosterneuburg, Austria, studying microevolution and ecology of nitrifiers - Klosterneuburg... | ecosystem: Engineered > WWTP > Aerobic digester >... | reverse complement strand
GTACTTCATGCGCCACGACGCCGATGAAATCGCCTGGCACACACGGACGCTCTACCATCGGGCGGAAAGCGCCGAGCCGATCGTCAAAGCGCGGCCAAACCAGATCGGCGAAGGCCTCCAGGTGATGGTCTATGTCGCCGACCAGAGCACCCTGTTTGCGCGCCTCTGCGGTGCCTTCAGCAAACTCGGCTATTCGATCGTCGACGCCAAGATTCACACCACGCGGCATGGCTACGCTCTGGATAGTTTTGTTCTGCTCGACCCCGCCCACGAAATGTCCTACCGCGATATGGCGGCCCTGCTCGAGCACGATCTGGTCACGCGCCTGAAAAGTCTCCCGCCGCTCGAAGCACCGGTTGCTGGCCGCCTCTCGCGCCAGCTCCGCACTTTCCCGCTGACGCCGGAAATCGGCATTCGCCCTGACGAAAAAGGCCAGTATTACGTCATGTCGATTGTCGCTGCCGACCGCCCGGGCCTGCTGTATTCAATCGCCCTGATCCTCGCGCGGCATGGCATCGACCTGCATACTGCAAAAATTGCCACACTCGGCGAGCGCGCCGAAGACACCTTCCTTGTCAGCGGCAGGGAACTGGCGCAAACGGCAACGCTGGTCAAGCTGGAACAGGAACTACTCGATGCCTTGCAGGTATAAAGAGTGAATAATGAAAAATCATGACTTCTGAGCCACCTTCCATCGTCCGCCGATGAACCAGACCGAACGCTTCTACAAGATCGAACAGCTGCTGCACGAACGCAAGGCTGCGAGTTTCCGCCAGTTACTGGATGCCGTCGAGGTTTCCCCGGCCACGTTGAAGCGCGACCTGCAATATCTGCGTGACCGCCTCAATGCGCCGATCATCTACGACCGCGATGCCAACGGCTATCGCTTCGATGTGCCGCAGCGGCATGCCCCGAAACACCAGTTGCCCGGCCTGTGGTTCAACGCCTCGGAAATCCACGCGCTGCTGACGATGCAGACTTTGCTCGAAGAAGTGCAACCGGGACTGCTCGGCCCACATATCGCACCGCTACAAACGCGCCTGAAAAATCTGCTCGGCAGCCAGGACGATGTCCCCGAGGAGGTCACCCGGCGCATTCGCATCCTGCATTCGGGCAAACGCCTCGGTGATTCACGTCATTTCGAACTGATCGCCTCGACGCTGCTGAAGCGCCGCCGTCTGCTGATCCGCCATTACCACCGCGGCCGAAACGAGGAAATCGCGCGCGAAGTCTCGCCGCAGCGCCTCGTCTATTATCGCGACAACTGGTATCTCGATGCCTGGTGCCATCTGCGTGAGGAAATCCGCAGCTTCGCCGTCGACGCAATCCGCCATGCCGAATCGATCGACAGAAAATCGCGCAACATCACCAAACGCGAACTCGATGCGGTGCTCGGTGCCGGCTACGGCATCTTCTCCGGTGCGAAGGTTGAATGGGCGAAGCTGCGCTTCACGCCGCAGCATGCGCGCTGGGTGGCCTCGGAACAATGGCATCCACAGCAGAAATCATCGCTCGGTGCAGACGGGTACTATCTGCTTGAAGTCCCCTACGCCAATCCTACCGAACTGATGATGGATATCCTGCGCCACGGTGCCGGTGTAGAAGTGCTCGGCCCAGCTTCGCTGCGCAATGCGATGAAGAAGGAACTGACAGCCGCGTATGCGACGTATGCGTGAAGAGGAAACTTCTGAACGATGGAGAATTTCCGGCGTTGCCTCAACCCTTGCCGGTGCTGCCAAAACCAGCGGCGCCGCGCTGGCTCTCTTCAAAATCATCGACGATGTTGAAGCCGACCTGCACCACCGGCACCACCACGAGCTGGGCGAGCCGATCGAGCGGATTCAAAGTGAACGCTTCCCTGCCGCGGTTCCAGGTAGAGATGAAAATCTGCCCCTGATAGTCTGAATCGATCAAGCCGACCAGATTACCGAGCACGATGCCGTGCTTGTGACCAAGCCCTGAACGCGGCAGGATCAGCGCCGCAAAGCCCGGATCGGCAATATGGATGGCAATACCGGAAGGCACCAGCACCGTCTCTCCCGGTTGCAGGCACAGCGGCGCATCGATACAGGCGCGCAAGTCGAGTCCGGCCGCACCGGCGGTAGCGTAATGCGGCGAAAATTCGCCGGAAGCATTCTTGAGACGCGCATCGAGAATTTTGACATCAATTTTTTGCATGATTCAATTCTGCTCCAGCAGATTGGCGATATGACTGACGATGGCACGCGCCACCACGATCTTTTCTGCCGGCGGTAGCGGGTGTTGTCCGGCATCATCGAAGAGGATTACCGAATTGTTATCGCCGCCCAGGCCGTCCTGCACCAGATTACCGACGACCAGTTGCAGTTTTTTGGCGATCCGCTTGCTCTCGGCATATTTCGCGAGATCCCGGCTCTCCGCCGCGAAGCCGACGCAGAACGGCGCAGCGGGCAATGATGCGATTTCGGCGAGGATGTCCGGGTTTTCCGTCAACTCAATGGTCAGTGCTGCCTGCTTGCCGACCTTCTTGATCTTGTGTGTGGCCGGAGCAGCGGGGCGATAATCGGCAACCGCCGCCACGCCGATAAAAATATCGCTGTTGCCGACGCTCTGCATGACCGCCTCGCGCATCTGCATGGCACTCTGCACATCGCGACGCGCCACACCACGCGGCGTCGCCAGGCTGACCGGACCGGCCACCAGCGTCACCTCTGCCCCCGCTTCGGCACAGGCACGCGCCAGCGCAAAGCCCATCTTGCCGGAACTCGAATTGGTCAGGCCGCGCACCGGATCAAGCGCCTCGAAAGTCGGCCCGGCTGTCAGCAGGACGCGCTTGCCAGCCAGTCGCTTCGGCTGAAAAAAGGCAACGAGATCATCAAAAATTTCTGTGGCTTCAAGCATGCGCCCCGGCCCGGTTTCGCCGCACGCCTGTTCGCCGCTGGCCGGACCGAGCAGCGTCACATCGTCGGTAGCGAGCTGCGCGATATTGCGCTGCGTCGCGGGGTTCTCCCACATCTGCCGGTTCATCGCCGGCGCCGCGAGCAGCGGACAGTCGCGCGCCAGACACAGCGTCGACAAAAGATCGTCGGCCAGACCATACACCAGCTTCGCCATAAAATTTGCGCTGGCCGGCGCCACAACAATGGCATCGGCATCACGGCTCAGATCGATATGCGCCATGCCGTTCTGCTGGCGCGGATCCCACTGGTCACTCCACACCGGACGACCCGTCAGCGCCTGAAAGGTTGCCGTCCCGACGAAATGCGTAGCCGCCTCGGTAACCACCACGTCGACGCGGGCGCCAGCCCTGACCAGCAAACGCGCCAGCTCCGCCGCCTTGTAAGCCGCGATGCCACCGGTGACGCCGAGTACGATCGATTTGCCTTTGAGTTCCGCCATGACGTGTAGAATATCCATATATCCTGAAAGCGAATGAGCATTCTACTCCATGGCTATCACCGATTGGCCTCTCCACGAACGCCCGCGCGAGCGCCTGATGAGGCACGGTGCCGTGGCGCTTTCGGATGCCGAGCTACTGGCGATATTCCTGCGCGTTGGCGTCAAGGGCAAAAGCGCGGTCGACCTGGCGCGCGACCTGCTCGACCATTTCGGCTCGTTGACGCGCATGTGTCGCGCCGAGGTGCACGAGTTTGCGGCAATTCACGGCATGGGCAATGCCAAATACGCGCAATTGCAGGCCGTGCTGGAAATGGCCCGGCGCGCGCTGCTCGAAGACATGGCAGAACGCGATCTGCTCGCCGCGCCGCAGGCCGTTCGTGAATGGCTGCGTCTGAATCTCGCCCACCTGCCCTACGAAGCCTTCGTCGCGCTGTGGCTCGACGCGCAAAATCGACTGATCAGTCACGACGAGCTGTTTCGCGGCACCCTCACCCAGACCAGCGTCTATCCCCGCGAAGTGGTCAAACACGCGCTGGCGCACAATGCCGCCGCAGTCATCCTCGCCCACAACCACCCTTCCGGTGTAGCCGAACCATCGCGCGCCGATGAAGCCCTGACTGCCGCCCTGAAACAATCGCTGGCGCTGGTCGACGTCAAGGTGCTCGACCATTTCATCGTCGCCGGCAGCGCACAACCGTTGTCCTTCGCTGAACGCGGCCTGCTTTAAAACCCATTCACCTTGAATCTGTCGAATTTCACTTGAACATTTTGCCCGGCATCGGGTATAATCTGCGGCTTTGCTGAATTCAGAATTCACGAATCCACTGGAGCAACTCAAATGTCTCGCGTTTGCCAAGTCACGGGGAAAGCCCCGATGGTCGGAAACAATGTTTCCCATGCCAACAATAGAACCAAGCGCCGCTTTCTGCCGAATCTGCAGTATCGCCGCTTCTAGGTCGAGTCGGAAAACCGCTGGGTACGCCTGCGCGTATCCAACGCCGGCCTGCGTACCATCGACAAAAACGGCATCGAAGCCGTCCTCGCAGAGCTGCGCACGCGCGGCGAAGCGTTCTGACCGCACACTGACCGGAGAGCATCATGGCAAAAGGCGCCCGCGAAAAAATCAAGCTTGAATCCACGGCCGGAACCGGCCATTTCTACACGACCACCAAAAACAAGCGCACCAAGCCGGAAAAAATGGAGATCATGAAATACGATCCCAAGGTCCGCAAGCACGTTGCCTACAAGGAAACCAAGCTGAAGTAATTTTCAGCGGCGAATTCGATATTTAGTATTCAGTATTCGCCCCAATAAAAAAACCGCACCGAGGTGCGGTTTTTTATTTTCCTCATTTTACTTCTCGACTCATTTCTCATCCGTCGCGAAGACATGCTTGACCCGCAGTGTGCTGGGATCTTCTGCAAGTTTGAGTAGCCGGTCGATATTCGGATGCTTGCCCGGATTGGTGCGTGCATCCGCGACATGTTCGGCATACAGTTCAATACCCTTCTTCGCCGCCTCGGCATTGATCGCGCCAAAAATCTGGCCGAGATGGTTATATATCGACAGCGAACCTGCCTGGCCGGGCTTGTTCTCGATAATTGCCGCGACGCTGCCATCGGCCGGATCGATCAGTTGCAGCGCAGCCAGATGAGAAATCCCCGGCAGTTGCTTGAGATTGTCGGAAAAGGCCATCTCAGACCCGCTTCGCCAGTTCGGCCGCCTTACCGAGGTATGTGGCCGGGGTCAGCGTCAGCAGGCGCGTTTTCTCGGCAGCGGGAATTGCCAGGCCACCGATGAAATCCTGCAAACCTTCGCGGGTGATGCCCTTGCCACGCGTGAGTTCCTTCAACTGCTCATAGGGATTCACCACACCGTAGCGGCGCATCACCGTCTGGATCGGTTCGGCCAGCACTTCCCAGCAGGCGTCAAGATCAGCCGCCATGCGCGCTGCATCAGCCTCCAGCTTGGAGAGTCCGCGCAACGTGGAATCGTAGGCCAGCAATGAATAACCAAGGGCCACGCCCATGTTGCGTAGCACTGTCGAATCGGTCAGATCGCGCTGCAAGCGTGAGATCGGCAGCTTCTCGGCGAGGTGGCGCAGCACGGCATTGGCCAGGCCGAGATTGCCTTCGGAATTCTCGAAGTCGATCGGATTCACCTTGTGCGGCATGGTACTGGAACCGATCTCTCCATCCTTCGGCCGCTGCCGGAAATATCCCATCGAGATATATTGCCAAAGATCGCGGTCGGCATCGAGAAGAATGGTATTGACGCGGGCGATGGCATCGAACAACTCGGCCAGCGCATCGTGCGGTTCGATCTGGATGGTGTAGGGATTGAATTCGAGGCCGAGCGATTCGATGAAGCTGCGGTTGAAGGCTTCCCAGTCGACATCGGGATACGCCGACAGATGCGCGTTGTAGTTACCCACCGCACCGTTGAACTTGGCGGTCAGCGATACCGCCGCAACACGCTGGCTGGCGTGTTCGAGACGCACGCAAATATTGGCCATCTCCTTGCCGAGTGTGGTCGGCGTCGCTGCCTGACCGTGGGTACGCGCCAGCATCGGCAGATCAGCCAGTTCATGCGCCAGTTCGCGAAAGCGCGCAACGATGCGCTGCATGGCCGGCAACAGGACGCCACCGCGCCCGGCCTGCAACATCAGGGCATGCGCAACATTATTGATGTCTTCGGAAGTGCAGCCGAAATGGATGAATTCAGCGGCAGCCATGACTTCCGGATTGCTCGCGAGGCGCTCCTTGAGCCAGTACTCCATCGCCTTGACGTCATGATTGGTACGCGCCTCGATGACCTTGATCGCCGCTGCATCAGCTTCGCTGAAGCCCGCATTCAGCCGGTCAAGTTCGCGCAGAGTCGCGGCGGAAAACGGTCCGACTTCGCTGAGTTGCGGCGCATCAGCGAGCGCCTTGAGCCATTCGATTTCAACCTGTACACGCCGCCGGATCAAACCGAATTCGGAAAAATGTACGCGCAGGGGTTCGAGTTTTTCGGCGTAGCGACCGTCGAGTGGCGACAGCGCGGTCAATGTGCTTGGCATGATTTGAAATATCTGGGAGCGAAAAAAATCCAGCCACGATTTTATCATGGCTGGACGCTTACTCAGTACCAGGTATCACGGGCGATCCAGCACGGAGGCGATGTTGATTTACTCCGTTCGCCCCGAGCCTGTCGAAGGGTACTCGATATAACCTATCAAGTTGCCATGGGCTTCGACAGTCTCAGTCCGAAATTTGAATCACCCGCAAAATTTTGACTAATTACTCAACTCTCGCCACGAAACCCGTCTGCCACTGATACTAGCGCTACCAATGGGAGGGTGCAACTCGATCGTCGCGCCCGTCGGGTCATCAGCGTCACCAAGTTGCCCACCGCGAATGAATTCAATAACCGTACCATCGGGCAATTTTGCCAGAATAGGCTGCGAAACCAATCCGCTACCCAGACTCAACCCGGCAACACCGTACGCCCCCGCCACTGAACAACCGCTTTTGTAATTCAGATGGTAAGCAAAGCTGGCTGAGGTATCCGGGCTTGAGTGACCACAAACACTAACACTGGATCGGTTGGGAGTAATCGTTGTGAATACCAGCGTCCCAAGCCCCAGGTCAGAATCGGTGTAGGAACGTTCGCCTCCGGTCAGGAAATCCAGATACCAACCGTTGTTGGTACTCCAATCCACATCCTGGCAGCCGGTCCCGCTGATACTGCGTATCGTTTGCCCCAACAGACAAGCCCCTGCCGTTGCCGCATCCGCCGAACACGTGTCGCTCACCATCGTCTGCTGGACAAAATTGTTGCCCGCTGTGCGCGGATTGCCGTAAGTAGTTGCGCCCAACCGGTCCTTGACCGCATAAAAGCTTTGCTGGCGAGTGTTGGAAACATCGGTGGTGCCAAGGAAGGCGCCGGTACCAATGTATATCACAGGGACACCATCGACGGTGGCGACCGTCGGTTTGGCGGTGATGGGTTGCACATTGCCGCTGCCATCCTTGAGAGTCACCAGCAATTGTGCTTCATAACCAGAAGCACCAACATCTCCATTGACGTCGAAGCGCCACAGGTTACCAAGCAAGTCACCACCATAGACAGCCTCCACGGTGCTATCCGTATCCGGGGAAACCACACGAGCACTGATACGCGCCAGGCCGCTGGGAGAAGCAGCGCTACCCACGCCGGTACTGATATCCCGGATAACTGCACCCGTATTGGCATTGAGCACATACAAATGGCCCTTGCCATCGGCGTTGCTATAGCCGGACGTAACGAGCACCACCCACTTGCCCGCATCCGAACTGGAGCCACCCAACTTGACAATTCTCGGATTGCCATACGAGTAGCCCATGTTGGCGTCGGCAAACTCCCACAGCAAGGTGGGATTCGCCGGATCGGTAATATCCAGGGCATAGTAACCCTTCCCGCCTCTGTTCAATCCACCTACCAGAATGGTTTTCCAGCTTCCGGCGGCATAAATGTCGCCCACCTCCGGAGATCCATCCACAAAGAACTGATGCTGAGTCGCATAGTTAATATCCGCCAATTTGTACAGATCCGGCAGCACAGCGGAGGGAATGTAGGCCCATGCTTCCGCGCCGGTGGTTGCATCGAAAGCGTGCAACATCCCGTCATTGGCACCCACATAAACCCGACTGGCGCGGCCCGCCTTCGCGGCTTTATATGCGGCGTACCCGGCATCGCTAAAGTTGAGTATCGGCGTTTTTACGTAGCGCGCCTGGGAGGAGACGATATCGCCCAAAGCATGGCTGCGCGTCCGGTAAAATGCGGCCTCATTGCCACGATCACCACGCAAATAGTTCACCAGATTCTCTCCTGCGGCACCATTGGTAGCTGCAGTGATACTGCTTTGCTCCGTGGAAGTCAGGCAAGTGCTGCCGGAAGAGCAGAATTGCGACAAACCGGAAGTTGCCGAGGTATAAGTCAAGTAAGGTGCCTTGAAGTAGACTTTTTGCGCAGCCGTCAGATTGCTCCACAGGAAGTCGGTCAGCGCGCCAGAAACATTGGTGTAAATCTTGCGCGTTGTAGGACCGGGCGTGGCTTGCGTAGGCGCCACTTGCGTATCCAGCAGTGCCTGTGCCGACCAGAGCTTCCCGGACAAAGTGCCATCCGTGATATTGATTGTCTGGCCAACGAGCTCACCATTCCAGGTCACCGACTGGTAGGCGGAGCTAAACAGGAAGTTGTCGCTCGAAGTGATATTCGGGCTGCTGCTGGCTGCCGCTGCCGCAGCGCCGGCGCGTGGGGCATTGATGACCGTTGCCAGCAGGCTGGACAGGCCGGAAGTTAACTCATCCGGAGTTTTGGCGCTGTAATACATGCCGTGCCCATTCACTGCAGCATGCCACAGATCATCGACGTTCTCGATTTGATCCGCACCGGGGGTCGGCCAGGTGCATGCCCCACTCGACCGCCAGTTACAGATGCCGGCACCGATATTAACCGTAGTGCCGTGCCAAACATCCCAGAAATCTCCGGTACTGTCCACCCAGTAATAGTCCGGGCTTTTCCATGTGGTTTTATAAACCATGCGACCGCGTACCCCCAGACCAACAGTGAAGGTGGTCATGTGCTGCCAGGTAGCGGTATCGCGCCCGCTCGACGGTACGTCATTGGCACACAGATCGCTTGCGGTGGTGGCAGGTGCAATGATCGGGCCCGTGCAATTCGTCAGCGCGGCGGTGCGCAGAGGCGTGTTGTAATAATACGCGGCAGTGTCTGCCAGAGTGTCCGAGTTACCACCACTACTGAGGGTTTGGCATTCTGCCGCCGTTCCCACCGTATAAGGAGAACTGCCTGATTGCGGCAGTGCGGTGCAACTGGCCACCGTTGACCAGGAACTCCAGGAGGAATACTGGCAACCGATGGTACTCGATGTCGTGCACGCACTGACATTGGCCCAGGCGCCCGACGATGCAATTACCTGCTGGCAATCGACGGCTGTTCCCACCGTATAGTTGGGAGACGTTGATTGTGGCACGACAGTACAGGCAGCCGTCCCCGATGAAGCGGTGTCGCCCCAACCGGTCCAACCGGTGTATTGGCATTGTGTTGTACCTGAGACAGTGCAGGCACCGACGTTACTCCAGGCGCTCCATGACGATACATTACCAGAGCACTGGGTGCGGGAGGAGCCGCTATTGTCGGCACTACAGGAACTGGCATAGAACCAGGCTGTCCAGGTAGACCCATAGTCGGAAGATGTGCTCTTCGGATACTGGCAATCCCGTCTGCTTGAGCCGCTGGTATCAAATGTACATGAAGCCACGTCCGACCAGGCCGTCCAAGTTCGCCCAGAATTGCTCGAGGTTCTTGTCTGAATCGATGGTGCGGGCGAGGTGCTGAAAGTGCGGGTTTGCAGCGTGCTCGCCCTCGTTTGATTTTTCAGGGTAATCGTCCGTTGCTGCAAGTTGCTGGTGCGCGTCTGGATGGTTGCGCTACCCCCGTCGTTATATGGGCGAATCAAGGGGCCGTCCTCATTGCCCATTGCGGTCGAGCCATTAATCTTGGTACCGCCGGCGCCGTTCCAGAAGCCGTCCGTGGAGAGGATGGTGTAGTTCTGCTGACAGGAATACTGTACCGGACTGATTGCTGTCTCGCCGTTAATGGAGCTGATTTTTCCGGCAAACAATTGCCCCGCCTTGGAAAGTGCGGCTCTCAACGGGGTACCGCCACTGGGAGCTGTGGCTAAAAACGCGCTATACCAGGTCGCCTTGTTTGCAGCGGTGAAATCATCAATATTGATAAAACCGGTCCCCGACGAAGGGTTGTTGATGGTCATAAAGCCAACGCGAAAACGGTCATCGATATTCCTGAAGGCCAAACTGGATGCTGTTTTCATCATCTGCATACGCGTACGGTAATAGCTGTACCAGTTGGCGAAATTGGCTCGCTCAGCAGCGCTGACGGTGACTTTGGTAAATACGTTTTTACCCGGCGTATTGCCGCTTTTGCTGGCACATTCCTTGTAAAAAGTACTGCTGCTATCGTAATAAGTCTTTTGTTTTTCGGCAGACTGCGTGCCGGTGTATGTGTAGTAATAAGCAGCGACACCCTCACCGTTGAAATTGGTGCTCAGGTTGTCGCTGCCCGAAGAAGTCTTGAACCCGTCCCGCCATGCAGAGGTAAAGCTGGCATCGGAAAAGCTGGTACCAATCGAGTTTATCGGCGCCACGTAGGTCGTCGAGGGGTTGTAGTACACCCCATTACATTGGGCGGAATATCTGCCATAGGCCGTACTGTCCCAGTCATCGACCGTATCGGGCATGTAATCAAAACCCATACTTCCCGAATTGTCGAGAATGTACATAAGATTGGGCTTGATGTCGGTGGATGACGGCGCCGAATAGGTGTTCAGTGGATCGGTGGAGATGTCGGTCAGTGCCGCATGGGCGCTGGTGACGCCGAAGGCCAATGCAAGAAGTGCGTGACTGACGTTTCTGAGCAATCCGTAGGTGTTCATGGCAATCTCCTGAAACAAAAAACGATTCGTATTGTTGCGAAAAAAGGTTTTGTTCTTGATGTTCTTGATTCGGGCAGGTTATAGCGAATGTCGTCTACAAGGCAATGATCGTCTGGATATAACTCACCGTATTTCTTGGCCCGGCGATGCGCGAGGTAATGCGGTAATACACCAGCGATAAGGCTGTCATCTGTGCTGTGTTGGCCTCATCCGAGTTACCTTCTGCCACGTTGACCACAGGGGAGCTTGTACAACTGGCCCCGCCAAGGGGAGAGCCCGCGTTGTCGCACAAACGGTCGATAACGTAGGAAACCGTGTTACCGGAAGCGTCGGTGGACAATGTTCTGGATCGGCCGGCCGCCGTAAGCGCCCAGTAAGCATCCCAGGATTGCCTGGCGGCGGGACTTTGCGCGGAACTGTTGCCGCCGGCAGTGTAACCGTTGGAGGCATTGTCATTACTCAGCAAAGTAGGATTTGCCCTCAGCCAGGCAATGGCCGTCTCAGCACCGACATCCCCCGAGTGGGTGGCGGACTGCTGGAAAGCCATGTTGCCGGCGATAATGTTGGAGGTATCGACCGAACGTACCAGCGCAATACCGGCCAGCGTCATGGCCACCAGGACGATCAGGGCGATTATCAGTACCACGCCGCGCTGCCTGGCGGGAATCTTGGCATGTATGGATTGGGTCAACAATTTGATTGCACTCCCATCCAGTTAATGTTGCGTAGCGGAATAACGGTCTGGAACAGCTTGTAGCGATAATGCTGCCAACTAGAATTAGCCGTCAAGATAATGGGCACAGCAGTAGGATTATTTGCACCTGCCGTGCTTCCCGTAACGACAGTACTCCCTTCCCACCTCGGCGCAGTTGCCGTTGTCGTAACGAAAGCCTTATCGTACTGCCCACTGCGCGCCGTCAGTGCGATACGCACGGCGGGAGACCTAGACCAGCCGCAGGGCGCGGGCGGAACGGTAAGTGCGCTGGGGGTCGTTTGATCATAAGTATCTACGACATATTTTGGTGGTGGATTAGGCGGAGTGGCAACAGCCGGAGTGAGACTGTCGCGCCCGTATTGCGCCCTCAAACTGACAATGTTGCTGGCGATGGGAAGCCATATCGCCAAATTGGTCAGGTTGCTTGAAAGGCCACAATTATTGGAAAAATTATTGGCCGCATAGTCGCAAACCGTCAGGTTTCCACCCCGAACGGCATATGCAAGAATTGTTGGTGCCTGACCCAGGTTGTAAAGTGTAACGGCACCCGCAACGCCAGTTGCAACGGTGACTCTTGGCGTGGTGAGCGGCGCGGAGATTGCGGTAACCCGGGTAAGGATCAGGTTGGCGGCGCAGGTGTTGGGCGCTGCGACCGCGGCAACCACGTAGTCGCCGACAGCGAACGTCATCGGCGGGGAGATGGTATAGACGGCACCCGCCACTCCGCTGATGACCGTACCCTGAGGCGCTCCGTTGGTATTCCCGTATGTCACCAGCAGCCTGTCGGTATTAGCGTCGCCAACTGGCACGACGCTCCCTGGAGGATTGATGACTACAGGTGCCAGGGGAATGGTCGTGCCCGAAGGTAGGCCCGTAGGTAGCGGTAGTGTAATGTTGCAACCAAGCAGGTTGCCGATACTGAAGCCATAACCCGCCTGACGAACATCATGCTGTATACCATAGAGGGCAATTGCGCCGTTGTTCTGGGCATCTCCTCCGCCAGTGGTCGTACGTTTTTGTCCTTCGGACAGGGCGAATATCTGCATCATGACGATGATGCCCAGCATGCCGATGACCATGCCAATCATGATCTCCACCAGGCTGAAACCGGCAGACAGGCGGTGCATCGTCGAATAGGGAGTCTTAGACAAAATGCCTCCTATCTAATTTGTACTACAACTACATAGTTATGTGCAGGCGCACTGTCGGGATCGCTGGGCAACTTCCAGAAGATACTGAGCGTTACCATGCCATTGGCTGCAACATTCACGGTAGGCAAGTTCGCGCTACCGGTGACTCCGGGCAAAGCTGCCTGCACGTTGGCCAGCCAGGCAGTATATTTGGTGCCGCTGGGGTCGCTGAAATTGGCTTGCAGCGTTGTGGGATCACTGACCCACATCTGCCCGATCAGTTCGTTCCCCAACAAGCTTGCGTCAGATCGAAATTTGGCATCACTGGAAGCTTTGACCGCGGAGGCCTGCATGCCGACGACAGACAATATGCCAATGGAGAATATCAGAATGGCGATAAGCGCTTTGAGCAGCATCACACCGCCCTGCCTGCCTTGCCGGCTTCCATGCGTGGCACGCATGGTTACTGCGGTCGCTGTGGTTACCGCGGTCATTATGGACACCTCTGCGGATCGGTGATGGGTAAAGACGGATTCGGGTCGCACATGAGAATCTGCCCGCCAGGAGAAACAACCACCGACAGACAGCGCATCGGCCCGCTCGCCGCCTTGCAATAGCCGCCGGTCGGGTTCGTGATGGCGATGGCGATATTCGTCCCCGCGACCGCTGCGTTGACTACGCGACCGAGGCCGTTGAAGGTAATCGCCGATTGTCCGGCAGCGATAACTGCATTGCGCGAACCTTCGGCGCCGGCACGTTTCTGGACAATATAAGGATCAGTCACATCGACTGCAACGGCCGCCGGATCATTTGGATCCGGCGGGTTGTTGGGCGCCTTGTCGCATTTACCCGCAACGTTGGCAAGGCTCGACGGGCTGACAACCAAACTGATGACCCAGTCCGGCCCGGCTGTTGACAGGGCGCACGATGAATCGAGCGTTGTGACAAGCTGAAAACTGATCTGGGTATTACGTCGGACAGCTTCGCCTCGTGCCAGTTGCAGACCATTCTGCACTGCCTCGGCAGCCGTACGAATTTGCGTACTCTGGATCCAGCTACTAAAGCTCGGCGCCGCCATGACGAGCGATAATCCGACGATCGCAATGCCGATCATCAGCTCGACCAGGGTGAAGCCTCGCTGCATTGAATTCAGCATGTCCCGCCCTCTTGGGTGATCCAGCAATTCGGTTGGGTCGCCTGCCAGGTTGTTCCTGCGGGCGAGGCGATTGTTGAGGTTTTTGTATTGCTCTGGTCGATGGTATAAGTGAAGCCACCCATGCCCCTGTCGGCCTTGCCGGCTGCCGAAATCGTAAAGGCTGTCGCCGTGCCCGCCACCGTACAGGAAAAATCAAAATACTGGGTAGTCCCAGCCGCCGGCGAACAGGGGCCGCCGGCATAGGTGCGGTTATCCTGGAAATACTGTTCCATCTGTACCCGCAAGGCTGCGAGGGTAGAGGTTGCCTCGGGGATTTTTCCTCTGGTGACATAGTTGCTGTAGGCCGGAACGGCAATCGCGCTGAGGATCGCGACGATAATCACCACGATCATAAGTTCGAGCAGCGTAAAACCTTTTTGTGTTGTTTTCATGACGTGCACTTCCCTATGTTGTTGGATGTCGACAACTCAGTAACTCAGCCGACCATTTCCCGTGCTTGCTGAGATAATAGCCCGATGAGGACTAAAGTAAAGATCAGGCGATGTACGGTTCCAATTATTGCATGAACGGTCGCCCACCCCCTCCACAACCCGTATCCTTGTCGTGGGGCAGCCCCAATGCCCCCTTGCTGCGCCTGTGCGCCGCGCTGCTGGTATCGAGTTTGCTGCATATCACGCTGGTGCTGTTACCGTTTCTTGGAAAATCAAACATGGCAGTGCGTTCCAGTGTATACAAGGAGCCTGGCCAGCAGCAAATGATCCAGGCCACGCTGAGGCCGCTGGCAGTCAATGTCAGTACAGACTTTCTTTTGCCCGTACCACCCGAACCGGGAATTGCCCTGAAGCTCGCCGGAGACATGAACACCTCCGCGCCCCCGCCACCACAGGAGCGCAGCCTGGGTACCGATCTACTGCCAACTCCGGCACCGAATTACTACCCCGACCACGCAAAACTGCCGACAACTCCAGCGCCGATTTACTACCCCACGGAACTGTTAACAAAGCGACCACAGTCGATAAGTTTTGCCGAGCTGGATACGCCAAATACCAATCCGATCGTTGCCTCCGGGGAAATCACCCTGAAGCTGTGGATCGACGACTTCGGTGAAGTGACCAATATCGAAGTCGAGAAAACCTCCATGCCAAAGGTGTTTTCCACACAAGCGATCGCGGCCTTCAAGCATCTGCATTTCACCCCAGGAGAACGCAACGGCCAGCGTGTGGGGAGTGTGATGCGCATCGAGATCAACTACAAAGACGGGCGCGTCCCACCGCGTTAGGTAAGGATTAGCCAGTATTTTCCTGGTCAGGCGGGACAATTGAATCCAGGCTGGCGAGTTCCTTCGGCAAGGGGAAGGTCGTGGTTTCCTTTACACCGTCGAGTTGACGCACAGTACCGACGCCCCATTCCTGGATGCGTGCAATGACCTGTTCAACCAGCAGTTCCGGTGCCGAAGCGCCGGCAGTGACGCCGATGTGCAGCTTGCCATCGAACCATTTGGCGTCGAGCTGCTCGGCCCGATCGACGAGATAGGCCGGCACACCGAGGTTTTCCGCCACTTCGCGCAGACGATTTGAATTCGAGCTGTTCGGCGAGCCGACCACGATCAGTACATCGCATTGCCGCGCCATCTGTCTGACGGCATCCTGACGGTTCTGCGTGGCATAGCAGATATCGTTTTTCTTCGGCCCGACGATGGATGGAAAGCGCGCCGTCAGGGCATCGATGATGGCCGCTGCGTCGTCGACCGACAAGGTGGTCTGCGTCACATAGGCCAGTTGCTCCGGATTGTTGACCTTCAGCCGGGTGACATCCTCGACGCTTTCGACGAGATGAATGCCGCCGTCGACTTGGCCCATCGTGCCTTCGACTTCCGGATGCCCACGATGGCCGATCATGACGATCTCGCGTGCTTCGCGGTGCATCTTGCCGACTTCGACATGCACCTTGGTGACCAGCGGACAAGTCGCATCGAAAACCCGCAGGCCGCGTGCGGCGGCAGCCTCGCTGAGTGACTTTGGTACGCCGTGGGCGCTGAAAATCAGCGTTGCACCATCCGGCACGGCATCCAGCGATTCGACGAAAACAACGCCCTTGCTGCGCAGATCGTCGACCACATAGCGGTTATGCACGACTTCGTGATGCACATAGATCGGCGCACCATAGAGTTTCAGGGCACGCTCGACGATATCGATGGCGCGCTCGACACCAGCGCAAAAACCGCGCGGGTTGGCCAGCAGGATTTCCATTGCGTCACTCATTTCAGAGGATGCCGATGACTTCGACTTCGAAGCGGATCGACTTGCCGGCAAGTGGATGATTGAAGTCGATCAGCGCCGTCTGCTCGTCCAGCTCGCGCACCAGGCCGGTGAAACGAGCACCGTTCGGTGCGTCGATTTCGAGCAGTGTCATGGCTTGCAGCGTGTCGCCCTTGCCATTCGGCAACCGGGAACGTGGGATGCGCTGCACGAGTTGCGGAACGGGAGCGCCAAAAGCCTGATCCGGTTCAAGCATAAAAACGCGCCGTTCGCCAACCGGCAGATCAAGCAAACAGCGTTCGAGTGCCGGTGCAAGTTCGCCGTTGCCGAGTTGCAGCGTTGCTGGTGTCGCAGTAAATGTGCTGACGAATTCCTCGCCATCGGCGCTGGCGATGCAATAGTGCAGCGTGACCAGACTATCGGCCTTGATGCATTCGATCATGAGGTTTTTCCTTGCCTGAATTGCTGCCAGAGCAACAACGTGACGCCGGTGGTAATTGCCGAATCTGCGACGTTGAAGGCTGGCCAGAAATAGCCGGCGGCATGAAAGGAGAGGAAGTCGACTACCGCGCCATAGGTCAGTCGATCGATGACATTACCAAGCGCACCACCAAGCACCAGCGACAAGCCCATCGGCATGAGAAATCCGCTGGCATGGCGCTTCAGCTCGACGACGATCCAGGTTGAAACAGCCAGCGCCAGAGCGATGAAAAACCAGCGCTGCCAACCGTCGGCATGGGCAAGAAAGCTGAAAGCCGCACCACGGTTGAAAACAAAGACCAGATCAAAAAACGGCGTCAGCGTCAGGCTTTCACCAAGACGAAAATGCTGGCTGAGCAGTGCCTTGGTTGCCTGATCGATGACGATGACACAGGCGCTAAGGCTAAGCCACTTGCGCATCTCAAGCGGCATCGCGCACTTCTCCCTGACTAAACAGATTCGACACGCAGCGGCCGCATAACTCCGGATGTTCGCTATCGTGGCCGACATCCTCGCGCCAGTGCCAGCAGCGGGCGCACTTCACATGCGCGGTCGGCGTGGCGATGATGGCTTCTGCGCCGGCATCGGTGGCGCGCACCAGCGTCGTTTTCGAGCAGATCAGGACAAAGCGCAGATCGTCGCCGAGTGACGTCAGTAACTCGTAGCGCGCGCCGCTGGCGCGGATTTCGACTTCAGCCTGTAATGAAGCGCCGATCTTGCCGGCAGCGCGCAGGTCTTCGAGTACCTTGCTGGCCTCGCCGCGCACTTCGCGGATCTGCTGCCAGCGTTGCAGCAGCGCCGCTTCATCAGCGATGGGCTGCGGCAACGCGTGCCAGGTGGTCAGCATGACGCTTTCACAGGTGTCCTTGCCGATCAGTGCCCAGATTTCTTCAGCGGTGAAACTGAGAATCGGTGCCATCAGGCGCGTCAGCGTTTGCAGGATATGCCACAGCGCACTTTGCGCCGAACGCCGCGCACGCGAATCGGCGGCGGCCGTGTACAGGCGATCCTTGAGAATATCGAGGTAGAAGGCGCCGAGATCTTCCGAGCAAAAATTCTGCAAGGCTTGCACTATCTTGTGGAATTCGTAGTGCTCGTAATCGGCACAGACCTGCGCCTGCAATTGTCGCGTCATGGCGAGCGCATAACGATCGATTTCGAGCCATTGATCGACGGGTAGACCTTGTGTCGCAACATCGAAATCCGCGCTGTTGGCGAGCAGGAAGCGCAGGGTGTTGCGAATGCGCCGGTAGGATTCGACGACGCGTTTGAGGATTTCGTCAGAGATGGTCAGTTCGCCGGAATAGTCGGTGGCCGCCGTCCACAAGCGGAGAATTTCGGCGCCGAGACTGTCGGAGACCTGCTGCGGTGCGACCACATTGCCCTTCGACTTGGACATCTTGTGGCCCTTGCCGTCCACCACGAAACCGTGCGTCAGCAAGGCCTTGTAAGGTGCGTGACCGTCGATGGCGCAGCCGGTGAGCAGCGATGAATGGAACCAGCCACGATGCTGGTCGGAACCTTCGAGATACAGATCGGCCGGATACGCACTCTGCGCTGCATGTGAGCCGCGCAACACGCTCCAGTGCGTAGTGCCGGAATCGAACCAGACATCCAGCGTGTCGCTCATCTTGCTGTAGTGCGTTGCTTCGTCACCGAGCAGTTCCCTGGCATCGAGGTTGAACCAGGCATCAATACCGGATTGCTCGACACGTTTGGCGACCTGTTCCAGCAACTCGGCGCTGCGCGGATGCGGCTCGCCGGTTTCACGGTGCAGGAAAAAGGGAATCGGCACGCCCCAGTTACGCTGGCGCGAAACGCACCAGTCGGGCCGATTGGCGATCATCGCAGCGAGGCGCGCCTGACCCCAGGCCGGATAGAAACGCGTCTCATCGATGGCTTTCAGGGCAGACTGACGCAACGGTTTTTCGCCAGCGCCATCCATGCGGACAAACCATTGCGTCGTCGCACGGAAAATGATCGGCGTCTTGTGTCGCCAGCAGTGCGGATAGCTGTGCAGCAGCTTGTCGTGCTTGAGCAGCAGCCCCTTCTCTTGCAGTGTCTCAATAACTTTTGGATTCGCCTGCCACACCGACAGCCCGGCAAACAGCGGTACCGTCGAGATGAATTTGCCATCGTCACCGACCGGATTGTCCACCGCCAGCCCGTATTTCAAACCGACCTGATAGTCGTCAACACCATGCGCCGGTGCGGTGTGTACCAAGCCAGTACCAGCTTCGAGCGTGACATGCGCACCGAGAATTACCGACACGCTGCGTTCCTGGAAGGGGTGGCTGAGTTGCAGATGTTCGAGCTGGCTGCCCGCACAACTCGCCAGTACCTTGCGCTCGACCATGTCGTAGTGGGTCAGACAGGCTTCTGCAAGATCATGGGCGAGAATCAGCAGGCCCTTTTCGGTTTCGATCAGATCGTAAGTCAGTTCCGGATTGGCGCAAACGGCCTGGTTGGCCGGCAGCGTCCATGGCGTAGTGGTCCAGATCACCGCATACGCCGGATGCTTTACGCCAACATTGAAGATGGCGCGCAGCGCATCGGTATCGACCACCGGGAAGGCGACATCGACGGCATCGGATTTCTTGTCTTCGTACTCGACCTCCGCCTCGGCCAGCGCCGAACGGCAGTCGAGACACCAGTTGACCGGCTTCAGACCGCGATACAGATAACCCTTTTCAAAAATCTTGCCGAGCGCACGAATCTCGTCGGCCTCGGTCTGATATGCCATGGTCAGATACGGGTTGTCCCACTCACCGAGCACACCGAGGCGGATGAAGTCTTTCTTCTGCCGCGCCACCTGTTCGGTAGCAAAGGCGCGCGACAACTCGCGCACCTTCTCGCCGGGAATGCCCTTGCCATGCTGTTTCTCGATCTGATGCTCGATTGGCAATCCGTGACAATCCCAGCCCGGCACATACGGCGCATCGAAGCCGGCCAGCGTCTTTGACCGCACGATGATGTCCTTGAGAATCTTGTTCACCGCATGGCCGATATGAATATCGCCATTGGCATACGGCGGGCCATCGTGCAGCACGAAGCGTGGGCGACCCTCGGCCTGCGCCGTCTCGCGGATTCTGCGGTAGAGCTGCTGTTCCTGCCAGGCTTGGATCCAGCCCGGTTCGCGCTTGGCGAGATCGCCGCGCATCGGGAAAGGCGTGTCGGGCATATTCAGGGTTTTGCGGTAATCAGCCATTTTGCATGTTCTGGAAATAGGTTCGGGTCGCCGCGACATCGCGCGTGATTTGTGCAGTCAGCGCATCGAGGCTGTCATAGCGGGCCTCGTCGCGCAATTTGTGAAGAAAGTTCACGGAAATATGGGCGCCATAGAGGCTTCGATCGAAATCGAGCAGATGCACCTCAAGCACGGGTTTCAGTCCGCTGCCAATCGTCGGCCGCACGCCGAGGCTGGCAACCGCCGGCAAGGACTGATCGTCGATACCGGAGACAGTCACGGCAAACACGCCGGAAAGCGGCAGACGCTTGCGCTTGAGCTGTACGTTGGCGGTCGGGAAGCCGAGTTGACGGCCAATCTTTTCACCATGCACAACGCGCCCTTCGATGGCGTAAGCGCGGCCAAGCAGACGCGCCGCGTGCTCAATGTCGCCTTCGGCCAGCGCCTCGCGGACAAGCGAACTGGAGACCCGCTCGCCCTGCCAGTCGATGGTATGCATCGCCTCGACACCAAAAGCGTATTGCTGTCCGGCACGTTGCAGCATCTGGTAATCGCCACGGCGTCCCTTGCCGAACAGGAAGTCGTCACCGATGAATAAATGACGTACTCCCAAGCCACGCACCAGAATGCGTTCGATAAACTCTTCGGCGCTCAGTGCCGCAAACTTTGCGTTGAAATGGCAGACATGGACTTGATCGACACCGCTGCGTTCAAGCAGATCGATCTTTTCACGCAGACTGGTCAGCCTGGCCGGCGCCTGTTCCGGCGCGAACAGTTCGCGCGGATGCGGCTCGAAGGTCATCACCGTCGCCGGCAGCGACAGGCTGTGCGCCTTCGCCGTGAGCCGTTCAAGCAAAGCCTGATGACCACGGTGCAGGCCATCGAAATTGCCGATGGTCAACACACACGGCATCGTCGCCTGCGGTGGGACACTGCGAAAAACCAGCATGTGGGGTATGACTTGCCGAAAAAGCTCGAATTATAACAGCCGGCTTGCGATTGCCGGACAGGGCAGCAGGAATTACCACGACAATTCAGAGGTGTAATTCGCGGTATGGATGGCCTGTGCCGTTAAGTCAGCTTCGACTTCGCCAAAGGCGGGTTTTTTGCAAAATAGCGCTTGATGCCACGCAGCAGCGCTTCAGCCATTTTGTCCTGATAGGCTTCATCGATCAGGCGCTTCTCTTCCTCGGGATTCGAGATGAAGGCGGTCTCGACGAGGATTGAGGGAATATCCGGGGCTTTCAGCACAGCGAAGCCGGCCAGTTCAACCCGGCCGCGATGCAGGGTGTTGATGCCGCCAAGCTCGCCGAGCACTGCCTTGCCGAGCTTGAGGCTGTCGTTATTGGTCGCCGTTTGCGAGAGGTCAAGTAGCGTACGTGCCAGGTAGGGATCCTTGACGCCGATGTTGACGCCACCAATCAGGTCGGCAGCATTCTCGCGCTGCGCCAACCAGCGTGCCGCCGTCGATGACGCACCGTTCTCCGATAGAACAAAAACACTGGAGCCGCGCGCACTGGGCTTGATGAAGGCATCGGCATGCACCGAAACGAACAGATCGGCCTGTAGTCGCCGCGCCTTCTGCACGCGTTGTTGCAGGGGAATGAAATAATCGCCATCGCGTGTCAGTACCGTACGCATGTTTTTCTCAGCGTCGATCTTCGTCTTGAGGCGTCGGGCAATCGATAGGGTTACATCCTTCTCGTGATTACCGCCGCGACCGATGGCACCGGGATCCTCGCCGCCGTGGCCAGGATCGAGAACAATGGTGATGAGGCGTGAAACATCCGTATTCGAGGCATTGTCAGAATTATCCGCCACCTGCTTTTCGGGTGCCGGATTTTCGCGCTGTTCAACATTCTCGCGCTCCCGTCCATTCGCCGGCTTCTCGCGGTCGCTCTCCAGCAGCGACAGCAGCGGATCGACCGGTTCGCTCGGATACAGATCAAGCACCAGCCGATGCGCATATTCACCCACTGGCGCAAGCGTAAACATCTGTGGCTTGACGGCACCCGCCGCGCCCTTGAGTTCGATGACCAGTCGCACCACGCCGGGCTTGTTGCGACCAGCGCGAATCAGCTTGATATAGGGATCAGTTTCAGAAATCCTGCCGGGCAGGTTTTGCAGTACCGAGTTGAATTCAACGCCTTCGAGATCGACGACCAGCCGCTCGGGATCGGTGATCTGCAGGAATGAATACTTGAGTGGCTCACTGTATTCCAGCGTGATGCGGGTGTAATCGCGTGCCGGCCAGACACGCACCGCCAGCACACTGGTCTGCCGTGCGGCAGCCTGCGCACCGGTATGCGTAACCAGCAGCGTCAGCGCAGCGGCGGCAAATTTGAGGGCATCGCGGCGGGAGGCGCGGCCATGGAGAAATGCCAGTTCGTCAGACATCGCCGTCCCTCCTCACTTTCACCGGATACTGCAACCATGCGGAGGTCATCGACGATGGTGAAGCGCAAGCGCACATCGGCCGGTGGCAGATGGCTGCCGGCCTTGTCCGGCCACTCGACCAGACAAATCGCTGTGTCCTGAAAGTATTCGTCGAAGCCTCCATCCAGATATTCTTCCGGCTGTTCGAACCGATAAAAATCAAAGTGATACAAGTCTAATCTAGAAATAGCATAAAGTTCAACAAAAGTATACGTTGGACTCCTCACTTTCTCCGCATAACCGAGCGCACGCAACAATCCGCGTACCAGCGTGGTCTTGCCGGCGCCGAGATCGCCTTCGAGATAAATCACCAGTTTCCCCGGCAACAGCGGCGCCAGTGATGCGCCCAGTGCCAGCGTCGCCGCCTCATTGGGCAGGATCAGAGGGGTGGCGGTATCATCGCGGTCATGCATACGCAAAATTCTCCGGACTGGAATGCCCTTGCCGCACAAATCAAGGCATGGGGGAAGGAACTCGGTTTCGATGCCATCGGTATTTCTACTGCGACGAGCAGCAGTGCCGCTGAAGCAGGATTACTGGACTGGCTGGCAGCCGACTATCACGGCGAGATGGATTATATGGCACGCCATGGGCTGAAGCGCGCGCGCCCTCAGGCGCTTTTGCCCGGCACACATTCGCTGATCAGCGCCCGCCTTGCCTATTGGCCGACCGCCGCCGATGCCGGAGACAATCTCGCTGCAGGAGATCACGCCTATATTTCACGCTATGCGCTGGGCCGCGACTATCACAAGCTGCTGCGCACCCGCTTGCAAAAACTCGCCGAACGCATTGAAGGCGAGATCGGCGCATATGCCTTTCGCGTCTTCAGCGATTCGGCACCGGTCATGGAAGTCGATTTCGCCAGCCGCAGCGGGCTCGGCTGGCGCGGCAAGCACACGCTGCTGTTGTCGCGCGAAGGTGGCTCGACGTTTTTTCTCGGCGAGATATTCACCGATCTGCCGCTGCCCGCCGATGCGCCGCACAAGGAACATTGCGGCACCTGCCGCAGTTGCATCGACGCCTGTCCGACTGGTGCCATCGTCGCACCCTTCAGAGTCGATGCGCGACGCTGCATTTCCTATCTGACCATCGAATTTTCCGGAAGCATCCCGCTCGAATTACGGCCGCTGCTTGGTAACCGCATCTACGGCTGCGACGATTGCCAGTTGTGCTGTCCGTGGAATCGCGACGCACCATTGACACGAGAAGAAGATTTCGCCGTGCGCCACGGCCTCGACAGGGCAACGCTCATCGAACTGTTTGGCTGGAACGAGGATGTGTTCAGGACGAAGATGGCCGGTAGCGCCATCCATCGCATCGGTCATGAACGCTGGCTGAGAAACATCGCCATCGGCCTGGGCAATGCCCCGACCTCTCCAGCGGTTATCGCTGCCTTGCAGGCGCACGGCAACGATGCCTCGGCGCTCGTCCGCGAACATGTCGCCTGGGCGCTCGAACAGCACCAAGCGAGATGAAATAACTCCGATTAACGCCACTCAGGCCTGATCGTTCAACTCGTCAAGCCATGCCCGCGCATCGGCTTCGTCATCAAAGACGCGCAAATCGGCCGCGACAAACGCCTGTGACAGCCATGCACTCCAGGATATCCACTGATTGTCGGTGAGTACGGCGATGCGCAGAAAGTCATTCATATGCTGGCGGGAAAAACGAATTTCCTCCCACGCCACGTCAACCGTGAAATCGGCCATCTGACGCAGATCGACGAACAGACTGAGCGGCCCTTCGAGCTTCAGCTTCTGGATCACCTGCTCCTCGAATTCCTTGAAATCGGCAAGCGAAAACTCGCCGAAGACAATCACGGAAATCTGGTTTGGCTGAATATCGGTGGTGATCATGGCGGCATCCTTGGTTGATTTTTATGAAGCGGAATATAGCTTAATCCTGCTCGACCGGGGCGACGCGCGAGAAGGCCGTCGCCAGCACGCCACTGGCGACGATCAGACAGATACCGAGCACGGCCGGTAAAGACAGCCGTTCATCCCACAGCCAAAAGCCGAATAACGAGGAAAAAACGACTGTGGTGTAGGCAAAGCTCGCAACAACCATGGTCTTGCCCTGCTTGTAGGCCCGCGTCATGCAGAGTTGCGCCAGCGCACCGAAACCGCCGACACCCAGCAACAGCAGCCAGCCATGTATATCGATCGCGTGAAAGGGATGAACTGCCAGCACCCAGGGCAAGCCGCCGACAGCCGAGATCAGTGAAAAGTAGAACACCGTGCGCCATTCCGGTTCACCAAGCTCACCGAGCGTCCGCACGTTGAGATAGGCGATGCTGGAAATGATGCCCGAGCCCAGCCCGAACAGGCCACCGGCGATCTGCTCGGAATGCCAGGTCGGTCGCAGCAGCAGAATCACACCAACGAATCCGGCGAGCAGCGCAAGATGGAGCAGCGGACGTATCCGTTCGCGCTGCCAAAAGGCCAGCAATAGCGCGAGAAACAGCGGTGAGGTGTAGTTGAGGGTGACCGCGCTGGCCAGCGGAATCATGCTGATGGAAAAAAAATACATCACCAGCGAGGCGAAGCCGGAGATGCTGCGCGTGAGATGGGTCCGCCAATGCCGGGTTGCCGGTGTGAGGCCGGCGACACACATGTAGCCATACACCAGCAGCAGGGAAATAAAGCCGCGATAGAACACCAGTTCACCTGCTGAAAACTGTGCACTGCCGAGCTTGACGCAAACGCCCATGCAGGCAAACAGCAGGCTCGCCGTAATCATCCAGATCGATTGCATTTGGGTGTTGCTGCTCTGATGAATTAGTAGCCGTCCATGGCACCGGCCATGATGCGCCGATAAAACTCGTGGAAATGGCGCATGCCGTCTTCCATCGGTGATTGATAGGGGCCAACCTCACTGCGCCCCTGCTTCAGCAGAGCGCGCCGACCGCGGTCCATGCGCTCACCGATCTCGTCATCCTCGATTGCCGTCTCCATATAGGCTGCCTGCTCCGCCTCAATAAGCTCGCGCTCAAACAGGGCGATATCTTCCGGATAATAGAACTCGACGATGTTCATGGTCTTGTCCACGTCCTGCGGAATCAGCGACGACACCACCAGCACATGCGGATACCACTCGACCATGATGTTCGGATAATAGGTCAGCCATACTGCACCCTGTGCGCCCTGCTTCGGCTTTTCGCCGTTGTTGTAATCCAGCACGGCTTTCTGCCAACGCGCATAGGTTGACGAACCGGATTTCTGCAGCGCGGTGATACCGACGCGCTGCACCGAATACCATTCGCCGAACTGCCAGCGCAGATTGTCGCAAGTCACAAAATTGCCGAGCCCCGGATGAAACGGTACAACGTGGTAATCCTCCAGATAGACTTCAATGAAGGTCTTCCAGTTGTAGTTGCACACATGCATCTCGACGCGGTCGAGTTTGAAGCCAGTGAAATCGAAGACGCCATCGTTAGCCAGCTTCATCCCGGCCAGATCGTGCTGCGCCGAGCGTGGGCCCTGAAACAGCAGGCCGTTCCAGTTTTCCAGTGTCTGCTTATCGAGATGCAGACAGGGATTGGCCGGGAAGTGCGGTGCCCCGATCAATTCACCCTGCAAATCATAGGTCCAGCGGTGCACCGGGCAGACGATGTTGCGGGCATTGCCCGAACCTTGCAGCATGATCGCCTGGCGATGGCGGCAGACATTCGACAGCAGTTCAACCTGACCCGGCTCGATGTCGCACTGCCGCACCAGCAGTCTGGCATGGTCGAGCCACTCAAGGCTACGGTAGTCGTGCAAGCCGGGTACCATCAGTGCATGGCCCGCATAGCCAGGCCCGGCATCGAAAGCTGTTGTTTCTCCAGCGCGAACAGTTTCTCGTCGGAATACCATGACACAGGCAATTGTGAGGCAGCAGGCGCCAGTCGCGCGGCACCATTGGTCAAGTCAGCGATGTCGGACATATCTCCCAATTCCGGAAAACTTGATGATCAAACGGCGAGTATAGCTCAGGAGAAAAACAGAAAAATTTGCCGCGAAGTTTGACCGGAGTGCGCAGAATGCGTTATTTTCTCGACTTCGCCGAAAACTCTCCCGCGCCGCTTGTCGATTTGGCGCCCCAGACATGGTCAAGACCACCCGCAATCTCCCTCCCGCCACTTTCGAAGCCGCACTTGGTGAGATCGAAAGTATCGTCCGCGATATGGAGTCGCAGCAACTTCCCCTGGAAGAATCGCTGGCCGCCTACGAGCGTGGCGCTGCGCTACTCAAATATTGTCAGGAAGCGCTGAATACTGCGGAACAGAAGCTGCAGATTCTTGAAAACGGCAGCTTGCGCGATCTGACACTCACTGATGCAAAGCCGGCATGACGGATGCGGATGTGTTTGACGCCTGTCACTGAGCCGGACATCATGGACTTTCTCACCTGGATGAGCGCCCTGCAGCAGCGCAGCGAAACGACGCTTGACCGTTTGCTGCCGGCCGCCAGCCTCTCTCCGCAACGTCTGCACCGTGCGATGCGCTATGCCGCTCTGGGTGGCGGCAAACGCGTGCGCCCGCTGCTCTGTCACGCGGCAGGTGCGCTGAGTAACGCCACAACAGAGCGGCTCGATATCGTCGCCGCGACCGTCGAACTGATTCATGTCTATTCGCTGGTGCACGACGACCTGCCCTGCATGGATGACGATATCCTGCGCCGTGGTCGACCGACCTGCCATGTCGAATTCGACGAAGCGACCGCCCTGCTGGTCGGTGATGCCTTGCAGGCACTGGTCTTCCAGCTGCTTGCCGAACAATTACCGGACATTGACGCTGCGCGCCGCCTGTCCATGGTGGGACTGCTCGCCCACGCTGCCGGCTCACGCGGCATGGCCGGCGGCCAGGCAATCGATCTGGATTCGGTCAACAAACCGCTGTCGCTGGCTGAGCTGGAATTCATGCACATCCACAAGACCGGCGCACTGATCCGCGCCGCGATTTTGCTCGGAGCTGCATGCGGCGCACCACTGAGTGCGGAGCAGCAGAAACATCTCGACCATTTCGCCAATGTCATCGGCCTGCTGTTTCAGGTGGTCGATGACATTCTCGACAGTGAAGCTGATACCGCGACACTCGGCAAGACCGCCGGCAAGGACGCCGCGCAGAACAAGCCAACCTATGTCAGCCTGCTCGGTCTGGTTCAGGCCAGAGCCAAGGCCGCCGAGCTCCGCGCCGAAGCGCATGCTGCGCTGGCGTCGTTTGGTACGGCTGCACAACGCCTCAACGAACTCACCGACTTCATCGTCGATCGCAAATTCTGACAGCCGCAAGGTCATCAGATCACCATCCGCACATCATGCCCAGTACGCCACTTCTTGACACCATCGACAGCCCCGCAAACCTGCGCAGCCTTGAACGTGGTCAGCTCACACAGTTGTCGCAGGAGTTGCGTACGTTCCTCATCGAATCGGTGGCAAGAACCGGCGGCCATCTGTCGTCCAATCTCGGTACCGTTGAATTGACCGTCGCCCTGCACTATGTTTTCGATACGCCGCATGACCGGCTGGTCTGGGATGTCGGCCATCAGACATACGCGCACAAGATTCTCACCGGCCGCCGGGCCGGCATGGCAAAACTGCGTATGCAGGATGGGGTTTCAGGCTTTCCGCGCCGCGCCGAAAGCCCTTACGATACCTTCGGCGTCGGACATTCGTCGACATCGATCTCCGCAGCGCTCGGCATGGCTGTTGCCGCGCGCAACAAGGGCGAGGAACGCTGCGTCGTCGCCATCATCGGCGATGGCGCAATGTCCGCCGGACAGGCTTTCGAGGCACTCAACAATGCCGGCGTCATCGACGCGAATCTGCTCGTGATTCTCAACGATAACGACATGTCGATTTCATCGCCGGTCGGCGCACTCAACAAGTATCTGGCGCGTCTGCTTTCCGGCCACACTTTCAACGCCGCGCGCAAGGCCGGCGAAAAAGTGCTGTCGGTCGTGCCATCGATGCTTCAGCTCGCCAAGCGCGCCGAGGAGCATGTCAAAGGCATGATTGTGCCGGGAACCCTGTTCGAGGAACTGGGCTTCAACTACATCGGCCCGATTGACGGCCACGATCTGGAATCGCTGATTCCGACACTGCAAAATCTGCGCGAACTGAGCGGCCCGCAATTCCTCCACATCATCACGCGCAAAGGTCAGGGCTACAAGCTCGCAGAAGCCGATCCGATCCTCTACCACGGCGTCTCGAAGTTTGATTCGGCTGGCGGAATTCAGCCTCAGCCAGGCAAAACCGTCAAGCCGACGTACACACAGATATTCGGTGACTGGCTGTGCGATATGGCGGCGCAGGACGAGCATCTGATCGGCATCACACCGGCGATGTGCGAGGGCTCC
>Ga0073899_10000829_pt1 | contig 28594 bp, 28 predicted proteins | sample KloWWTmetaKNB5Ph_FD_88975 | JGI IMG/M metagenome (GOLD analysis project Ga0073899, IMG submission 88975) | Active sludge microbial communities from Klosterneuburg, Austria, studying microevolution and ecology of nitrifiers - Klosterneuburg... | ecosystem: Engineered > WWTP > Aerobic digester >... | reverse complement strand
GCGATCAGTTCGTCGAGGCTCGTCGCGCCGATGGCATCGAGCATCTCGCGCTGCTCCTGCGGCGCAGGGCCGATGTGGCGGTCGGCAAAATCGCGGGCAACGTGGGGCTGGCGCAGGGAAACCGGTGCGGACATGGCAGGCTCTCGAATGGGGACGGTCAGGCGTGCGAACGCCGTGTGTGGGCCCCATCTGTATCCGTGCCTGAGAGCGTTATCCCTTCGGCGGACGCCTGCATCTCGCGGATGCGCGTCTCTTTCCAGATGTTCTGTTGCTGCTTGCGGTCCTTCTGCCTGAGAGTTTCCGGGGCGGTTGCTCCTTCGGCGCCGACGTGGACACGAGGTCCACACCAGTCTCTCCCGCAAGCGGCGCGGAGGTTACCACGCACACCCGTCGTGCTCAGCGTTGGCCGCTGTAGAACCAGCGGAATTCCTCAAACACCGCCGGCTCGAAGGCACGCAGCGACTCGGGATCGGAGAAATAGGCCTCGGTCGCGACGGCAAAGAACTCTTCCGGTGATTCGGCTGCGTAGGGGTCGATGGCGGTCTCGGGCTCGGCGTCGGCCTCGTTGGCTTCCTCGACTTCGGTGCGCAGGCGGTTGAATGCATCCTGCATCACCGCGATCCAGCGCCGGCGCGCGGCCAGGTCGCGGATCACCGGCACGCCATCGCAGGCGCCATCGCGGGCGTCGATCTTGTGTGCGATCTCGTGCAGGACCACGTTGACGCCGGAGAACGGCTCGGCCAGATCGGCTTCGATGTCGGCAACCGAGAGGATGATTGGGCCCGACTGCTCGTCGGCTTCGCCGATCAGGTCCTCGTCGAATTCATGCGCGACGCCATCGTCATCGTGCTCATGGCGGCGCGCGCGGAACGCGCCCGGGTACAAGATCACGTCGCGCCAGCCCGAGAGGGCGTCGTTGTCCAGATGCAGCGCTGGCAGGCAGCACAGGACTGCGACGATGTGCTGCAGGCGCGAGTCGATGTCCAGCCCGTGCATGCCATGAAATCGCCTGTGTGCGAGAAAGGCGTCGACGTGCTCGCGCAGGCGTGCTCGTGTCTCGGTATCGAGACGGGCGACCAATTGGACTTCGCGCTCGACTCGCGCCCAATCAGGGGCGCTGAGCGTCACCGGCGCGGTGCGCCGCAGCCACCCGAACATGGTTCAGCTGACGGACCTGAGCGAGCCTGGCAACAGCGCCTTCCAGCGTTGGCGCGCGGCCCGGTTGTTGCTGGGCTTTGCTGCCGGCGTCTCGCCAGCGGCCGGGGCCGCCTGCGGGGCGGCAGGCGTGACCAACCCGGCGTCTCCCACGCTGGCGTCCGGGCAGGGCGTCTCCGCCTGTTCAGCCTCCGGGACCGACGTGCGGGCAGATACGTCCGTGCCCGCCGAAGCCAGGATCAGAGCCAGTACGAACATCAACACGGGGCGGAACATCCGGATCTCCTCGTCACGAGCGGGCAGATGGCCGGTCGCTTGGATGCAATCGTGACCATGGGGTCAGCAAGTTACAAGTGCATGGGATTCGCGAGAAAGGCAAAAGGTTGCATTTTTCGATGCTGCGTCGCAGCAAGCGCGATCCGGCGCCGCTGCCTACACTCGGCCTTCGAGTCGAACAGGGAGAGCAGCGCGTGGCTGCACAGATCAGCGTGCAACGCCTGTCGGGCTACGGGCTGCGTCGGGCACTGACCGCCGGCATCCAGCGCGTCATTGCCCGACGTGACGAGATCAACCGCATCAACGTGTTTCCGGTTCCGGATGGCGACACCGGTACCAATCTGGCGTTCACGCTGAATGCGGTGCTGCAGGGCGTTCGTGCGCCAAAGCTGGCGAGTGCCGGCGAGGTGTTGCGCCGCGCCGCGTCGGAGGCGATCGATGGCGCGCGCGGCAATTCCGGCGCGATCCTGGCGCAGTTCTTCCAGGGCGTGTCCGAGGCCATGGGGCCGAGCAAGCGGTTGACGCCGGAAGCGCTGGCGCGCGCGGTGGCGCGTGGCGCCACGCTGGCGCGGGAAGCCATGGCCGAACCGCGCGAAGGCACCATTCTGAGCGTGATCCAGGCGTTCGCGATGGCCCTGCGCGAGCAAGCTGACCGCGGACTCGATTTCCGCACCGGCTTCCGCAACGCACTGACGGTGGCGCGCGAGGCGTTGCGGCACACGCCGGAGCAGCTTGCGGTGTTGCGTGCCGCCGGCGTGGTCGATGCCGGCGCGATGGGCTTCGTCGACATGCTTGAAGGCATCGACGACTACATCGTCCAGGGCCGCAGCGTGCTCAGCGATGCGCTGCCCGAGGAATTGTCCGCAGCCGGCGTCGATACCGCGAGTGGTGCCGAATACACCGAAGGCCACCGCTTCTGTACCGAGTGCATGGTCAGCGGCGAGGCGGTCGATCGCGGTGCGCTCAAGGCCGCACTGTTGGCGTTGCCGCTGTCCAGCCTGGTGATCGCCGGCACCCGCGAGAAGGTGCGTGTCCATGCCCATCTGGACGAGCCGGCGACACTGTTCGAGGCCGTCGGCCGGTTTGGGGTGGTCTCGCGCGAGAAGGCCGACGACATGCGTGCGCAGTCGAAGTCGGCGCACACGCGGCGCGAACAGGTGGCGATCGTGGCCGACTCCGGCGCCGACATTCCGGCCGAGGCGATGGATCGTCTGAACATCCACCTGGTGCCGGTGCGGCTGTCGATTGGCGGGCGCGATTTTCTCGACCGCGTATCGATTTCGCCGCGCGAGTTCTATCACGAGCTGCGTACCAGCCCGGTGCAGCCGCGTACCTCGCAGCCGCCGCCGGGCGATTTCCGGCGCCTGTTCGAGTTTCTGTTGTCGCACCATGAGCGCGTGGTGGACGTGTCGCTGGCTGCAGGTCTTTCGGGAACGCTGCAGTCGGCCGAGAGCGCGGCGGCACGCACCGATGCCCAGCGCATCACCGTGTTCGACAGCCGCAACGGTTCCGCCGGCCAGGGCCTGCTCGCGATCTGGGCGGCGGAAGCGGCGCAGGCCGGGCTGCCGGCGGAACGCATCGTCGAGGGTCTTTCGCGCATGCGCCCGCGCAGCGTTCTGTATGCAGTGGTCCGCGATGTCGGTTACGGTGTGCGTGGCGGGCGTGCGCCCAAGCTGGCGGGGCCGCTGTCGCGCCTGTTGCGTTTCTCGCCGGTGGTCAGGAACAAGGCCGATGGTCGCATCGGCCTGATCGGCGCGGTGTGGGGGCGCGAGGACCTGCCGGAGAAGTTCGCGCGCAATATCGCGCGGCGACTCGATCCGACGCGCACCTGGCGCTTCATTGTCGGTCATTGCGATTGCGCCGACGACGCCGAGCGCGCGCATGCGGCCCTGCTGCGTGCGGTGCCGAAGGTCGATCGCGCCTGGATCATGGAAGCCGGTGTGGCCATCGGCGTGCATGCCGGGCCGGGATCGCTGGTGATCGGCGTGCAGGACTACGAGCCGCCAGCGCCGTGATCCTGATCGTCGGCAAGATCGTGCTCGCCTACCTGCTCGGCTCGGTTTCCGGCAGCCTGGTACTCGGGCGTCTGCGCGGTGTCGACATCCGCACGCTCGGCAGTGGCAATGCCGGTGGCACCAATGCGCTGCGCACCCAGGGCTGGAAGTTCGCGCTCGGTGTGGCGCTGATTGATGTGGGCAAGGGCGCTCTCGCGAGCTGGATCGGCCTGCAGGGGGTCGCCGATCCAGCGCTTGAACTGCGCGTGGCCATGGCCTGCGGCATGGCGGCGGTGCTCGGCCATGTCTGGCCGCTGTTTCACGGTTTTCGCGGCGGCAAGGGCGTGGCTACCGTGATCGGTGCGCTGCTGGTGTTGTGGCCGGCGTTGCTGCTGCCGATGATCGGCGTGTTCGCGCTGGTACTGACCACGACCGGTTACGTCGGGCTCGGTTCGATTCTCGCCGGGCTGACGATGTTGCCGGCCATGCTTGTGCTCGGCGGCGGCCAGGCCAGCCTCGAGTGGTGGGTCGCTGGCGTGGTCGTGGCGCTGTTCCTGTTGTTCACGCATCGGGTCAATCTGCAGCGCTTGCGCGCCGGCAACGAGCATCGATTCGAGAAGGCGCGCGTGCTGGCGCGACTGTTCGCTCGATGAATTCGCAGTCGCCGGACGCGTTGCTTGAGTTGCTTGCGGGTGGCGCCGTCCACAGCGGTGAAGAGTTGGCGCGCGAACTTGGCATGTCGCGCGCTGCGGTGTGGAAGAAGATCGAAGCGCTGCGCGCGCTGGGCGTCGAGATCGAGGGTCGTGCTGGCAGCGGATACGCGCTCGCGCGACGTCTCGAACGTCTGGATGAGGCCGCCATCCGCGCCGCGCTGGCAGCTTCGACACGGACGCGGCTGCGGCAGTTGCGCATCGTCGCCGTGACCACTTCGACCAATGCCGACCTGAACCTCGAAGCGGACCGGCTCGACTCGGGCTCGGTGTTGCTGGCGGAAGCGCAAACTGCCGGGCGCGGTCGGCGCGGTCGCAGTTGGGTCTCGCCGTTTGCCGCCGGGTTCCTCGGCTCGCTGTTCTGGCGCTTCGAGTGTGGGCTTGCTGATCTCGCCGGGCTCAGCCTCGCGGTTGGCGTCGGTCTGGCCGAGGCATGGCGCGCGTGCGGCGTCGAGGTCCAGGTGAAATGGCCGAACGACTTGTGGATCCGCGATCGCAAGCTCGCGGGCGTGCTGATCGAGGCCGGTGGCGAGTTCCATGGGCCGAGCCATGTCGTGATCGGGTTGGGCCTGAACCTCGCCTTGCCGGTTGCGCTGCGCGAGGGCCTTGACCAGCCGGTCACCGATCTCGCCGCGCACCTGATGCCGCCGATGGCGCGCAATGCCGCCGTCGGTGTCTGCCTCGACGCGCTGTTCGCGGCGCTGATCGAGTTCGAGCACCAAGGGCTGGCGCCCTTCCTTGCCCGTTGGCCTGCAGTCGATGCGCTCGCCGGCCGCGCGGTCGATGTGATCGAGTCGCAGCGGCGCTGGCACGGGCAGGCCTGCGGCATCGACGAGCGCGGCCGCTTGCGCGTGCAGTGCGGTGATCGGATGCAACACGTGGATGCGGGCGAGATTTCGGTGCGGCTCGCCTGAATCGGTTGGTTTCGGGTGCGCCTGCGACATTGTTCGCCGGACGGACGTGCCATACCATAACGCCACGCCATCACTCTTGGGGGGCTGAATGTCGCGCATGTCCGTTCGATCCACCTACGCCCTCGACGAAGGTACGGCGCGTCGCATCAAGCGGCTCGCCGTGGCGTGGGGCGTGTCGCAGGCGGAAGTGATCCGGCGTTCGGTGCAGCGTGCCGCCGAGCAGACGGAAGGCGCTGCCCTGTCGCCAGCGGACGTTGTGGCGCGATACACCCGCGGCCCGCTGCCGCGAGATGCCGAAGCCACCCGTGCCTTGGTCGAGTCGCTGCGTGGCTTGCGCCACGACGATGACGAGCGACGCGGAACCGCGACGTGATCCACTTCGATACCAATGCCTTGGTCGCGTTGCCGCATTGGATACGCGACGGTCACCCAGTGATCGCGAGGGTGCTTGCGGGAGAACCGGCTGCGGCCTGTGCCGTGGTCTGGTACGAGTTTCTGAGCGGGCCGCTGGCCGCCGAGGAGGCAACGCTGGCGCGCGCATTCCTGCAGGCGGGAATCGTGCCGGTGACCGAAGAGGATGCCGGGTTGGCGGCGCACTGGTTCAATGCTGCGGGGCGGCGACGGACGCTCAAGACCGACGCGCTCATTGCCGCGACGGCGATGCGCGCCGGCGCCGAATTCGCGACCTTGAACACGGCGGATTTCGATCCCTTCGTCGGGTATGGGCTGCGCCTCGTTGCGCCGGCCTGATCCACCTCACGCTATTTCGGGAATCGTCGTTCATGGACCTGCTGTTCGACCTCGGCAATACCCGCATGAAGATCGCTTGCCGCGATGCTGCCGGCGTGCGTTCGTTGGCGGCGCTGGCCTGGGACGCGCCGGATTTTCTGGCTCAGTGGCATGCGTTGCCGCTGGGCGCGCCGGAGCGCATCGCGATCGCCTGCGTGACGCGTGTGCACCGGCTCGAAGCGTTGCAGGAGTTGCTGCGTTCGCGTTTCGGCGACATCGCCACGGCGATCGCGGCGACGCAAGCGGTGTGCGGGCGTTTGCAGGTCGCGTACGCCGATCCGTCGCGGCTTGGCGTTGATCGCTTCCTTGCCCTGCTCGCGGCCTCGCAACTGACGCAGTTGCAGTTGCTGATCGGGGCCGGCACGGCCTTGACCATCGACGCCCTTGGCGCCGATGGCCGACATCTGGGTGGCCTGATCGTCCCCGGTGTGCGTCTGATGCGCGAAGCCATGACCACGGCCGCGCCCGGCGTCGAATGGCATGCCGGTGCGTTCTGCAGCGACTTCGCCAACGACACCGCGTCGGCGCTCGAGTCCGGCATCTGGTGCGCGCTCGCGGGAGCGGTCGAGCGCAGCGCGCAGCGTCTGGCAATGCGGTCCGACGCGGCGCCAGCACTGCTGTTGCATGGTGGCGATGCGGCCATGCTCGCCGCCCAGTTGGGCGTTCCGGCACGGCGCGACGCACTGCTGGTCATGCGTGGACTGGCCGCGTATCTCGATGCCGGCATGGCACAATCGCGCGCCGATTCCGACCGGAACTGTTGATGTTCGCGCGCGTGTTGCTGCTGCTGTTGTTGGCCGCCAACCTTGGATTCGGGGTGTGGCTGGTGCTCGCGCCGCCAGCCGCGATCGCGAGATTGCCGCCGACCGATGCCGGAGTGCCGCAACTGGTCTTGCTCAACGAGCGCGACGGCGCGCCCGGTGACACGGCGGAACTGGCGCGTGCACCAGAGCCGCTTGGCGCCACGGCGGACCTGCGCTGCACCACGCTCGGCCCGTTCCCGACCCAGTCCGACTTGCGCCGGGCAATGGTGGTGCTGACGCCGCTGACCGAGCGCATCCAGTATCGCGAGTCGCGCGCATTGCGTTCGCGTGGCTGGTGGGTGTATCTGCCGGCGTTCGCTTCGCGCGACGCGGCACTGGTCGCGGCACGCGAGCTGTCGGCCAAGGGCGTACGCGACTACTACGTGGTCACCGCTGGCGACCAGGAAAACACCATCTCGCTTGGCCTGTTCCGCGAAGGCGAGAACGCGACGCGGCGGCGTGACGAGGTCAAGGCGCTCGGCCTCGATGCGCGGCTTGAAGAGCGCGCCGAGGACACGCCCGAGTACTGGCTCGACTACGCGGTGAGCCCGGCCCAGCGCTTCGACTGGCGCGACCGCGTGCCCGACCGCATGGAGCTCAAGGCGCGCAATCTGCCCTGCGGCGAGTTGCGCTAGACTCGCGCCCCGCTCACGTTGCCGGCGTAGCTCAGTTGGTAGAGCAACCGCCTTGTAAGCGGTAGGTCGGGGGTTCGACTCCCTTCGCCGGCATGCCTCGCAAGCGCCCAAGGCGCCACCCACATGACCGATCCGATTGCAGCCCTGCATGCGCGTTATCGCGCCAGTTTTCCAGAGAAGCGCGCCGAATTGCAGGCAGCGCTCATCGCTTGGCGTGACCAGCCGGCCGCAGCGGAGCGCATCCTTGAGATCCACCAGTTCACGCACAAGCTGGCCGGCTCGGCCGGTGCCTATGGCTTCGATGCGTTGACCGAACTCGCCCGCACCGCCGATCGCCTGCTGCAGCCGCATGCGCGTGGTGGCAAGGCCCTGGCCGGAGAACATGTCGCCCCGATCGACGCAGCGGTCAGCGCCGTCTGCGACGCGCTCGCCTCGGCCTGACGCCGGGGCTATCCTGCGCGCCCCGTTTGCGCGAGCTGCAACCATGCCCATCGTGACCCTGATCGGCGCGCCTACCGACATCGGCGCCGGACACCGCGGCGCTTCGATGGGACCGGAGGCCTTGCGCGTCGCCCACATCACCGAGGCGCTGCGCGAGCGCGGACTGGAGGTCGAGGATCGCGGCAACCTGATCGGACCGACCAACCCCTGGCAGCCGCCGGTCGACGGTTATCGCCACCTGCCCGAAGTCGTGCAGTGGAACCGCGCCGTCTATGACGCGATGTACCGGGCGTTGGAAGAAGGCCGTCTGCCGGTGCTGCTCGGTGGCGACCACTGCCTCGGGCTCGGCTCGATCACCGCGGTTGCGCGGCACTGTCGCGAACGCGGCAAGAAGCTGATGGTGCTATGGCTCGACGCGCACGCCGACTTCAACACCTCCGACATCACGCCGAGCGGCAATGTGCACGGCATGCCGGTGGCCTGCCTGTGCGGCATCGGGCCGCGCGAGCTGACCCATCTCGGCGGCGACGCGCCGGCGTTGCGCCCGGACCAGATCCGCCAGATCGGCATCCGCTCGGTCGATGCCGGCGAGAAGAGGCTGGTGCGCGAGCACGGCCTCGACATCTACGACATGCGCTACATCGACGAGATCGGCATCAAGCGGGCGATGGAGGAAGCGTTGTCCGATCTCGATGCGAACACGCACCTGCATGTCAGCTTCGATGTCGACTTCCTCGACCCGGAGATCGCGCCCGGCGTCGGCACCACCGTGCCCGGCGGCCCGAACTACCGCGAGGCGCAACTGGTGATGGAAATGATCGCCGACACCGGCCGCCTCGCCTCGCTCGACATCGTCGAGCTCAATCCCGCCTTCGACGACCACAACCGCACCGCCAAGCTCGCGGTCGATCTGGTCGAGAGCCTGTTCGGCAAGTCCACGCTGATGCGAGCGTGATGCGTTCAGAGCGCCGGGCGCACGAGCCGGGGCGTTGCCCCGGGCTCCAGTTTGCGCGCGCCGCAGCCGCTGGCGCACTGCGAAGACCCGAGCGGTCGTAAGAACATCGCGACCATCGTCAAGATCACTGCCAAGTCGTGCCATTCCCGAATTTCACGAAATCAGAATGGCTGGAGAACCAGGACACTCACTCGAAGCCATCGGCGAACAGGTCCTCTGCGGCAGCGTCGGTCGGTAGCGGCCAAGCCCAGGCGCCACGCGACCGAGAGAACACGGCAAGTGTCGTGAACCCGCGGTCGATCGCCATATCCCAAACCATCACGTGCGGCAGGCCTTCGTGGCGCTGCCAGGTCGGCACCGCAGCGTTGATGTCGTCGGTGAAGTAAAGACCCCAATCGGTGCCGACAAACACTTGGCCCGGTCTGAGTGGGTTCGCAACGACACTGTTCGCCGGAATGTTCGGCAGGTTGCCCGACTTGTCGAGCCAGGTGCGGCTTGCACAATTGGCGCTGCAACTGACCTGGTAGACATGCCCCGGCGTGGTCGGCGTGTTCTGGTTGAAACCACCGATCGCGGCATAGGCAACCAGCGTGCTCTGCGCATCGAAGGCCACGTCCATGATCGGGCGATTCGGAAGTACCGCGTTACCCCCGGTCAGATCGACCCAGGTTGCCGGATTGGCCGCACCTTGGCCGAGGTCGCGTCCCCACTGTACGTTGCCGTCGTTCGTGCCGACGATCGCGAACGCCGGATCGGTGACCGCATGGGCGAGCTGATTGATGAACCCGCGCGCACCAAGCGGGCTCGGATTCTTCGTCAAGGTTGGTGAGTTGACGTACCAGGCTGCCGAGCCAACGCCTCCGGTGACGGTCTCCCAGACACGCGTTGTCCCGGCGATCAGCCGGGTACAGCCGTTGACGGCGGTGCAACCACTGCCGGGCGCATCCAGCACGCCGTAACGGTAGAGCTCGAAGGGGGTGACGAAACTCCTCGTGTCGCCTGACCATGCTGGCGACGCAGCGCTTGAGGCGCCCCCCGGCCCATTGACGGCAACACCGATGCTGCCGTTCTGGCTCGAGTAGTACCAGCGTTGCCCACCGTCGGTGCGAACGATCGGATCGATACGCGTGAAGATGCCGTCGCCACCGCGCCGCGTGACCCAGGCAGCAGGACCCAGAGGCTGCGACAGGATTGCGGTATTCGATCCGTTGTCCTGGGCGCCACCACTGATCCCGGGCGTCGCGGCATTCGCGAAGTTGGCGGTGATGTCGCCCGAGTAGAACTCGATGGTGTTGATCGTGTTGTTCAGCGGGATGAACGATGGGGTCGTTGCCGTGGCGTTCGTCGAATACCAGACACCGCCATCACTGCCCAGCAGCAGCCGGTTCGAATCATTCGCCACGTACGCACGCGCGTGGTGGTCGACGTGGACATTGCCGCCGACATACCCGCAGGTGACATTGTCGAAGCTGGCGCCACCATTCGTCGATTTGAAGGCATCGACCGCGCTGGCGATCACCACATTGGGATCGTTCGGGTCGACCGTCAGACCAGCGTCGTACCACATCTGGCTGCCTTCGACGTCGCAGCCACCGAACGCAGTCGACGACCCGATCTGCGTCCAGGTGGCCGCCCGATCGGTGGACTTCCAGACCCCCAACACCCCGTTCGTCAGCGCCGTATCGGAAATCATGGCGTAGACGATCTGGTTGTTCGTCGGCGCCACTGCCAACTCGATACGCCCGACTGCGGTACCCGCCGTCACGCCATTCCCCGTGCCGGTTGGCCAGTTCTGATTGCGCAATGACCAATCGCCGGTGCCCGGACAACCGGTCGCGGGCAGTGTCGCCTTGTACACGCCATTCGCGCCGTTACGATCAAGATCCGGCTGCACCAGTGTTGGTGCACCTCGGGTGCCGATCGCCAGAAGCAGTTCGGTGGTCGCGCCGGCATCGATGGCCAGCAAGCCGGTGACGTCCTGGCGTTGTGTCGCGAACGCGTTCGTGAAACACGGACCGATCCAGTTTGCGCCGGTGTCATTCGATACAAACAGACCGGTCTTCGTGCCGACGATCAGGTTCGCGCTGTTGTTCGGGTCGACGACGACTTTGCCGATCGACTGATACTGCGGAAAATTGCCGACCATCGGGGTCAGCGCCGGACCGAACACATCGAGGCCGAGCACGGTCCATGTTTCGCCCTTGTCGGCGCTGCGCAGCACACCTGCCGAACCGAAGGAGAACGAGCCATAGCGCAGATCGCCGGTTCCCGCATACACCACGTTCGGATTGCTCGGATCAATTTCCAGGTCGCCGATGGCAGTGCTGGCCACTTCCGGGAAATCGGTCTTGACCGACCAGGTGGTGTTGGCCGAACAGCAATTGGTCGTCTTCCAGACACCACCACCGTCGGAGGCAAAATACGCGATCGTCGGATCGACCGGGTCGACGACGATGTCGTTCGTACGCCCTGCTGCGGCGCTGTTGCCCGGGTTCAACGGCATTGGACCCAGCGGCGTAAATGCCGCGGGATTCAGCGCGAGGACGCCGGCACTTGTTTTCTCGCGCACGGCCGCGGTGCCGGAAGGCAATCCGAGGGGAACCCGATGAACTTGACGCGCCGCGTCGGCAAGCCAAGCGGACTTGAATCGCCCAGTCGGATAACTGACTTGTATGGCACGCAGATCACCTGGAGACGGGCTGGCGCGGAGTCCATCCGGCCTTGCCCACCATGGGCCTGAATCTATCGACGCTCCATGGCGCGACGTGGTCGCGCACGCGGAAAGACCCAACAGCACACTGGCGGCAAGCACAACATGGCGCATCGTTTCATCTTCCACGGATCGGCGCGGGAGTGTAGCCCGGAAGCACCACCGCCAACCTTGCGGTTGGTCTGGTCGAGAGCCTGTTCGGCAAGTCGGCGTTGATGCGGGGCTGAGCGCGAACCGGGTCCAGACGCGCAGGGTCTGGGCATGACTTCCGTCACGCGCCGACTTGGTGCATAGCAGCAAGGCTCGCAGGCATGATTCGTATCGATTCGGTTCGCAAGCAGTTCGGAAGCACCGTCGCGCTGCAGGACCTGTCGCTGCAGGTGCAGGCCGGCGAGATCTTTGGTCTGCTCGGGCCGAACGGTGCCGGCAAGTCCACCACGATGTCGCTGCTGACCGGGCTTGCGGCTCCCGATGCCGGCAGCGTGAGCGTGCTCGGCGGCGATCCGCGCGATGCGGCGTTGCGCGCACGCATCGGGTTGGCGCCGCAGTCGCTGGCGTTGTACGCGGAGCTGACCGGGCGCGAGAACATCGCGTTCTTCGCGCGCATGTTCGGCCTCGGTGGCGAACGATTGAAGCGACGGGTCGATGCCGCGCTCGACTTCGTGCAACTCGCCGACCGTCAGCACGACCGCGCCGGCACGTTCTCCGGCGGCATGCAGCGGCGACTGAATTTGGCCGCCGCAATCGTGCACGAGCCCGAGCTCATCTTGCTCGACGAGCCCACCGCCGGTGTCGATCCGCAGTCGCGCAATGCGCTGTTCGACAATGTGCTGGCGCTGAAGGCCGCTGGCCGCACCATCGTCTACACCACGCACTACATGGAGGAGGTCGAGCGGTTGTGCGACCGCGTCGCCATCATTGACCACGGCCGCGTGCTCGCGGTCGACACGGTGCCGGCGCTGCTGCGCGCGCACGCGCCACGGCCGCTGCTGGTGATCGAGCGCGAGGACGGCGCGACGCGCATCGAAACCGACGATCCGCTCAGCGAGCTCAACCGTGCCGCCGCCGCCGGCCCGATCCGCAGCTTCCACGTTGAACAACCGCGTCTGGAGCAGGTGTTCCTGCACCTCACCGGCCGCAGTCTGAGGGATTGAGATGAATGCACTGTTCGCCCTCGCGGCCAAGGACATCCGCCTGTTGCTGCGCAACCGCGCTGCGCTGTTCTTCACCGTTGCCTGGCCGTTGCTGATCGCGTTGTTCTTCGGCGTGATCTTCGGCGGTGGTTCCGGCAGCGCCAAGCCCAAGGTGGCGCTGGTGGTGCAGGATCAGTCCGCGGCCAGCGAACGCTTCGCGCAATCGGTGCTCAAGCTTGAGACCCTCGAAGTCGACCGTCTGGATGCCGCAGCCGCTGAGCAGTTGGTGCGTCAGGGCAAACGCACCGCGGCGATCGTGTTGCCGGAGGGATTTGGCGCGCGCAGCACGCAGGCCTTCAGCGGCGATCCGCCCGAGGTCGGCCTGTGGCTCGATCCGAGTCGGCGCAGCGAGCGCGCGATGATCGAGGGCATGTTGATGAAGCTCGGCGCGGAAGCGATGTTCGCCAACATCAGTGACCCCACAGCGCGCCAGCGGTGGCTGCAGGACTCACGTGCCAGGCTGGATCAGATCGAGCCCGAATCGCGCGCGGCGTTCAGTGACTTCTACGACGCGCTGGACACGATGATGGCGACGTCGCAGGCCAATGCCGACTCCCAGCCGGATGCGGGCGCGGACGCCGATGCGCCGGCGGCGGCGAACACCTTCGTGCCGATCCAGATCGCGGAACGTGAAGTCAGCGTGGTTCGACGTGGGCCGCGCAACGGCTTCGCGATCAGTTTCACCCAGGGCATGAGCTGGGGCCTGTTCGGAGCGCTGATGAGTTTCGTCACCTCGCTGGTGCTGGAACGCATCCAAGGCACCTGGAGCCGGCTGCGCGCGGCGCCGCTGACATCGGCGTCGCTGCTGCTCGGCAAGGCGCTGGCCTGTTTCATCGTGATGCTGGTGACGCTGTTGTTGATCGGCGGCGCCGGAGCCCTGTTGTTCGGCGTCGTCCCGCACTCGTTGCCGAAGCTGCTGCTCGCCTTCGTCGCCGCCACCTTCGCCTTCACCGGCCTGATGATGCTGCTCGCCAGCCTCGGCAAGACCGTGCAGGGCGCCAGCGGTGCCGCCTGGGCGGTGATGATGCCGCTGGCGATGGTCGGTGGCGCCATGATCCCGCTGTTCGCGATGCCGCCGTGGATGGCGCAGCTGTCCAGCGTGAGCCCGGTGAAGTGGGCGGTGCTCGCGATCGAAGGCGCCATCTGGCGCGGCTTCTCGCTCGCGGAAATGGCCACGCCGGTCGCGATCCTGCTCGCAACCGGCGCAGTCTGCGGCCTCGCCGGCGCTTGGCGCATCACTCGCCAGCCGGTTTGAGCATCACGGGTCCGGCACGAACCCGGCGAAGGCGCGCGGTTCGTCGTGGTGCCAGCGCGGGTGGCGGATGACGCCGCGTTCGACCAGGTGCTCGAAGGTGTCGTACTGCACCTGGACGACTTCGTCCGGTCGCGAGGAGCGGCGCTCGAACTGCGTGCTGTTGACCTCGGACCACTCGCGGCGGCCATGCGCGGTGCCGAGTTCGGAGGCGAATTCCTCGCTGCGTCCGCGCTTGGCGTCGGCCATGGGTTGGTCACGGGATGCGCCCAGGCCAGCTTCGGCGGAGGGTGCCGGTGCCGCGCGTTGCGCCATGGCGTCGGCTTCATTTGCAGCTCCCGGTGCCATCGACTTGCGACGCCATTCGTCGTCGCGATAGACCGGCGGCGGCGGCGGTGCGTACATCGGCATGCGCTCGCGGAACACGGCGATGCCGATCACGCCGACGTTCTGCGGGCGGCCGGTGCGTGCTGCATAACTCGCTTCCGGGGCGCTGAACACGAACTGCGCCACCTCGGACATCGACTTGCGCCAGCCGTTGATCTCGGCACGCTCGTAGGGACCGAGCACGTAACCGCCCTGGTAGGGATCGGCGGTTTCGCCAGTGACGGCATTGACGCCGTCGACCGAGAGCACCGCCATCACGCGCTCGCCGATGCGATTTTGCATCAGCACCGCGTAGCGATGTCCGGGTTCGCCGGCGACGTAAGCCTGGCCGCGGCGGTGGTGCACATCGAGTACCGCGCCGGTGTCGCGGTCGACCACTTGCAGGTCGACCAGGTTGTGGACATGCGCCGTGGCCGTGGTGGACAGGACCAGGGAACCGAGCAGTGCAGTGAACAGCGATTTCATGACAGCCTCCGTCGTGGTGTGAGCCATGCAACGGGTGGGTGTCGAAATCGGGGTTCGGAGTTCTACTCGAAGCTGTTCGCGAACAGCGGCGATTCAGCCGAAGTCGCGGCAACCGCCCACGAGAAGCCGTCGCTGGTGCGGTGCTCCCAGCCCCACTTGCGCCACGGGCTGACGCGGAATGCGGCCAGTCCGGAGGCCGGTCCGGCCGGGCGGATCCAGTAGTTCACGCCCAGATCGTAGGTGTCATACAGCGCATCGACGGTGGCCGCGAGTTGGGTATCACGCGGGCCGAGCAGGGCGCCGAAGTAGTCGGCCCAGGCGAGCGCTGCGGTGACTTCGAGGGCGTGTTCCTCGTCGTGCAGCGGGCCCTCCGCGGCGAAGTCGGTACCGTCGTGTTCGATCACGTAGCGCGGGGCCAGTGTGGTGCCGAAGTTGCCGCCCTCGGTGCGCAGCGCGCTGCGCAGGAAGGTGCCGGAGCGACGGATCATGTGGCCGGTGCCGGCGTCTTCGGCGGTGCTGTAGGCGCGACGCAGGGCGTCGGTCAGCAGTGCGGTCATCCAGGTCGATGCGCCGTAGGCGGCGCTGTCCCAGTCGCCAGCGTGCTGGTCGCCGGTGTGATACCAGCCGCCGTCCACACGTACCGCAGGGATGCCAGCGGGCACGCCATTCTGGTGATCGGCGAGCGCGGCGACGATGGCGTTGACGCTGTCGCGGCGCGCCGTGTTGCCGGTGACTTCGTAGTCGATCGCGTGCGCCATCAACTTGAACGCGGCCGAGCGTTCGGTCCAGAAATTGAGTGCGCCGGTCCAGGCATGGGCGCTGCCGGTGTGGGCGTTGGCCGTGCTGGTGATCGCGGCGAGAAAACTCTCGTCGCCGGTGGACCAGAAGGCATAGACCAGCGACTCGTTGAAGGCGTACTTGTTGTCGTCGGGCTTGAGCGTGAACAGGCCGCTGGCGTTGACGCGGGCGCGATAGAAGTCCGCATGGCGCACCGCTTCGCGCAGCGGCTTCAGGAAGCCGCTGCGGAAGTGCAAGGTGAACATGGTTGCGGCGCGGTCGTACAGCCACGGCTCGTAATCGGTCTTGTACGGACACAGCGAGGTGACCAGCGGGTCGTCCTGGTTGATCACGGTGTAGAAGTTGTTCTTCAGCGCGCGGTCGGCCTCGGTGTAGCCGGGCCAGGTCTCGATCGCGTCCATCGCGGCGGGATCGTCGCGAGTCGCAGGCAGGTCAGCGGGCACCGGCACGCTGCGGGTCGGGCGCAGCACGCCCCGGCTCAGCCAGGTCGCGGGCAGCGAGGCGTAGACGTTGGGTTCGAAGACGTTGTCGCCACTGACGAAGCTGCCGCTGGTGACCTGGTGCCAAGTCGTGGCGCGCAGCGCCCGCGCGGGCCGGTTCAGGGTGCGCGCCGTGCTACCCCACTCGACGGTGATGCGCCTGGCGTTGGCCGTGTTCGGGAAACTCACCTCGACCTGCACCAGCGCCACCCGCACCGACTGGCCGTCGATGCCCGCGTCGCTGCGGTGCCGCCACGGCGTCAGTTGCAGCACATAGGCCGGGATCTCGACGCCGCCATCAAGCACGCGCAGCGTTGATAACCCGGCCGCAGTGATCGAGCCGCGCGGAAACGGAACGCCGAAACTGGCGACCGTCGGCGTATTGGCGACGACGACTTCGGTCGCGTGCAGGTCCACCTCGATCGAGCCGACCGGTACCGCCGGCGCCATGAACGGATCGACCGCGACCGCGGAGCCGGTCAGTACCAACAACCACCCACCCAGCCATTTCCAGACGTGCATTGTGCCCTTCCCCCGAATTCTTGGTCACGGACTGTAACGACTCGCGTTCTTTCGAGCCTGTGACCGACAGCGCGTTGCTTGCCACCCATGATGCATGCGCATACCCTGTGCGCATCCCTCCCGCCGAGCAGGCAACGCCATGAGCGCCGTGATCAAGAAGGCGACCAATCTCAGCATTCGCGCCGATCTGCTTGCGGAGGCCAAGGCGTTGCGCGTCAACCTGTCGGCGGAGTTCGAGAAGAGCCTGGCCGAAGTGGTGCGCCGCAAGCGCGAGGAGCAGTGGCTGCTGGAGAACCGCGAGGCGATCGCGGCCTACAACCGCCACATCGAGCGAGATGGCCTGTGGAGCGACGGATTGAGGACGTTCTGATGCGGCGCTTCGACGTCTTCCACAACGACGATACGCAGACGCGCAAGCGGGTGCCGTACTTCGTCGTGCTGCAGTCGGATCTGTTGAGCGGCTTGAGCACGGTGGTGGTGGCACCGCTTGGCTCGGCGAAAGTGGTCGAGGGCAAGACCGCGGCCATGCTGATGCCGGCGGTTGTCGTGGAGGATGCCGAGTTCGTCATCTATCTTCCCGAACTCGCCGCCATCCCCGCGCGCGCCTTGCGCCGGCGGGTGGGCAGCATCGAAGCCAGCCGCGACGCGCTCACCCGCGGTCTAGACCTTCTCTTCAGCGGAATCTGATCCATGTCCAGACGTCGTGTCCTCACCGGCATCAAGCCGACCGGTTCCCCGCATCTCGGCAATTACGTCGGTGCGATCAAGCCCGCGATCGCGGCCAGTCGCGATGCCCAGGTCGATTCGTACTTCTTTCTCGCCGATTACCACGCGCTGATCTCCACCCAGGACCCGTTGCGCGTGCAGCGTTCGACGCTGGAGATCGCAGCGACCTGGCTCGCGCTCGGGCTCGATCCCGAGCGGGTGACGTTCTATCGGCAGTCCGACATCCCTGAGATTCCGGAGCTGACCTGGCTGCTGACCTGCGTCACCGGCAAGGGCCTGCTCAATCGTGCGCATGCCTACAAGGCGGCGGTCGATGCGAACGCGGACGAAGGCGTCGACGCCGACGCCGGCATCAGCGCCGGGCTGTACATGTATCCGGTGTTGATGGCCGCCGACATCCTGATGTTCAACGCGCACGCGGTGCCGGTCGGTCGCGACCAGGTGCAGCACATCGAGATCGCGCGCGACCTGGGCCAGCGCTTCAACCACATCTACGGCGGCGATTACTTCACCTTGCCGGAGGCGCAGGTCGATGCGGACACGGCGACGCTTGCGGGACTCGACGGACGCAAGATGTCGAAGAGCTACGACAACACCATCCCGCTCTGGGACGAGCCCGCCACCATGCGCAAGCTGGTGATGGGCATCGTCACCAATTCGCAGGCACCGGGCGAGGCGAAGGATGCGGACGCCTCGCACGTGTTCTCGATCTACCAGGCCTTCGCCACGCCCGCGGAAACCGCGGCGATGCGCAAGGCGTACCAGGACGGGATCAGTTGGGGCGAGGCCAAGCAGGCCTTGTTCGAGCGCATCGACCAGGACATTGCTCCGGCACGCGAACGCTATCGCCACTACATCGCCCACCCGCAGGAAGTGGAGTCCTTGCTGCTGCGCGGCGCCGAGCGCGCGCGCGCGCAGTCGCAGCCGTTCATCGCCAGATTGCGCGAGGCGGTGGGGCTGCGCTCGCTGGCGCAGTCGGGTGCAGTCTCGACGCCAACGCAAGGCCCTGCGCAGGGACTGCAGCCGGAGCTGAAGCAGTATCGCGACGGTGATGGCCAGTTCTACTTCAAGCTCGCCGAGAAATCGGCGGGCGTGCTGGCGCAGAGCATCGGTTTTGCGAATGGCCGCGATGCCGGTTCGGCGATCACGCGCGTCAAGCGCGGCGAGGCGGCGATCGCAAATGGCGAGCTGGTGCTGGACGCAGCTGCCATCGCCTATGTGCCGGATGCGGTCGATCCAGCCGATGCCGTGGCGGCGCTCGCGGCGCTGGTCGCGCAAGAAGCAGCGGCGCAGGCGAAGAAGCAGACGGCATCGTGAACCTGTTGGCGCTGATCCTGTTTCTGCCCTGGTTCGCGATCCTCGGCGGCGTGTTCTGGTGGTTGCCGCGCGAACGCCCGCGCGGAACCTGGCGCAACCGCTTCGATGTCATCGCGCTGGTGCTGGCGCTGGCGGCTTCGGTGTTCGGCATGCGTGCGGGCTTGTCCACCGACGCCAGTGGCCACCACGTGATCTGGAAACAGGTGCTGGCCTGTCTCTATGCCTACGGCGCCTTCGTTGCGGTGCTGGTTGTGGCCGCCGTGGCGCGAACGCGGCGGCGCTAGACTGTTGCGATCCGGAGACCGCGATGACCGAACGTCCGCCGCTCACCCATCTGCTCGATGCCCTGCGCGGCGGCGACCGTGGCGCTCAGAGCCAGCTGTTCGCACTGGTCTACGACGAGCTGAAGCGCATCGCCCGCGGCCACCTGCGGCGCGGTCGCCAGGGGCTGACGGTGAACCCGAGCACGCTGGTGCACGAAGCCTTCCTGAAGTTCCACAACGCCGGTTCCGGCAACCTGCAGAACTCGGCGCACTTTTACAACGTGATGGCGCAGGCGATGCGCCAGGTGTTGCTGGACCTGGCGCGCCATCACGCCGCCGAGCGGCATGGCGGCGCGCTGGTGCGCACCGAACTTGGCGACGAGATTCCCGACGATCTGTCGCTCGACACCCTGCTCGAAGTCGATGACGCCCTGACCAAGCTGGCGGCCTGCGATGCCGACCTGGCACAGCTGGTGGAGTGGCACTTCTTCGGCGGCCTGCAGTTCACCGAGATCGCCGCGCTGCGCGGCCAGAACGAGCGCACCGTACGCCGCCACTGGGACATGGCGCGCGCGTTCCTGCTCAAGGCGATGCACGGCGCCGACGCGGGCGCCTGAGCCGTGCAGCCCGCGCACTGGCAACGCCTGAAGCCCTGGCTGGAGCGACTGCTGGACGTCGAGGTCGGTGCGCGTGCGAGCATTCTCGACGCGCTGCCGAAAGTCGACCGCGAATTGCGCGTCGATCTGGAAGCGTTGCTGCGCGAGCACGATGCCGGCGCCAGCCTTGACCAGGGCGCGGTCGCGATCGCAGCGCCGTTGATCGATGCCGGACATTCCACGGCCGAGCTCGAGGGCGAGCGCGTCGGTCAGCAGATCGGCCCGTATCGCCTGTAGCGCCTGCTGGGCAGCGGCGGCATGGGCGCGGTGTACCTGGCCGAGCGCGAGCAGGAAGGTTTCACTCAGCGCGTGGCGTTGAAGGTGATTCGAAACGTCATCGGCGGCAGTTCGGCGCGCAGGCGCTTCGATCGCGAGCGCCAAATTCTGGCCGAACTGAAGCATCCCAACATCGCGCAGCTGCTCGACGGCGGCAGCACCGAGGATGGCGCGCCGTACTACACGATGGAGTACGTCGAGGGCGTACCGATCAGCGATTTTTGCCGCGGTCGTGGCGAGGATCTGCGCCTGCCGCTGCGACTGATGCTGAAGGTCGCCGCGGCGCTCGCGCATGCACACCAGCGCCTGGTCATCCATCGCGACATCAAGCCGTCGAACATCCTGGTGACGGCCGAGCGGCACGTGAAGCTGCTCGACTTCGGTATCGCCAAGCCGGTGTCGGTCACTGCCGGCGCCTCGCTCACGCGCGGCACGCTCGGGCCGATGACGCCGGAGTACGCAGCGCCGGAGCAGTTTCGCGGCGGCGCCATCACCGTCGCCACCGACATCTACCAGTTCGGCGTGCTGCTCTATCGCCTGCTCACCGGACGCCTGCCCTACGACGCCGACCCGCACGACAACCTCGGCTGGGCGCGCGCGGTCACCGATCAGGAGCCGATGGCACTGGTGCGCGCGCTCACGGTGACGCGGCGGCGCGGGCGCAGCGATGACGGCGAGCCGCTGCTGCGGCGTGGTGCCGACCCGCGCCGGCTGCGGCGCTGGCTAAGCGGCGATCTCGACGCGGTGGTGCGCAAGGCGCTGGCCAAGCGTCCGGAAGATCGCTACCGCTCGATGGATGCGCTGATCGCCGACCTCGAAGCCTTCCTGCGCGGCGATCCGGTCGCGGCGCGACGCACCGGCACCGTCGACCGGCTGCGGCGCTTCGTCACGCGACACCTCGTCGCGGTGGCTACCGGCTGCCTGTTTGGCCTGGCGCTGATCGGCGCCACGGTGTTCGCGCTGGGCGAGGCTCGCCATGCGCGCGACGAGGCGGCGCGTGCGAATGCGGCGGTCGGATTCGTCGAGGAGATGTTTCGCCAGCTTGACCCAAGTCGTGGCGGCGCGCGCGAACTGCGCGCCCAGGCCATGCTCGAGTTCGCCGCCGCTCGCATCGAACGCGACAGCGACGGGCAGCCACTTCTGTTGGTGCGCCTCGATCTGCTGGTCGGCAACGCCTTCGTCACGCTCGGCGATCTGGTGCAGGCTGGGCGCCGCTTTGAGCACGCGCGTAGCCTGCTGCAGCGGGTGCCCGACACCGACCCGCCGCTGGTCGCCCAGGTGCTGGAGCGCGCGGCCTGGACCACCTATCGCGGTGGCCAGGTCGATGCGGCGCGGGCCCTGCTTGATGAGGCCGAACAGCTGCTGGTGGCAGTCGACACGAGCAGTGCCGATGTCGCCATCGCCATCACCAACAGCCGCGCGATTTTCGAGCGCGACCGCGGCCGCTATGCGCAAGCCTTGCCGTTCTCCGAGCGCGCACTGGAGCTGGCACGACGCTTCGATCCACCGGGTGGCAGCGAACGCGCAGCGCGCGCGCAGCTGCGGCTGGCCGCGGCGTACAAGGACGTTGGGCGCTTCGAGGAAGCGGTGGAGCAGTGCCGCGGCGCGCGCCGTTGGCTGGCGGCGAATCTGGGCGAGCAGGATCTGCTCACCGTCAGCGCCGACGAGTCGCTCGGCTGGATCCTCACCTCCACCGACCGCCTCGGCGAGGCCGAGGCCCTGCTCGAAGCGGCCGGTGCGCGATTGCGCGAAGCGCTGGGTCCGGACAGCACTCGCTACGCGACCAATCTGTTCAATCGCGGCTTGTTGTATCGGCGCCTGGGTCAGATCGAGCGCGCGCATGCGGCCTTTGTCGAGGTGACCGACATCTATGTGCGCAGCTCCGGCGGGGAATCGCTGGGCCTTGGCTGGGCGCTGTGGAATCTCGGCAACCTCTCGCTGGAACTCGGCCGCGTGGACGCAGCCATCGCTGAACTGGAACGCGCCGATGCGATCTGGCAGCAGGCGATGGCCGGGACCTCGCCGGTGCAGGCGCAATTGTGGGCCGACCTCGCCGGTGCCCGTATCCGTGGCGGGCAATCGCGCGAAGCGCTGCAGGCGCTACCGGCGGCAGTGCAGCGGGTGCGCGCGGCCGGCCTGGGCGACGACGAAGTGGTGGTGCGCCTGCTGGCACTGCAAGCCGCTGCCGCAAGCGTAGAAGGCGACACCGTCGTCGCCGCCAACGCGCGTGCACAGGCGCTTCATGAAGCCGATCGCGTCGCCACGAGCGTCGGTGCGCGGCGCGAGTTGCAGGCGCGAGTCGAGACCTGGAGTGCGCTGCGCGCGGATGCATCGGTGACCGCGCGCGACTGAAGCGACGCAATGTCCGGTCGCCCAGCCGGACTTCGTACAGAACGGAGACTCCCAACCGAGGCCTCCGCCATGAACACTCGCAAGCTGATTCTCGCCGCCGTCCTTTGCGTCAGTGCTTCCGCTGAAGCTGCGGTCTTCTGCGTCGGCGATTCCGCCGCGCTGACCCAGGCCCTGGCCACGGCCGGCAGCAACGCCTGGGGCGACGCCATCCGCGTGCGTCAAGGCACCTTCGTCGCGCCCGTCGGCGGCTGGGTCTTCGGCCCAAGTGCGCCCGATCAGGACAAAGCCCTGTCGATTTCGGGCGGTTGGGACGCCGGCTGCGGTCTGCAGTCGCTCGACAGCAGCCTGACCCGGCTGTCTGGCGGCGGCACCCGCCGCATCCTCGCGATTTCGCGCGGTACCGGCAACTCCGCCGAACTCGAGATCTCCGGACTCAGCTTCATTAGCGCAGTCTCATCGGTTGACGACTACTCCAACAATCTGGGGCTGGCATTTCGCGTCTACAGCGGTAGCCACAGCGGGCCGCTGCGGATCGAGAACGTGATCGTGCGCGACAACACCAGTTTCTATGGCGTTGAGGCAGTTCACCTGTTGTCGAGCGGGCCGATGTACTTCCGCAACAACCTCGTGGTTGACAACGAGTCCGGCGTCGGTGGCATGGGCGTGAGGTTCAATGGCTCCGGCACCGCCTACATCAGCAACAACACGATCGTGAACAACACCACGCTGAGTTCGCCGAGCGTCGGTATGGGGCTGAGCGTGTCCGGCGGCGGTTTGCGCTACGTGACCAACAACATCATCTGGGGCAACGCTGCGCTTGCCGGATCCTGTGACGTGGCATCCGACGCCATGGTCCTGATGATCTACAACAACGTTGGCTCGATCTGCGGCGTGAACTCAGCCGGCAGCATCGGCAACAACAGCGTCGATCCGATGTTCGTGTCAGCCACAGACTATCGCCTGAAGCCGGATTCCCTGCTGCATAACCTGGGTGACAACTCGCCATTCGGCGGACTTGCGCCGTACGACCTGATCGGCAACGCGCGAATCCTGGACGGCGTGACCGACCTCGGTGCCTACGAGTCGCAGATGAGCGCGATCTTCAAGAACTCATTTGAATGAACCCGGGCCTACGGGCTTGCAGGACGGGGCGCACTGCGATGAACTCGCACCATGGCCCGTGAACCGAAATTGCCGCAGTCGGAAGCCGAACAGCGCCGCGAGCTCGGCGGCTACAGCGAGGCCGAGTTCGATCGCGAGTTCGTGCGCTCGCAACGCTCGGACCTGGCCAGTGTCGCGGTCCGCGTCGTGTTGCTGCTCATCGTCTACGGCTTGCTGGCGCGTGCGATCCACCGCTTCGATCCGCCGCCGTGGTTGCTGGTGTTGCCGTTCGCGAGCGAGTTCCTCGCGATCTTCGTGGTCGGCTGGTTCCTGTCGCGGTTCGTGGTCTCGTGCAAGAGCTTTCGCAAGAGCGCCGGTGGCACCGCGCTGTTGCTGTTCTGGATCTTGCTGATCGGCGGCGGCATGGCGGCCGCGATCGTGTTCAACCCTGGCGGCGCCGGCCCTGCCGACACGCCGCGACAGGCGTTCGCGGAAGCCTGGCAGTGGATCGTGCGCACCGACCTGCACTGGGCACTGGCGGCGATGTTCGCGGCCCTGCTCGGCTCGACCTTCCAGGAGGTCGTGCGCTGGAAGCAGGAGCGCGGCGTGTTCGTGTGGGCCGCGATCATGACTGCCGGCTTCCGCTTCGGCATCGCTTTCCTGGTCGCCTTCCTCGCCACCTTCGTGCTGATCTTCGCCGGCGAGTTGCTGCTGCCGCTGGTGGGTCGGCTGTTCGACGGCGGCGGCAGTGCGCTCACCTGGGTCGTCTATGGCTTCATCGTGCTGGTTGAAGTGCTGACCCTGGTCGTCGCGGTGCTGATGCACCGCGATGCGCTGAAGCCGAAGTCGGCGAAGGCCGCACCGAGCAAGCCCCAGCGCGGCGTCTTGCCCTGAGTTCCCGACTGCGGCTCAGGACACGATTCCCGACACGGCCGCGTCGCTGCGCACGACGCGATCGCGGCCCTCGCGCTTGGCCTGGTAGAGCGCGGCGTCGGCGAGCTGGATCAGCCGCTCAGGCGTTTCACTGGCGAGCGGCACGCCGGCGTGGAAGCCGATGCTGACGGTCAGGCGGGCTTGCTCACCGGCGAACATGATCGGGCTGCGCTGGACCAGGCCGCGGAAAGCCTCGAGCTGCGCCATCGCCTCGTCCGCAGTCGCGCCGACGATCACCACGATGAACTCCTCGCCGCCGTAACGCACGATCAGGTCGCTCTCGCGGCGGAAGCTCTGCGCGAGCAACTGCGCCACGTGTTGCAGCGAGGCATCACCGAAGGGGTGGCCGAAGCTGTCGTTGATGCGCTTGAAGTGGTCGACGTCGATCATCGCAACCGTCATGCCCAGCTGATTGCGGCTGCACAGGCGCAAGCGCAACGGCAGTTCGTGATCGAGATGGATGCGGTTGTGCAGTCCGGTCAGGGCGTCGCGGCGATTGGCTTCGGCGAGTCTGGCATTGGCATCGTGCAGGCGCAGGTTCAGCCGGCGCAAGGTGATGGCCCAGATCAGGATCAGGCCGGCGACCAGTACGGCGATGATCAGCGTGCGCCAGAACAGCCGGTAGTCGAAACCCTGCTCGAATCGCACTGCCAGCCAGCGGTTCATGATCGCCTGGGTATCGCGTGGGCCGATCGACTGCGCCAGCTTGCCGAACACGCGCGCCAGCATCGGTTCGTCCTTGCGCGTTGCGATGCCAAGCTGCGCCTGCTCGCCGGTCCAGCCGGCGATCTTCAGGTCCAGCACCTTGTTCTGTTGCAGCAGGTGGCCCATGCTGGCCATGTTGCCGAGCACGCCGAACAACTCGCCGGACTGCACGCGTCCGAAGCCATCGGCGTAGCTGTCGATCTCGACCAGGCGGATGCCGGGGTACTTGCTTCGGAACAATTCCTGCGCCGCGAAGCCCTTGAGGATGCCGAGCGGGCGATCGGCGACCTGGACGATGCTGGCGATGTGCTGCACGTCGCCGCGCGTGACCACCACGATCGGCAGTTCCAGATAGGGACGGGTGAAGTCCAGATAGACCTCGCGCTCGGGCGTGGCATTGGCGAGCGACAGCAGGTCGCAGTCGCCGTGCCGAACGCGCTCCAAGCTCTGCGTCCAGTCGGCGGTCGCCACCAGTTTCAGCGAGAGTTGCCCACGGCTTGCCATCAATGCAAGAAAGTCGGCCGCCATGCCGACATGCCGACCCTGCGCGTCGATCTGTTCCAGCGGCGGCCAGTCGGGGTCGACGCAGAAGCGGATCGAGCCCTTGGCTTGCAGGTAGGCGCGTTCCTCGTCGGTCCAGTCGATGCCGGTCGCAGCCAGCAGCGGGCCGGCCAGCAGGCACAAACCAAGCACGATGGAGCGAACCGCGAGCGGGCACATGCGGCGAGTGTGCAAGAGCCGTTTCGCGCTGCAAAGCAGGCTGAGGTGAACAAACGCGCCGTATCCCGGCGCGCCGGCCTCAGTTCGCGCGCGCCAGGTCGTCGAGCATCACCTTGAGGAAACGCGCGGCTTCGCCGCCGGTGCAGGCGCGGTGGTCGAAGGTCAGCGACAGCGGCATCACCTTGTGGGTTTCGATGCCTCCCATCACTGGCACGAGTTGGTAGCGGCCCTTGCCGGCGCCGATGATGGCGACGCAGGGCGGCACGATGATCGGGGTCGCGTAGCGGCCGGCGTACATGCCGAAGTTCGACAGCGAGATGGTGTAGCCCTTCAGCTCATCGGCGGCGATCGAACGGTCCTCGACCTGGGCACGCAGGCGGTTCACGCCTTCGCGGATACTGCGTGCGTCGAGCATGTCGGCATTGCGTAGCGCCGGCACGAACAGGCCCTCGGGCGTGTCGACGGCAATGCCGACATCGACGCGCGTGTGCAGGGTGCGCGTGCTGTTTTGCATGTCGAACCAGGCATTGAGTGCCGGCTCGGCCTTGCAGGCGGCGACGATGGCGCGGATCAGGCGCGCGGTGATGTCGTTGCCCGGCGTCCATGCGTGCAGGTCGGCGTCGTCGCAGAGCGTCGTGGGTACGACCTGGGCATGCGCCTCGGCCATGATGCGCGCCATGTTGCGACGTACACCGCGGATCGGTTCCGGCTGGCCCGAGGCCTGCACGGTCGGTGGCGTGGTGCGCACGGGCTTGCCGGCGAGGGAGCGGGGGTCGGCTGCAAAGCTTCCCTCACCCCCGGCCCCTCTCCCGGGGGGAGAGGGGAGAGGAGAGGGTCGCGGCGCGCTCGCGCCTGCCGGTGTTGCGGGGGGCGCGGCGTTCAAGCTTGCCGGATTCGCCGCCGCGCCCTTCACGTCTTGCATCGAGATCACGCCATCGGCGCCGCTCGGGCGCACGCGCGCCAGGTCGACGCCGAGTTTCTTCGCCAGCGCGCGCACCGCCGGCATCGCCTTGATGCCGCCGATCGCGATTGCCGCTTCGTGCTTGACCTCGTCGCTGGCCTGCATCGCCCCGACCACAGTGCCAGCATCCGCTCTGCTCCCCTCTCCTCCCGGGAGAGGGGCTGGGGGTGAGGGGCTCTGCGCCTTGCTCGTCTCTCCCCCTGGTGGGAGAGGGACCGAGGGTGAGGGCGCTTTCGCCTTTGGCGCATGATGATGCCCGGTGTCCTCGGCCTCCGCGCGCTGCGGCAGGCTGGGGTCGACATCGAAGGTCGCGAGCGGCGCGCCGGTGTCGATCACGTCGCCGGCCTGGCCATGCAATTTCGTGACCACGCCCGAGAACGGCGAGGGCACCTCGACCACGGCCTTCGCTGTCTCCATCGACACCATCGGCTGGTCGAGCAGCACCTTGTCGCCCTCCTTGACCAGCCATTCGACGATCTCGGCGTCGGGCAGGCCTTCGCCGAGGTCGGGCAGATGGAAATCCTTGATCGTGCTCATGGGTGCTCTCCTCTCGGACCTAGCGATACGCCAACGTGCGCTTCGCCGCCGCGAGGATGCGGTCGACGCTGGGCAGATATTTCATTTCGAGGCGGAACAGCGGCATCGGGGTGTCGTAGCCGGTGACGCGTTCGACCGGTGCGACCAGATCGAACATCGCCTTCTCGGCGAGTTGCGCAGCGACTTCGGCGCCAATGCCACCGCTGCGGGCGGCCTCATGCACGATCACGCAGCGCCCGGTCTTCTTCACCGATTCGTGGATGGTGTCGAAGTCGAGCGGCTTCACCGTGGCGACGTCGATCACTTCGGCAGCGATGCCCTCCTGCGCCAGCGCATCGGCGGCTTCCAGAGTTTCCTTGACGTGTGCGCCCCAGGTCACCAGGGTGAGATCGCTGCCATCGCGAAGCACGAAGCAGACATCGAGCGGCAGCGCCTCGCCGTCGTCCGGCACTTCTTCCTTGTACTGGCGATAGATGCGTTTGGGCTCGAAGAAGATCACCGGGTCCGGGTCGCGGATCGCCGCGAGCAGCAGCCCGTAGGCGCGCGCCGGGCTCGAGGGGATGACCACGCGCAGCCCGGGGATATGCGCGAACAGCGCTTCCGGTGCTTCCGAATGATGTTCCGGCGCGCGGATGCCGCCGCCCCAGGGCGCGCGCAGCACCATCGGGCAGTGCAGGCGGCCGCGGGTGCGATTGCGCATGCGCGCGGCGTGGCAGACGATGTGGTCAAACATCGGGTAGATGAAACCGTCGAACTGCGCCTCGGCCACCGGCTTCATGCCCTGGAAGGCCATGCCCACCGCGAGCCCGGCGATCGAGGTCTCATCGAGCGGGGTATCGATGATGCGCTCGGAACCGAAGCGCGCGTGCAGTCCGGCGGTGGCGCGGAACACGCCGCCGTTGACACCGACGTCCTCGCCGAGCACGACCACGCTCGGGTCGTGCTTGAGTTCGTAGGCCAGCGCCTGCGTCACCGCTTCGATCAGGGTGATCTCAGCCATGCGCGCGGCCCTCCCAGGCGAGCGCTTGCGCGCGCTGTGCGGCGATGTCGTGTGGCGCCTCGGCGTAGAGGAAGTCGAAGATCGCCTCGATCGGTTGCGACTTCGTTTCCAGATAGGCATTCACTTCGACATCGACCTCGCGCCCGCATTGTTCCTTCCACGCCTGTTCGCGCGCTTCGTCCCAGGCACCGAGCGACTCCAGATACTTGCGCAAACGCTTCAGCGGTTCGCGCTCCCAGGCCGCCTTCACTTCCTCGTCCGGTCGATAGCGGCGCGCGTCGTCCGCCGTGGTGTGGTCGGACAGGCGATAGGTGACCGCCTCGATCACGCTGCCGCCGCCGCCGCGGCGCGCGCGCTCGATCGCTTCCTGCATCACCGCGAGCATTGCGATGACGTCGTTGCCATCGACCTGCAGTGACTGCAGTCCACCGGCCAGGCCTTTCTGTGCCAGCGTCTCGGCGCCGGTCTGGGCGCTGCGCGGTACCGAGATCGCCCACTGGTTGTTCACGATCACGCCAACGTAGGGCAGGGTGAAGGCGCCGGCGGAATTGATCGCGGCATAGAAGTCG
>Ga0073899_10000828_pt1 | contig 28595 bp, 25 predicted proteins | sample KloWWTmetaKNB5Ph_FD_88975 | JGI IMG/M metagenome (GOLD analysis project Ga0073899, IMG submission 88975) | Active sludge microbial communities from Klosterneuburg, Austria, studying microevolution and ecology of nitrifiers - Klosterneuburg... | ecosystem: Engineered > WWTP > Aerobic digester >... | reverse complement strand
GCGGATGCTGTTCGCGGAGATCAAAGTTCGCTTTGTGGCGTCCTGATCGATCGCGTTCAAGTGCTATAAATGGCGTCCGCACAGTGCGGACAACCGGCGGCGCAATGCGTCGTCGGTGCAGATATCGTTCAGGAGATTCGCATGGGTTTTTTCGACAAGATTCTCAACACACTCGGATTCGGCAGCGCTGCCGCAGCAACTCCAGCGCCGACGCCCAAACCAGCAGCTCTGGAGCCGATTTTCGTCGAGCCGCCAAAAGCTTCCGCTCCTGCCAAGACGACCGAAGCGCCCATTTTGAAGGTTGAGGCACCAACGGCGATTGCGGTCGTCGATGTCGTCGCGCAATTGGAAGAACGCGCCAAGAAGAGCGCCCAGAAACTCAACTGGCGCACTTCCATCGTCGACCTGCTCAAGTTGCTCGATATCGATAGCAGCCTCGCTGCACGCAAGGAACTGGCGCAGGAACTTGACTGCCCGGACGAATTGATGGCCGATTCCGCAAAGATGAATGTTTGGCTGCACAAGGCCGTGCTCGCGCGCATCGCGACGAATGGCGGCAACGTGCCTGCCGACCTGCTCGACTGAACCACGGCCACGGGAGGGTTTGATCATGAATATTCAGGACATCCTGGCCTCGACCGGCGGCTTCGGTTCGATCGCCAAGGAACTCGGCATCAGTGAATCGCAAGTGGCGAGCGGTGCCCAGGCATTGCTTCCGGCGATCCTCGGCGGATTCAAGCGCCAGGCGAATGCGCAGCCTTCGGGCATGGACGCGCTCGGTGGGCTGCTCGGGCAATTGGGTGGTGGCGGATTGCTCGACAATCTGCTGTCGCCGGAACCGACGCAGGTAAATCGCGGCAACGACGTGCTCGGCCAGATCTTTGGTACGCGCGAAGTCAGTCGTCAGGTGGCGCAGCACGCATCGACGCAATCCGGACTCAGCCCGGACTTGCTCAAGAAGATGTTGCCGATGCTGGCGATGCTGGTCGCGGGCTACATGGCCAAGCAACAGGGTGGTGCGGCAACAGCGCCGGCGCAGGATGGCGGCATCCTCGGAGGGCTCGGTGGACTGATCGGCGGCATGCTCGGAGGCGGCGGGCAGCAACCCGCATCGAACCGGGGTGGAGGTGGACTGGGCGGCATGCTTGACCTCAATGGTGACGGCAACGCACTCGATGACATTCTCGGCATGGTGCAGAAGTCGATGCGCTGATCGTCTGCCGGAGGCACCCGGCAACGCCGTTTAACGCGACGTCGGGTGTGTTCTGCGGTGATCCATGCAAAGAGACGTAACGGCCATGATTCCCGGAAGCACGGCGAAGCGGATGTGGCGATCCGAACGAATCTTGATGTGGTCGCGGTTCGCGGTCACGACGTTCGCCGTGCTTGGCAGTGCGATCGCCGGCGCGGGCGAGTCACCGAGGTGCCCTGACCTGGCTGGGCACTATCGCATCGATGGATTCGGCCCCGTACTCGGTGATGCGCTCGAAGCACTGAACTTGAGTTCGGCCGGCTTTCAAGACAGCGAAGTGAAGCTGGCCGGGTCGGCGGATACGGCGCTGAGTTTTTGGATCAAAGTCGGCAAGACCGGTGTGATGGGTAATCGCCCCAGTCTCGTGTTGACGCGAGGCATCGACTACGACTGCGTCGACGGTGCCGTCGTGCTGAAGCACGCGGCGTCAAGCGGTCGGCAGACCCAAGAGGGCTGGCTGGAAGGTCGCTCGATCGTGCGACTCGCACCAGACGGTCGTGGCGGTCTCGGTCTCGGTACCGAGTTCCATGGGCGCCAGCGCACCACGTTGTACAGCTATGACTCCGCGCGCATCAGTGTGCCCAAACTCGGCACCGCGCGCACGCTGGCGGAAGGCATCCGCTGGCCGAACATCCGTGAGCCGCGGCCCGTTTCCGAAACCTACGTGCCGGCACCCGAATCCGCGCAGGTGCTCGCGATGCGTCAAATGCTCGATGCGACACTTCTCGGTGGCGTGACGCTCGGTGGCTTGAAGGACAGCGATGAAGGCGTGCTCGCCAGCCTGAGCACACCGCGTTCCAACGATGTCGTCGCCTTCGAGGACCGCCTACGCGACGCCGCCATTTTCTATCAAGTGAAGCGTTCGCCGATCTGGTCGAGCAATCAGTATTCCCTGCAATTCCTGTTTGCTGCCGAGGGCGCGGAAAAACGCAGTTGGCACCCGAGCGAATTCCGTGTGCAACATGAAATCGAGCGGATGCAGCACCCGATGATTAGTGTGAGCAAGGTCGAGGACACCGCCGATGGCTATCTCGCCACGCTCAGTGTGATCGGCCCGGAATCGGTTGAGACGATCTTGCAGCGTCTGCGCCTGAACACCACGATGTTCGGAAAGATCGAAGTGCTCGACGATACGCCGCATCCGAGCGCGCGCAATCTGCGTATCGTGCGCCTGCGCTTGAGTCTGCCGTAACCCTCGCTGCGCCGCACAGTTGACCAACGGTTTATTCGATGACGTCGGCACGTCGAGCCGCGACTGCCGAGGAATGTCGTGCAAGCAGCCAGATGCCGGCGATCACAATCGCGGTGCCGCTGATTTGGATCGGCGTGATCGTTTCGCCGAGCAGCCACCAACCGAAGAACAGCAGCGATACCGGCCCGACCATTGCAGTTTGCGAGGTGCTGGCCGGGCCGATACGGTCGATCGCAAACATCGTGAAGTAGACCGGGACGACGGTGCAGAACAGCGCATTGATCGCGGACAACAAATACACCGCATGCGGTTGCAACAAGTCGCTGACATTGCGGGTGATCGAGAAATGTACCAAAACGGCGATTGTCGACACGCACATCGCATAGGCGACAAGACGCAGGCTGCTGAGGCGCTTCAGCAGTTCACCCGAGAGCAGCAGATAGAACGCATAACTGAGCGCTGCGCCGAACACGAGTAGCGACCCGAAGGCGACGTGCTGGCCATCGACGCGCAGATTTTCGGCGAATACCAACACGATACCGGCGTAACTCACGCCCATCGCGAGCCACTGTGCGCGCGCGACCGGTTTCTTCAGGAACAACAGGCCGATGAGCAACACCAGGGTTGGATTCAGAAACAGGATCAGGCGTTCCAGGGAGGCGCTGACGTATTCGAGTCCCCAGAAATCGAGGAAGCTGGACAGGTAGTAGCCGAGTAGTCCAAGCAACACGATACGCCAGCGCGTGCGCGCGTCGAGAGGCACTTGGATGCGCGACGCCTTGACAGTTTCGAGCAGCGCAACAGTAGCGAACACTGGCAGCGAGAACAGCATGCGTAATGCCAGCACCGTCGTCGCATCGACCCCGTGCCGATAGATCAGCTTCGCAACAATGGCCTTACCCGAAAACAACACGGCAGCGATCAACGCGAACCAGAAGCCAGTGCGAGCGCGTTGTTTCGAATACACGAATGGGCCTCATCGCTTTCGGGAGCGCGCATTCTGACGGAGTCGCCGTGAATACGTGGCAGTGATCCAGACGTGCCGCGGTGACGCAGTGCTGACGCGCTATAGTCGGCGTGCTCCATTGGTCTTCTTGCCCTGCGCATTGGCTTCGCCATCGTGCAGTGCGTCCGTCACGCGTGTCCCGTGACTTGCTTCCGTCAAGGATCGATCATGTCGGGCTACTGCACCCGCGTCACCACCGTGCATCTGGGTGGTCACGATTACCGCATCCGTTCGCTCAGTGACCGGCAACAGTTTGCCGACCCGCTCGGACGTGCCGCGAAGGCCGGCATCTCCTCTGCAAATTGGAGCTTGTTTGGGCAGCTCTGGCCATCGGGCCGCTTGTTGGCCGAGGCGATGTCGGAGTTTGATATCGCCGGAAAGCGCATTCTTGAACTGGGTTGTGGCCTCGGCCTATCCAGTCTCGTATTGACGCGACGTGGTGCTGACGTGACCGCCACTGATCATCATCCACTGGCCGAAGTGTTTTTGTCGCACAACGCCGGGCTCAATGGCATCGGCATTCCGCATTACCACGATCTGCAATGGGCGGTGCCGGATACCGATTTGGGGCGCTTCGAACTGATTATCGCCAGCGACGTGCTCTACGAACGCGACCACGCCGCGTTGTTGACTGCGCTGTGCGAACGCCACGCACAACCCAAGTCAGAAATCGTCATCACCGATCCCGGTCGTGGCAACAGCGGTAGCTTTACCCGCGCCTTGGCGTTGCAGGGCTTCAGCATGGAAGAAACGCGATCACGCTTCGATGCCAACGATCGCCCACCGTTCCGCGGCCGGTTGCTGCATTACCGACGCGGTTGATCAGTGAAAATCGCGTGAGTGTGTGGTGAGTTCGCCAAGTAGCGCGTTGTAGTTGTGCAGGCGTTCGGCGATGACGTGCTGGACGCCATCGACACGTTGGACGTGGCCATCGACGCCGAGCAGGCGTGATTCGAGCAGGATGCGTCGCTGTGCTTCGGCGACGCGCAGCCAGATCACCAGATTGACGATGCCGGTTTCGTCTTCCAGCGTGACGAAAGTGACGCCACTCGCCGTGCCCGGACGTTGCCGAACGGTGACGAGTCCGGCGACGCGCACGCGCGCATCATGTGGGCGTTGCCCGAGTTCCGATGCGGACAACGCTCGCCGGGTACGCAACTGCTTCCGCACCAGTGACACCGGATGCGCCTTCAGTGACAGGCCGATGCGCGCATAGTCGGCGGCGACATCCTCGAACAGACTGGGCTGGGTCAGCGTGACCGATTCCTCGGCGATGCGTGCCTGCCCAAATACCGGCGTCGGTGCGCTCAGCGCTTCCACATCCCAGCGTGCGCGATGACGGTCGCCGGACAGACTGCGCAATGCATCGGCATCGGCGAGTCGCGCCTGTTCGAAGCGATTCAACGCGGCGCGTTCGACCAGATCGCGCACGTCCGTAAACGGCTGTGCACGACGTGCGGCCATGATGCGTTCACCGCAAGTTTGCGGCAGGCCATCGATCTGACGCAGGCCGAGGCGCAGCGCTTCGCCTTCCAGCGTGCAGTCCCAATCGCTGTGTCGGACATCGGCCGGCCGCACGCTTACACCATGCTGCACAACGTCCTGCACGATTTGCGCCGGCGCGTAAAATCCCATCGGCAGCGAATTCAACAATGCGCAGGCGAAGGCTGCGGGCTCGTGACATTTCAGCCAACTAGAGGCATAGGCCAGGATCGCGAAACTGGCGGCATGCGATTCCGGAAAACCATATTCACCGAAACCCTTGATCTGCTCGAAGATGCGGCTGCAGAAGTCTTCGCTGTAGCCACGCGCCTGCATGCGCCCGACGAGTTTGTCGCGCAGATGTTCGAGACCGCCGTGGCGTTTCCATGCGGCCATCGAGCGGCGCAGTTCATCCGCTTCGGTAGCGGTGAATTGCGCCGCGACCATCGACAGGTGCATTACCTGTTCTTGGAACAGCGGAACACCGAGTGTGCGTTCAAGCACCGGCTTGAGTTCGTCGAGTTCGTAGCTGATGGCCTCTTCGCCGTTGCGACGACGCAGGTAGGGATGGACCATGCCACCCTGAATTGGCCCCGGGCGAACGATCGCGACTTGGATGACCAAATCGTAAAAGCACGCCGGCTTCAATCGCGGCAGCATGCTCATTTGTGCGCGCGATTCGATCTGAAACACGCCGAGCGTATCGGCGCGCTGGATCATTGCGTAAGTTTTAGGGTCTTCGGCCGGCAGCGTCGCCAGCGTCCAGCGTTGCGCACGCTGTGCATGAACGAGATCGAAGCAGCGGCGCAGGCAGCTCAACATGCCGAGTGCGAGTACGTCGACTTTAAGCAACTTCATCGTTTCGAGATCGTCCTTGTCCCACTGGATGATGGTGCGATCCGGCATCGCCGCGTTTTCGACCGGCACCAGCGAGGCCAGCGAATGTTCGGAAATCACGAAGCCGCCGACGTGCTGCGATAAGTGGCGCGGGAAGCCGCGTAACTGGCGCACCAGGCGGATCAGCTTGCGCAGAATGGGTGCGTCGGGGTCGTAGCCGTGTTCGCGCAAGCGTGTTTCCAGCACCCTATGCGAATCCCATCCGCCGATGGCGCGGGTGAAGCTCTCCACGCTATCGAGCGGCAGGCCAAGTACGCGACCGACATCGCGGATCGCGCTGCGTGTGCGATAGCGGATCACGGTCGCGGCCAGCGCGGTGCGCTCGCGTCCGTACTTGGCGTAGATGTACTGGATCACTTCCTCGCGGCGTTCGTGTTCGAAATCGACGTCGATGTCCGGCGGCTGGCCGCGGGCGCTGGACAGAAAGCGTTCGAACAGCACGTTCATGCGCGCCGGATCAACTGCGGTGATGCCGAGACAGAAGCAGACCACCGAATTCGCCGATGAGCCGCGACCTTGGCAGAGGATGTCGCGACTGCGGGCGTAGCGAACGATGTCCTCGACGGTCAGGAAGAAGGCCTCGAACTTCAGTTCGGCGATCAGCGCCAGTTCCTTTTCGATCAAGCTGCGAACGTGGCCCGGAATGCCCTCGGGCCAGCGTTCGTGGGCGCCGTGTTCGGTCAAGCTGCGCAGGTATTGCGTCGGTGTCGAAGCGGCCGGCACGAGTTCGCGCGGATACTGGTAGTTCAGATCTTTTAGCGAGAAGCAGCATTGTTCGGCGATACGCTGGCTGGCATCAAGCAGGGCGCGTGGATAGATCGTCGCCAGGTCGTCGATACGGCGCAGGTGGCGTTCGCCATTCGGGTGCAGGGCGAAGCCGGCCTCGGCGACTGTGGTGTTCAGGCGGATTGCGGTCACGGTGTCTTGCAGCGCACGCCGCGCACGCACGTGCATGTGCACATCGCCGCAAGCCACCGGCGTCAGTCCATGCGATTCGGCGAGTGCGAGCAGGGCAGCGAGACGCTCGTCGTCATTTGCACCGCGATGCAGTTCGATGGCGAGGTAGACGTGGTTGCCGAACAGAGCCTTGGCCCATTCGATTGACGGGGCATCAGTTCCGCTGAGTACCGGTAACAACAAGGCGATCAGACCATCGCCATGTCCGCTGAAGTCGTTGCGTGACAGCCGGTAGCGGCCTTTGGGCGCCGCCCGCCGCCCTTGGGTGATGATGCGGCACAAATTCGTGTAGCCGCCGTGGTCGATCACCAGCAGCACCAGTCGCGTGCCTTCGATCAAGGTGAATTCGGCGCCGACAATCAGGCGCAGCCCCGTCTTCTCCGCCGCCTCGTGCGCACGCACGATGCCAGCGAGTGAGCAGTCATCGGTGATCGCGAGTGCGTCGTAACCGAGTTGCTGTGCGCGCTGGAACAGTTCGATTGCAGACGATGCGCCACGCAGGAAGCTGAAGTTCGACAGACAGTGCAGCTCGGCATAGACGGGAACGTCGCTCATGGCTGATCACGCATAGACCCCTTGTACGAACCAGTCGTGTGGTGCTTGGCGATTGCGAAAGACCCATAGACGGGCGCCATCTGTTTGATCGAGGCGGTAGTAGTCGCGGGTCGCATCGGCTTCATCCCACCAGCCGCTCTCGATACGCTCGGGCAGGCTGAGCCGCGCACGCCGCCAGTCGAAGCTCGGCCATTGCGCGACTGGTTGCGGTTCGGATAGCAGAAACATCGGACGCATCGCTGTCGTAGGAGCGACCCATGGGTCGCGATGCTTTTCTTGCGATGTCCCGGTTGGCCGGGAAAAGAATCGCTTTTCTTGCGATGTCCCGGTTGGCCGGGAAAAGAATCGCTTTTCTTGCGATGTCCCGGTTGGCCGGGAAAAGAATCGCGACCCATGGGTCGCTCCTACGCAAAACTCGGGGCGATGGTCTTCGGCCACCACAAAACGTTCGACGGCGGTGTCGCCGAGCCGGCCTTGCAGTCGGTCGAGCAATTGCTGCGCATCCTCGGGGGCTTCGCCGTGGCGCACGAACAGATCGCGCGAGGGCGCGTCCAGCGCCTGTGTTTCGGTCAGTTCCAGCGTCAGCGCGACACAGCCCTGAGGTAGCGTCAAGCGTTCGAGGCGTGCACGCACAACGGCGATCAAGTGCTCGCGATCCGCTGAGGACTGACCGAGACCGAGGTCGATGACGGTGTCTGGATGATCTTCGTGCGCGAATGCAAGGCGCAGGCGCGTGGTCGAGCGTTGGCAGGCGACCAGCCAGTGTGCAGCCGCGACCAGCAGGCGTCGCGCCGGGAACAGCAGGACCATGCTGTTTGCGATCGCATGTGGCCATTCGAGGCGCTGGCGGAAACGTTCGGCAATACGCATCGGCACGATGACTTCGGCGCGCCGGCCGAGCAGGGTGTCGAGATGGTCCGGCACGACTTGTCCGAAGCGGCGTGCGAGTTCGTGCCGTGGTAGGCGCAGCAGCGCACCGTAGCGACGCACGCCGACGCCGGCCAAGGCGTCGCAGGTGTCGGTTGGCAAGTCGCCATGATGCAGTTCGATCGCTGTGATGTGTTCGCGCAAGTCCGCCAGATCGCGCACGATACGGCCATGTCCGGCGCTGGCGAACAGGCGCGCTGCGCTTGCCGTTGCGGCAAGGCCGGCGACGCAGGCCAGACCGTCACCTTCGAGATCAACCGCGATTGCTTGCAGCAAACGTCGTTCGTTGCCGAATAACAGTCGTGATGCACCGATTTCGACCAGCAGCGTATCGTCGCCGTGACGCGCAACCAGCGAGCTGTAACCGAGTGCCCACAGCGCTAGGCTCTGCATTGCTGCATCTTCGTCGCTGCTGCGGCGTGTGGCGGTCTTCAGTTCTGCGCACAAGGTTTGCGCTGCACCGAGTACTTGGCCAGCACGCACGCCCTGCACCCGTGCCGCAGCATTCGCGGCGATGATGATGCGGCGCGCACCTTGAGCTTCGCTGATGGCCAGCGGCTCCGTCTGTGTTTCGGCACCGGGACGGGTGTCGATGGCGAGGTGCGGGAACTGCAATGCGAGCCAGAGCATGGCAGCGACCTCAACGAGCTCGTGCGAAGGGCAGCACGCGCGCTGATGCCGCTTGCGCATGCACGCTAACGCCGTGGGGTGAACGCCGCAGCACGAAGCGCGCGACCTCGCCGAGTGCGCCGCGGCATTTGACGATACGCAGGTGCTCACCGTCGAGCGCGATGCGCAGCGCTGCCGGCGAGGCTTGGTCGGCATGTGCCAGTGGCCGATACAGCACCGCTAGGCTGCGCCCGACTTCGGCGGCCAGTTGCAGCCGCCGCAATGCATTCGCATCGCAATGCCCGAGCCATAGTGCGAGCGCACCGCAGACGCCGCTGCGCAGTGCTTGTTCGGCTGCCCACAGCGCCTGTTCGGTAGTCGTACAACGCAGGTGCGCGAAGCGTTCCAGATCGATCCCCGCCGCTGCTAGCGCCGGTGCATATGGCCGATGCGGTGCCGACACGAATAACAGCCAGCGTTGTTCGTCCATGGCCCGTGCGAACGCCGGCAACATCAGGCTCAGTTCGCCGAGACCGGGGCGGGCATGGCAGATTTCAGTCAGTGCCTGCAGCGGCCAACCGCCGCCGGGCAGGACGGCATCGAGTTCGCGATGGCCGCTGGCGAGGGTCGGTGTCGTCGCATGGCGTTCGCCGGCGCGCCAGACATCGGCGCGGGCGAGCAGGGATTCGATCGTGGCGGCCATTCAAAGACTCCGGCGGATGACACCGACGACGCGGCCTTCGATGACCAGGTTGTCGTCGACGTCGATAGGGGCGTAATCGGGATTTGCGGGCAGCAGGCGGATACGTGTGCCCTTGCGTTCGAAGGTTTTGACGGTGGCTTCGTCATTGATGCGCGCGACTACGATCTGGCCGTTCACTGCGTCGCCGCTGCGTGCCACTGCGACGAAATCACCATCGTGGATGCCGGCATCGCGCATGCTGTCGCCACGCACGCGCAGCAGGAAGTCCGGCCGCGGCGTGAACAACTGCGGGTCGAGCGAGATTTCGTCCTCGATCGACTGCTCGGCCAAGATCGGCGCACCGGCTGCAACCCGGCCGACCAGCGGCAGGCGCAGGATGCGTTCAGCGTTCGCGGCTGTACGCGGCGTGGCTGAGCGTTGCGATCGCGGCGGCAGTCGTGATCTGGAGGCGGCGCTGCGGCTTCCCGGCAATACCCGAATTCCGCGCGCCACCGGCAGGATTTCGATATACCCCTTGCGTTCCAGTGCACGCAGATGTTGTTCGGCGGCATTCGGGCTGGACGCACCCAGCGCCGCCGAAATTTCCGGGCGCGTCGGTGGATAGCCGCGCTCGGCGATCGAGCGGACGATCAGGTCGAGGACATCTTTCTGGCGAGGGCTCATGGGTTCGTTCATGCTGTAAATATTTACAGTATTCGCAGGCGTTCGGCAACCACTGCAGTTTCACCACCAGCCGTCTCAGAACGTGAGAAATCACCTGAAATTTCATGCAGAGATGCTTGTCTGGCATGACTTTATGCCGTCACAGGCCAATCCAGACGGCGAATCAACGTTGCGCCATTCGTACCGACCAAGGGCACTACGAAATAGCGCGTGACTGCATGACTTAAACCAATCAGCCTCCACGGAAACCGGGGCGGTTCAACCTGATTGATCTCGATCTGGCTCATCACGATGGGACCGGTGCAGTCGTTTATCCGGCTGGTTAGGTCAGGGCGCGGGTCAGGGTGATCAGGCTGAGCAGGGACACGAGCCCGCCCACTGCGACGGTGGTGATGCGCGCCGGTAGATGGCGTGTGAGCCAAGCGGCGAAAGGTGCGGCGATTAATCCGCCGAGCAGCAGGCCGAACACTGCACGACCGTAGACGTGACCGATGGTGCCGAGGAAGACCGCGCTGATCGCGAGGCTGACGAAAAATTCGGCGGCATTTGCGGTGCCGATGGCGATGCGCGGCGGCAGGTTCTGCGCGATTAGCCCGGTGCTGGTCATCGGTCCCCAACCACCGCCACCGACGGCATCGAGGAACCCGGCAACGAGCGCGAGGCGTCGCGTGCGCTTCGGCGCGGCGGTTTCGGCAGAGTTGGGGCGATTGCGCCAGGCGCGCACGACCAGAAATACACCGAGTACCAGCAGGTAAGTCGCGACCACGGCACCGAGCCATGGCGTTTGCAGATGGCTGATCAACAACGCGCCGAGCATGCCGCCGATCGCACCAGGCAAGGCCAGTCGCAGCAGCAGGCGACGATCGACATTGCCGAAATAGTCGTGGCTGAGACCGGATACTCCGGTGGTCGCGAGTTCGGCCAGATGCACGCTGGCCGAGGCCAACGCTGGCGCCATGCCGAGCCCGAGCAACAAACTTGAACTGGTCAAACCATAGGCCATGCCGAGTGCGCCATCGATCGATTGCGCGATCAGGCCGATGCCGATGAAGGGAATCAAAGCGGTCGAGAACATGGGTAGCCCGTGACGATGTCGCGGCAGTGTCGAGTTCACCCTCCGGTGCCGGAAATGACGCACCGGCATGACGACATCGCCAGCGATTGTTTCTGCGCCGGTGATGCGTCGCCTAGTCTGGCCGCCAATCCCGATGAGTCGCGCCATGTCTGCACAACTGATCATTCCGCCGATTCCGGCCCTCGATGAGGAGCGCAGTGCGCTGTTGGCGCGGCTGACGAGCGGGCTTGATGTCGCCGCACTGAACTGGATCTCGGGCTATGCGGCTGGACTCGCGGCGCGCGGTGTGCCGGCGCTAGCGACGCTGCCGGTGGCCACGCCTGCAGTTACAGCCCTGCGTGTGACCGTGCTCTACGGCAGTCAAACCGGCAATGCCAAGCGCGAGGCCGAGCGCCTGCACGAGTCGCTGTGTGGCGAGGCTGGCGAGGTGCGTCTGGTTCGTGCTGACGCCTATCCGATGCGTGAATTAGCCGAGGAGCGCGTGCTGTTCATCGTCATCAGCACCCAAGGCGAAGGCGAACCGCCGGACGATGCGCGTGGTTTCGTTGAATTCGTGTGCGGTCGTCGCGCACCGAAGCTCGATCGATTGCAGTTCGCGGTGCTTGGACTGGGCGACGCCAGCTACCCGCAGTTCAACGCGATCGGCCGGCGGCTAGATGCGCGCCTCGAAGCACTCGGGGCACGGCGCCTATTTGCGCACGGCGATGCCGATGTCGATGTCGCCAGCGTCGCCGCACCTTGGATCGGCAGGGCATGTGAGCACGTGCGTGCACTGAAGCCGGCGTCCAGTCCGGTCATTGTTGCTGATGACGTTGCCACCGGCACTGCGCTGGTGCGTTGGCACAAGGAACAGCCTTACCTCGCCGAACTGCTGGTGAATCAGCGCATCAGCGCACGCGACAGTACGCAGGAGGTGCGACATCTGGAAATCGATTTGGCGGACTCCGGCCTGACCTACGTGCCGGGTGATGCCTTGGGTATCCGGCCAAGGAATGCGGCCGTCGTCGTCGACCGCGTCATCGCACGGCTGGGTTTGTCTGGCCATGAAAGTGTGCGTATCGGTGACGAAATCCGATCGTTGCAAGACTGGCTGGGTGGTCATCGTGAACTGACGCGACTGCATCGTGGGTTCGTGCAGCAACACGCACAACGTGCAAAGGCGCCACTGCTCGACGCCATGCTGGCCAACGACGATGCCATGGCCTTCAACAGCTGGTTGCACGCGCGCCAGATCGATGACGTTTTGAACGAGTTTCCGGGCGAATGGAGTGCCGGTGAATTTGTCGCCGCGCTGAGGCCGCTGCTGCCACGGCTGTATTCGATCGCATCGAGTCGTAAGGCGGTCGGCGACGAGGCGCATCTCACCGTTGCCGTGCTCGATAACGCTGGACCGTTCGGCGCGCACCGTGGCGTCGCCTCTGGCTTTCTTGCCGATGTCGAGGTCGGCGCATCGTTGCCGATCTTCATCGAGTCGAACGATCGCTTCCGCCTGCCGCTGGACGCAGCGCGTGACGTGATCATGATCGGCCCGGGCACTGGCGTCGCTCCGTTTCGTGGCTTCGTCCAGGAACGCACGGCGATTGGCGCATCCGGAAGAAACTGGTTGATCTTCGGTGCGCGCCATCAGCGCTCGCAGTTCCTCTACCAATTGGAATGGCAGGCCGCACTGAAGGCTGGGCAGTTGCAGCGCCTTGACCTCGCGTTTTCGCGCGACAGCGCCGAGCCTGTGTATGTGCAGCAGCGCTTGATCGAACAGGGGCGCGACGTTTACGCATGGCTAGAAGCGGGCGCGCATCTTTACGTTTGTGGCGCGACCGCGATGGGTCGCTCGGTGCACGCTGCACTGCGCGACATCGTGATCGAACACGGGGGCCGCGATGCCGAGGCGGCTGACGAATACTTGAGTGAACTGCAACGCAGCGGCTGCTATGCGCGGGATGTCTACTGATGAACGAAGTGCTTTCTCCAGTCGAAACACTGAAGCGTGGCAGTCGCGGACTGCGTGGCACGCTGCGTGAAAGTCTGGGCGATGCCATCACTGGTGGGTTGCGTGAATCCGATACGCAACTGCTGAAATTTCACGGCAGCTATCAGCAAGATGATCGTGACCTGCGCGACGAGCGCCGCCGGCAAAAACTCGAACCGGCGTACAGCTTCATGATCCGCACGCGTCTTCCTGGCGGTGTTGCGACACCAGCGCAATGGCTGGCGCTGGATGCGCTCGCGGCACGCTACGGCAACGGCGGGTTACGCCTGACCACACGCCAAGCGTTCCAGATTCACGGCATTCTCAAGCACGACTTGAAACCGACCATTGCGGCGATCAACCAGACATTGATTGACACGATCGCCGCCTGTGGCGATGTGAACCGCAATGTCATGGTCAGTGCCAATCCAGTCGAGTCACGCGCGCATGCCGAAGTGCAGGCGTGTGCACAGGCATTGTCCGAACATCTGTTGCCGCAGTCGCGCGCCTATCACGAGATCTGGCTGGACGAGCAAGCGGTGATCGGTGCCGATGCATCGGAACCGGTGTACGGGCCGACCTATTTGCCGCGCAAATTCAAGATCGGTTTCGCGATCACACCGATCAATGACGTCGATGTATTCAGTCAGGATCTTGGCTTCATCGCGATCATCGAACAGGGCGAACTGGTTGGTTTCAACCTACTCGTCGGCGGCGGCATGGGCGTGACGCATGGTGATGCCCGCACCTATCCGCGGCTCGCCGACGAACTCGGTTTCATCCGTAAGGATCAGTTGATCACGGTCGCGACTGCGGTGCTGACCACGCAACGCGATCACGGCAATCGCTCCGACCGCAAATTGTCACGGCTCAAGTACACGATCGATCGGCTCGGTCTCGACGTGTTCAAACGCGCGCTCGAAGCACTCGTTGGTGAGTCGTTGCCGCCGCCACGCGCGTATCGGTTTGACCACACCGGTGATCGCTTCGGCTGGGTCGAAGGCTTCGATGGCCGTTGGCATTACACGCTTCGCATCGAAAGTGGTCGCGTACGCGATACCGACACGGTACGCCTATTGAGCGGCCTGCGCGCGATTGCCCGCGTGCATCGCGGCGACTTCCGACTGACGCCGAACCAGAATGTGATCGTCGCGAATGTCGATGCGAACGAGCGTGCGCTGATTGACGTTTTGCTCGACGATCACGGACTCGCTCACGCGTTGCATGGTGCCGCCATTCGCCGCTTCGCCTTGGCTTGCGTCGCGCTCCCGACCTGCGGTTTGGCGATGGCCGAAGCCGAGCGCTATCTGCCGACGATCCTTGATCGCATGGATGCGCTGCTGAGCAGGTATGGCCTGCACGATGAGCCGATCGTATTCCGTATCTCGGGTTGCCCGAATGGCTGCTCGCGGCCTTACCTTGCGGAGATCGCGTTGGTCGGCAAGGCGCCGGGTCGATACAACCTGATGTTGGGCGCCGACTTCCAAGGCCGGCGTCTGAACCGACTGCATCGCGAGAACATCGACGAAGCCGCGATTCTGACCGAACTCGACGTGCTGTTCGCGCGCTTCGCCAGCGACCGCGAGGCCGGCGAACATTTCGGTGACTTCGTCGTGCGCGTTGGCATCGTCCGCGCACCGCAGTTCATCGTCGCCAAGCTGTCGGTATGAAACCGCTCGACTTCAATACCGTTGCATTGGAACCGCAACGACTTGCGGACATCAATCAGCGACTCGCGACACTGACCGCCGAACAACGTATCGACTGGGCGCTTGCGCACCTGCCCGGTGAACAGGTGTTGTCGTCGAGCTTTGGTGCGCAGGCGGCGGTGTCGTTGCACATGGTCACGGTGCGGCGTTCGGATGTGCCGGTGGTGCTGGTCGATACCGGGTATTTATTCCCGCAGACGTGGGAGTTCGTGCGTGAATTGAGCGAACGCCTGCGCCTGAATCTGCACACTTATCGCGCTGCGATATCGCCCGTGCAGATGGAAGCCCGATACGGCGAGTTGTGGATGCAGGGCAGGGACGCGATCCGCTTCTACAACCGCATGCGCAAAGTTGAACCGATGCAGCGCGCACTGGCCGAACTCGCTGCGGGCACCTGGATTACCGGAATTCGACGCCAGCAATCGGAAAGTCGCAGCCAGATCGATTTTGTCGAACTACGTGATGGCTGTTTCAAGCTGCATCCGCTCGCCGACTGGCGCGATCGCGACATCTGGGCTTACCTGAAAGCCCACGACTTGCCGTACCACCCGCTCTGGCACGACGGATACGTGAGCATCGGCGACACCCATAGCACCACGCGCTGGTCGGAAGGCATGCGCGAGGAAGACACGCGGTTTTCAGGGCTGGTCAGGGAATGCGGGTTGCATGCGTGAACCACATCAGAAATTTCCCAGCAGCAATGGTGGCGAATGCTTAGCCGTGCTTCCGAGCGCAGCGCAGGAATCGGCGGCTGTAGATACCGAGAATGATCGTCGTCCGGTGAGCACACCGGCACGACCTCCAACCACTCGAAAGGAAACCATGCCATGAACTTCATCAAATCGCTCGTCCTCGGTCTGACCTTGTCGCTCGCTTCGCTGGCTGCGTTCGCCGCGCAGATCAACCTTAACAGCGCTAATGCGGCGCAGTTGGAAACACTGAACGGCATCGGTGCCGCCAAGGCCGAAGCCATCGTCGCGTATCGCACAGAACACGGCGGCTTCAAGTCGGTCGATGAGCTCGCTAACGTCAAGGGCGTCGGCCTGAAGACCGTCGAGAAGAACCGCGACCAAATGACCGTTGCGACAAAGTAATCGCGCGAACTGCCGATGTGATCCAGACGCCCGCGTTGAGCGGGCGTTTGCAGTTCAGATCTGGAATTCACCGACCGGTGCCGGTTTCGACAAGTCTTCGCGTTCGCGCCAGGTGTGGGCATCGAGGTGCAGCGGTGCATCATCGGCAAGCGCGCGGCGCAGGTCGCGCAGATCGATACTCGGGATCAAGGTGCGGATCAACGCTTCGGTGTAGTCGCGCTGTACGCGATCCTTGCGGATCAGCAACCACGTCGTGCAGGTCGGAAACAGGCCGCGCACGGACAGGGTGACGAGGTCGGTGTCGCTGACGTCTACCGCCATCTCGGCAAGGATGCCGACACCGAGACCGGTGCGCACGTAGGTTTTGATCAGGTCGGCGTCGCGTGCGGTGACGCTGATGTCGGGCGTGAGGCCGGAGTCGTGGAACGTGCGGCGCAGGGATGAATCGGCGGCGCGGCTGGATTCGTAGCTGATCAGCGGATACGTCGCGAGGTCGGCGAGTGATAATTCGCGGTCGAGTTCAGTCAGCGGATGACCGCGTGGCACCAGCACGACACGATCCCAACGGTAGATCGGCAATGTCAGATCGGCCTGCGGCGGCGTGCCCGAGCTGCTGACGATGGCGATATCAGCCTCGCCCCGCTCGTGGCGCGCCACGGTCTCGGCATCACCGCCCGGCGCAACATGCAAGGCCACCTGCGGGAAACGTTGCTTCAAGGCAGCCAATGGCCGTGGTAGCACGTAGCGCGCCTGCGTATGCGTGGTCGCGATCAGCAACTCGCCATCGACATCACGCCGCAGGTTTGCGGCGACGGCACGGATGTTCGCGGCCTCGGCCACAATGATGCGGGCATGCTTCAGCACCTTTTCGCCGGCCGGCGTGATCGCTTCGACGCTGCGCGCGCGGCGCGTGAGTAACTGGAAACCGAGCTCATCTTCAAGCAGCTTGAGTTGCTTCGACAATCCCGGTTGCGTGGCATGAACCTTGGCCGCCGCTTGGGTAATGTTGAGGTTGGAATCGGCGATCGCGATGATGAAGCGTAGTTGCGTCAGCGTCATAAATATATCTCTACATCGCGATATAAGGATTGAGTTACGCTACCGGTGGTGGCTAGAATTGTAAAGCCAGTGCGGCTTATGCGTTCACGATATAAGCCAGATTCATTCGGTTATTTCCGATTTTCGCCAGATCTGCCTAGCTTGACCAGATGCAATCAATCCCGTCCGAGCACTCCGAGATGCCGCGTTTGTTCCCGCTGTTTGCCAACTTGCGAGGACGGCGTGTGCTCGTCGTCGGAGCCGGCGTCGTCGCCGCGCGCAAGATCGCGGCACTGCGCGATACCGGCGCCGAGATCGTCGTGGTAGCTGACACCGCGAGCGACGAGATCGCGACATGGGCGGCGCAGGGAGTGCTGTCGTTGTCGCTGGGTGAGTTTGCCGATGCGCACCTCGACGGTACCTGGTTGGTGGTCGCCGCGACCAACGATACAGCGACGAATCGGCGAATCGCTGCAGCGGCCGAGATGCGGCGGATCTTCGTGAATGTGGTCGATGATGTCGCGCTGTCGGCCGTGCAATTGCCGGCGCTGGTGCAACGCGGGCGATTGCAAGTCGCGATTTCATCGGGCGGCGCAGCGCCGATGCTGGCGCGTCATCTGCGTGCCCAGATCGAGTCCATGTTGGACAGTTCCGTGGGTGACCTGGCCGAGCTGTTCGAGCGCCATCGCGACGCGATTCGTGTGCGCTGGCCCGATCTGCGGCAACGCCGGCGCTGGTTCGATCGCGTGCTGGCCGGGATCGTGCCGCAGTTGCTGCGCAGCCAGCAGTCGCAGGCCGCCGAGATCGCGCTATGCGATGCGCTTGCACACGCCGATGTCGTCGATGCACCGGGTTCAGTCGTGTTGGTCGGCGCCGGGCCGGGTGATGCTGGCCTGCTGACGTTGCGCGCGCTGCGTGCGTTGAACGAGGCCGATGTGATTCTGCACGATCGCTTGGTCAGTGCCGAGGTGCTGGCGTTGGCGCGGCGCGACGCGCTTTTCATCGATGTCGGCAAACAGGCCGATCATCACCGCGTTGCGCAAGATGACATCCATGCGTTGATGATTGAGCACGCACGTCGTGGTGCGCGGGTGGTGCGGCTCAAAGGCGGCGATCCCTTCGTGTTCGGTCGCGGTGGCGAGGAACTCGAAGCGTTGCATGCCGCCAGCATCCGTTTTGAAGTGGTGCCCGGCATCACCGCTGCCAATGCCTGCGCAGCCTACGCCGGCATTCCGTTGACACATCGTGAGCATGCGCAGTCGCTGCGCCTGGTCACCGCGCACTGCGAACAATCGGCAGACCGACTCGACTGGGCCGGGTTGGCGCAGGACCGTCAGACACTGGCGTTCTACATGGGCGTGGCCGGCCTCGAACGCATCCGTGATCGCTTGATCGCGCACGGCCGCGCGGCATCGACACCATTCGCAATCATCGAAAATGGCAGTCGCCGCGACCAGCGTGTGATCACCGGTACGCTTGATGACTTGCCGGTGATTGCACGCGACCATGGCGTGCAATCACCGGCGTTGTTGATCCTTGGAGAAGTTGCTGCGCTGGCTCATTCTTTGCACTGGTTCGGTGCTGTACCCGTCGCCGGGCGCTGTCGACGTATCGATAGCGTCCCCACCCCGCTTGATCTCGCCGCTTGATTGCATATTTTCGCGCTTCGCAGGAGCTCACCATGACGATCTATCACTCCATCCTCGACACCATCGGCAACACTCCGGTCGTAAAGTTGCATCGCATTGCACCGAAGCATGTCGATCTCTACGTCAAGGTCGAAGCGTTCAATCCGGCCGGTTCAGTCAAAGACCGTCTCGCACTCGCGATTGTGCTCGATGGTGAACAGCGCGGCGTATTGAAGCCGGGCGATACAATTGTCGAGGCGACTTCGGGCAATACCGGCATCGCGCTGGCGGCAGTCGCGGCGGCGCGCGGCTACAAGTTCGTCGCCGTGATGACCGAAACCTTCTCGATCGAGCGCCGCAAGCTGATTCGCGCCTATGGCGGCAAGGTCATCCTCACCGCTGCGGCCGAACGCGGCAGCGGCATGGTGCGCCGTGCTGAGGAACTGGCAAAACGGCATGGTTGGTTCCTTGCACGCCAGTTTGAGAATCCGGCGAATCCAGCTTGGCACCGCAGCACTACCGCGGCCGAGATTTTGCGCGATTTCGCCGGACGCCGACTCGACCATTTCGTCAGTGGTTGGGGCACCGGCGGCACCCTTACCGGTGTTGGTGAAGTGTTGAAGCTGGCGCGTCCGGAAACGCGCATCACCGCGACTGAACCGGTCGGCGCGTCACTGTTGTCGGGCAATGCCTGGGCACCGCACAAGATTCAGGGCTGGGCACCGGACTTCGTTCCGGCGGTGTTGAACCGTGGTGTCGTTGATGAAATCGTTCCGGTGGATGACCTGCTGGCGCGTGATACGGCGCGCCGGTTGGCGACCGAGGAGGGCATTTTCGTCGGCTTGTCGTCGGGCGGAACCGTCGCCGCGGCCTTGAAAGTGGCGCAGAACGCCGCCGCCGGCGCGACCATTTTGGCGATGCTGCCGGATACCGGCGAGCGCTACCTGTCGACGCTGTTGTTCGAAGGTGTGAACGAAGGTTCGGATGACGAATGGCTGGCCGCGCAGGAAGCGGACGACAAGGTTGCAGCGGCCTGATTCAGTCGATTGGTGTGGCGTAGATCGGTAATTCCGTACTACGCCGGAATTCGAAGATCAGGTTGGTCTCGATATGCGCTACTTCCGGGCGTGAGGTGAGCGCCGCCATCGCAAAATCGCGCAGGTGCTGGGTATCCGGTACGCCGACATGAACCAGAAAATCGTTCGCGCCGGCGACGTGATAGAACGCAATGACTTCGGGCAGGGCGAGCAGATGATCTCGCAGCGCGATCACTTGTTCGTGCGAATGGCGGTTCAAGCGCACCGCGACCATGGCCTGCAGGCCGATGCCGACGCCCGCCGGGTTCAACTCGGCGTGATAGCCCTCGATGACCCGCGCTTCGCGTAACCGCCGAATCCGCTCGAGCGCCGTCGATGGTGCAACGCCGGCCTTTTCGGCCAAATCTTTGTTCGGTAGCCGCGCGTTGTTTCGCAGTAGCCGCAGCAAAGCGATATCGATTCGATCGAGTTCCATATTTCCGGCCTAAAACGAAATATTCTTCGGTCTTCAAACCATAGCGCGACGATCGTTCTAGTGTCAGTCCTATTCTCCGGGAGAATTGCGATGACACATACGATCGATACTCGCTGCGTCCATGCTGGCCGCGAAGATTTTGGCGCGCTCGGTGTGCATGCGCCGCCGATCGACTTGTCCACCACCTATCCGGTGACCGATCTCGCCATCGGTACCGCCAGTTTCGATGCGCTGGTCGCCGGTGAGCCGCGCGCCGAAAATCCGATCTACGCGCGCCTGCACAACCCGACTGTGGCCCGCGTCGAAACTGCGATTGCCCAGCTCGAAGGTGCCGAAGCCTGCATTGCCTATGGCTCCGGCATGGCCGCCTTGACCGCGTTGCTGATGGTGTCGCGTAGTCGTGGCGGGCACATGCTGGCCGTGCGCCCGATCTACGGCACCAGCGATCACTTGTTGACGAGTGGTCTGACCGGCATCGACTGCGAATTCGTACCTGCCGACGAAATTGTAGCGCGCTGTCGCCCCGACACTGCGCTGGTGTTGATCGAGACACCGGCGAACCCGACCTTGGACTTGGTCGATATCGCCGCCGTGGTGAAGGCGGCCGGCGATGTGCCGGTCGTGGTCGATTCAAGTTTCGCAACGCCGATCCTGCAGAACCCACTCGCCTTCGGGGCTCGGTATGTATTGCACAGTGCGACCAAGTTTCTCGGAGGTCACGGTGATGTCATCGCCGGCGTTATCGCTTGTGCCGAGGCCGATGCCAAACCACTGCGCACGATGCGTGCCGCGACGGGTGCCTTGCTGCACCCGCTTGCGGCCTACTTGCTGCACCGCGGGCTCAGTACGCTAGCGCTGCGCGTCGAGCGTGCGCAGCACAATGCCATCGAACTCGCGCAGCGGCTTTCCGGCCATGGCGCGGTTCGGCGCGTTTTCTTCCCGGGCCTTGGCAGCGTCCGCAACGACCATCTCGTGAAGATGCAGATGCGCGGACCAGGTGCGTTGATGGCGCTCGACTTACACGGCGGTCATGCTGCGGCAGCGGCGGTGATGCGTGCGGTGCAGTTGATTACGCCAGCGGTGAGTCTCGGTTCCGTCGATACGCTGATCCAGCACCCGGCCGGACTGACCCATCGCGTGCTTGATGAATCGGCGCGCCAAGAATGTGGCATCACGGATGGCTTGTTGCGGTTGTCGGTTGGAATCGAATCGCTTGAAGATTTGTGGATCGATTTGGCGCAAGCGTTGGATACGGCGTTGGCATCAACGGCTCTGGCCGGCGCCGCTTGAGTCAGTGCCTGGGCGTTTCAAAGGAGCTTGCCGCCCTGGGCATCGTGCATCTTGCGCAGTAGCTCGGCACTTTCCTTGAGCAGCTTCGGCGCGAGGTCGCCGAAGTAGCCCTGCACCTCGCGGAAGCGCGAGATCAAGCCCTCGCGATCACCGCTGCGCACCAGCGCCAGTAGTTCATCGAGAGAATGGCGATATTCCGAGATCAGGTCGGGCAGATGCTCGGCCTGCAGCATGATGTCGGTGTAGAGCATCGGACTCTGCGCGAACAGTCGACCGACCATTGCCAGTTCGAGCCGATAGATCGGCGAACTCAGACGCAGCAGGCGTTCCAGATCAGCGGGTTGGCGACTGAGGAAAACGCCATAAGAAATTGTCGTGAAATGACGCATCGCCTGGATCATCTGCATGGCGGCGTCGTGCGCCGTCGGCGACTCATCGCGCAGCAGCCCGCCCCACGCCTCGATTTGGCGCAGCAGCCAGTTGTAACGATCTTCATCGCGGCCTTGGCAGACCACGATGACCTGTTTCACCAGACTCGTTACATCGGGTCCGAACATCGGATGTAGCCCGACCACCGGGCCGGCATGTGCGGCCAGCATCGCGGTCAACGGCTTCTGCTTCACCGAGGTGATGTCGCACAGTACGCAGCCTGCGGGCAGCGTGGGCAACGTCGCGATGACGGCTTCGGTACGGTCGATCGGTACCGACACCAGAACCAGTCCGGCATCGCTGACGGCATCCGGCAAAGTGTCGATGTTGTCGACATCAATGATGCGCACCGGATAGCCGGAACGCTCGAACAGGCTGGCCATCAGCCGCCCCATCGCCCCGCGACCACCGATGATCACGACGGATTTGCCGGTATCACCGATCGCCGGCAACGCCGTTTCTTGTGACGTGTAAGAACCGCGCATCACGCGTCGCAGCACGTCCTCGATCATGTCCGGATCGGCGCCCGCGGCGGCGGCCTGTTCGCGCCGGGCGCCGAGCAGCTCTGATTCGCGTTGCGGTACGTACAGCGCGAGGCCACGTTCACGCTTGTAGGCACCGATCTCGCCAGTCACCCGTGCGCGGGCCACGAGCAGATCGACCAGTTGGCGGTCGAGCATGTCGATCTGTTGGCGAAGGTCATCGAGACTCATGTGTCATTCCGTGGTGTCGTATCGGCGCGTTCCGCTCGGTCAGAGCAGTGCCTTCAATCGATATAGTGCGTCCAAAGCCTCGCGCGGGCTCATCGTGTCCGGGTCGAGACGACCGAGTGCGTCGAGCGCCGGCGGGGATCGTTCGAATAGACCGAACTGCTGCGGCTGCGTGTGCGCTGTGGCGGCCAAAGATGGCGTCAGCGGGCGCGATTCCAGTGCCAGCAAGTGTGTCCGTGCGGCGGCAATGACGGGTTTCGGCACGCCGGCAAGGGCCGCGACCTGAAGACCGAAACTGCGATTTGCCGGTCCGTCCTTGACGGCGTGCAAGAACACCAGACTATCGCCATGTTCGACGGCATCGAGATGGACGTTGGCAACGCCCTCGAAATCGCTGGCCAGTGCTGTCAACTCGAAGTAGTGCGTGGCGAACAGGGTATAGGCGCGATTGCTCGTGGCGAGATGCATGGCGCAGGCGAAGGCCAGCGCAAGGCCGTCATAAGTGCTGGTGCCGCGCCCGACTTCGTCCATCAGTACCAAGCTGTGCTCGGTAGCGTTGTGCAGAATGTTGGCGGTCTCGCTCATCTCGACCATGAAGGTCGACTGCCCGGCGGCAAGATCGTCACCCGCACCGATACGCGTGAAGATTCGGTCGATTGGTCCGATTCGAGCGGCATCGGCGGGCACGAAACTGCCGATGTACGCGAGCAACACAATCAACGCGGCTTGGCGCATATACGTGCTCTTGCCGCCCATGTTCGGGCCGGTGATGACCAGCATGCGCCGTGATGGATCAAGCTGAAGTCCATTGGGTTCGAATGGATCGCTGCGCACGGCCTCGACCACCGGATGGCGGCCACGGTCGATGTCGATGCCCGGCACATCGACCAGTTCCGGCATTGCCCAATTCAGCGCATCGGCACGCTCGGCCAGCGTCGCCAATACATCCACCTCGCTGAATGCGGCGGCGGCGTCGCGCAGCGCGTCAAGGCGCATGTTCAAGGTGTCGAGCAGTTGTTCATAAAGCGCTTTCTCGCGCATCAAGGCGCGTTCCTTGGCTGAAAGCACCTTGTCTTCGAACTGCTTCAGTTCCTCGGTAATGTAGCGTTCGGCACCCTTGATGGTCTGGCGGCGGGTGTAATGCGTCGGTGCCCGGTCGGCATGTGAATGGGTGATTTCGATGTAATAGCCGTGCACGCGGTTGAAGCCGACCTTAAGCGTCGGAATACCGCTCGCCGTGCGTTCTCGTGCTTCCAGTTCGATCAGGAATTGGTCGGCATGCGTGGACAGCAGGCGCAACTCGTCGAGCTCGGCATCGAAGCCTGCGCACAGCACGCCGCCGTCGCGCAACAGCACCGGCGGCTGCGACAAGATCGCGCGGACCAGCAGGTCGGCCGTGTCGTCGTGGCTGCCGAGTAGCGCGCCGAGTGCGTGTAGGCGCGGACTATCGATGGCGATGAGTTGTTGCTGGAAGCTTGGCGCGAGCTTCAGCGCATCGCGCAGCGTTGCCAGATCGCGTGGGCGCGCCGAGCGCAGCGCGACACGCGTGAGGATGCGTTCGATATCGCCGATACCGCGTAATTCTTCGCGCAACGCATTGACGGTGCCAGCGTCGATCAGCGCTGCAATTGCCTGATGACGCAGGCGCAGTGTGTCGCGCGTGCGCAGCGGACGATGCAACCAGCGCCGCAGCAGGCGCCCACCCATCGGGGTGACGCTGGTGTCGATGACCGAGAACAGGGTGGCACCACTGCGCCCGCTGGTCTGCACGTCGAGTTCAAGATTGCGTCGTGTCGCTGCATCCATGGCGATGGTGTCGTCACTGGATTCGACCGCGAGACGAGTGAGATGTGGCAGCGCCGCGCGCTGCGTGTCCTTCAGATAGGCGAGCAGCGCACCGGCCGCGCCGACGGCGAGTTTCAGTTCGGCGCAACCGAAGCCGCGCAAATCACGGCTGCCGAAGAATTCGCAGAGCGCGCGTTCCGCCGTGTCCTGTGCGTAATGCCAAGGTGGACGTCGGCGCGCACCAGTCAACCCGACCACTACCTCGGGCCAGCGCACGTTTTCATCGAGTAAGGTTTCCGCCGGTGCGAGCCGTGCAAGTTCGGCCAGCAGCGCCGCCTCACCGTCGATTTCGCCGAGCGTAAAGCGGCCGCCGGCGACATCGACGCAGGCGAGGCCAAAGCGGTCGCCGCCGCGCGTGATTGAGACGAGCAGGTTGTCGCGACGTTCTTCGAGTAGCGCTTCGTCGGTCAGCGTGCCTGGTGTGATCACCCGCACTACTTTGCGTTCGACCAAGCCCTTGCTCGTCGCCGGGTCGCCGATTTGTTCGCAGATCGCTGCTGACTCGCCGAGTTTCAGCAATTTAGCGAGATAGCCCTCGACCGCGTGATAGGGCACGCCAGCCATCGGAATCGGCTGGCCCGCCGACTGACCGCGTTGCGTCAAGGTGACATCAAGCAGGCGCGCGGCTTTGCGCGCATCGTCGTAGAACAGTTCGTAAAAATCACCCATCCGGAAGAACACCAGCGTGTCCGGAAACTCGGCCTTGGCGCGGAAGAACTGGCGCATCAAGGGTGTGTGCTGAGCGTAGTCGTCGGACACAAGTGATCGAGTGAGGAATTGGCTGGGCAGTGTAGCGGTGCAACCCGGATAGCGGCGATTGCGGACAAACTGCGCGCGCGACCGCAATGCCTGATTGGGGAACTCGCGACGAGATCGCCGGTCGCAAGCTCGCCTCGATCGGTAGGTGCTGTGCGGAGAGCGTCATGAAGCAGTGGATGGTGGTGGTTTCGATGCTTGCAGCTGCAACGGCGCAGGCGGACGAAGCCGCGGTGCGCACTGCCGTAAAGCAACTCGTGCCCGGTGCAGTGATCGAGTCAGTCCGGCCGGCAGCGATGAAGGATGTGTTTGAAGTCGTTGCGAACGGTGAAGTGCTTTATGTCAGTGCCGATGGCGGGCACTTGCTGCAAGGGCGGATGTACGACGCGAGACAGCGTAGCGACCTGACCGTTGTCACCGAGAACGATGTGCGCCGCAAGGCGCTTGCCAAGGTCGGTGATGAGCGTCGCATTCGGTTCGCTGCAGCCGACGAAAAACACCACATTACCGTCTTCACCGATGTCGACTGCGGTTATTGCCGCAAACTGCACAAGGAAATTGCGGCGATCAATGCCGCCGGCATCACCGTTGACTATTTGATGTACCCGCGTGCGGGTCTCGCTTCGGCCTCATTCGACAAGGCGGCTTTTGTCTGGTGTGCCGTTGACCAACAGGATGCGTTGACGGCGAGCATGCTCAACGGCGAACTCGCAATTGCCGAGCGCCGGCAATGCACGAATCCGATCGCGGAAACGATGAAGCTCGGACAGCGTTTCGCGAAATTGGGTACGCCGACAATCATTGCCAGTGACGGTTCGGTGATTGGCGGATATGTCGAATCGGGGCAGTTGTCGCAACGGCTGGCAGCGGTGCAGGAGCCCGCGGTTCGGCCGTGATCGGCGCGGCGCCGGCTGGCATACTTCAACAATGGACATGACCGCCGATCTTGCCGATTCCGAACTGCATGCGCAGGCCGCTGCCTTTGGCACCCGCCTGCTTGAAGCTCGCCTGAAACTAGCCACCGCCGAGTCGTGTACCGGCGGCTGGGTAGCCAAGGTCGTGACCGAGGTGCCAGGCAGTTCGGCTTGGTTTGACTGCGCATTCGTGGCATACAGCTACGACGCCAAGGAAGCCATGCTCGGGGTGCCGCGGCAGATGCTTGAATTGCATGGCGCGGTCAGCCGCGAGACGGTGATCGAGATGGTTCGTGGCGCCTTGTCGCGATCGCGTGCCGACATGGCAGTGGCAATTACCGGTATCGCCGGTCCGACCGGCGGCACCAAGGACAAACCGGTCGGCACCGTCTGGATCGCGTGGGGGTTCGGCCACCACCGTCCTACTGCGGAGGTCTTCCACTTCGCTGGCGACCGCGACGCGATTCGGCGCGCCACGGTCGCCGAAGTATTCGCCGGCTTGGAGCGTTTGTTGGCCAATCGCTGAGCCAGATCCAGCGTGAGGCGGGTGCGTCAGTATCCGAAATCTCGCAGGCCCGCATCGGATCGTCACCGAAGCGGCACACTTGCCTGTGGGATACTTTGTCGATCACCGGACGACGTCTCGCTATTTGAGAATACGCGCTGTCAGGCTGCGTCCATCCCATTCATCACTCCGAGGACATCCCCATGGATGACAACAAAAAGCGTGCCCTGACTTCCGCGTTGGCGCAGATCGACAAGCAGTTCGGCAAAGGTACGGTCATGCGCATGGGCGATCGCCAGGCCGACGTGATCGAGGCAGTGTCGACCGGTTCGCTTGGCCTCGACATCGCACTCGGTATCGGCGGCCTGCCGCGCGGTCGTGTCGTCGAGATCTACGGGCCGGAGTCTTCCGGCAAGACCACACTGACGCTTCAGGTCATCGCCAGCGCACAGCGCGCTGGTGGCACCGCTGCGTTTGTCGATGCCGAACATGCGCTCGATCCGAGCTACGCCGAGAAGCTCGGCGTCAATGTCGACGACTTGTTGGTGTCGCAGCCGGACACTGGCGAGCAAGCGCTTGAGATCGTCGACATGCTGGTGCGTTCAAACGCGGTCGATATCGTCGTCATCGATTCGGTCGCGGCACTGACGCCGAAGGCCGAGATTGAAGGCGAAATGGGCGACTCGCACGTTGGCCTGCAAGCGCGTTTGATGAGCCAAGCCTTGCGCAAGCTGACCGCAAACATCAAGAAGTCGAACTGTCTGGTCATCTTCATCAACCAGATCCGCATGAAGATCGGCGTGATGTTCGGTAGTCCGGAAACCACCACTGGCGGCAACGCCCTGAAGTTCTATGCCTCGGTGCGTCTCGATATTCGTCGTATCGGTGCAGTCAAACGCGGCGAAGAAGTGATTGGTTCGGAAACCCGCGTCAAAGTCGTCAAGAACAAAGTCGCGCCGCCATTCCGTCAGGCCGAGTTTGAAATTCTTTATGGCGAAGGCACTTCCCGCGAAGGCGAGATCATCGAGATGGGCGTGGCCAACAACCTGATCGACAAATCCGGCGCCTGGTATTCGTACTGTGGTGAACGTATCGGTCAGGGCAAGGACAACGTGCGCCTGTTCCTGAAGGAGCACCCGGCGATGACGAACGAAATCGAAGCCAAACTGCGCGCCAAAATGATTACCGCCAACGTTCCGGTCGCCCGTGGCGCTGACGCCGAAGAAACCGAAGAAGCCTGATTCCAGATGTTCTGCGATCGCCCCGGTAAGCTGCCGGGGCGGTCTGATCAGGTGAACGATGCGCAAGAATAAACCGCCACTTCCGCCCCGCGAACGCGCGCTTGGCCTGTTGTCGCGGCGCGAGCACTCCGCGCGTGAATTGAAGCGCAAGCTGCAGCAAAAGGGCGTGGCCCCAGACGAAGCCGGCGATGTCGTTGGTGAGATGGGCGAACGCGATTACCAGAGCGACACGCGTTTTGCCGAGTCGCTGGTACGCCGGCGCGCACTCGACGGTTACGGACCGCTGCGTATTCGCGCTGAATTGGCCTCGCATGGCATCGTGCGTGAAGCCGCCACTGCGGCAATTGCGACGGCGGAAGTGGACTGGATGTTGATTGCGAAGCGCGTATTTTCGGCCAAGTATCGCGAGATCGAACCCGCCGACCACAAGGAACGCCAGAAGCGGGCCGCGTGGCTTTCCGCGCGTGGCTTTGATGGCACCGCAGTGCGCGCTGTCACTCGCGCCGAGGTCGATGATTGAGTAATGGATGACTGAGCCCGGTTGCGGCTCATCAGCTACCTGTTTGGTCGTTTCGGTGGCCGCAAATTCGCAATCGGAGCGAGACGCTAGCCGACTTCGACGCGATTTCGACCCGCGTGC
>Ga0073899_10000827_pt1 | contig 28626 bp, 25 predicted proteins | sample KloWWTmetaKNB5Ph_FD_88975 | JGI IMG/M metagenome (GOLD analysis project Ga0073899, IMG submission 88975) | Active sludge microbial communities from Klosterneuburg, Austria, studying microevolution and ecology of nitrifiers - Klosterneuburg... | ecosystem: Engineered > WWTP > Aerobic digester >... | reverse complement strand
TCGCACCGCCGCTGAAAGAGTTCCACGCGGTGCTCTCGCCGCTGTGGCACGCCGACAAGGGGCCGGCGAGGAACGACCAGATCTGCGCGCAGGCCAAGACGCTGGAAGACAAGGCCGCGGCAACGAAGGACGACGAGCTTTCGAAGGCCACCCACGCGGTCAGCGAGGCGTGTGCAAAAGAGGGCCGCCCGAAGCTCGAAGAGCTGTTCGTGGTCGTGCACGAGCGCTTTCACGTGCTCGCGAAGTGACCCCCTAGAGCGCGCCGTGCGTGCGGGCCCAGTACAGCCCGTAGGCCGTCAGGGCAATGGCGAGCACCAGCACCGCAGCGGTGGCCACGAGCCAGCCCGTGCTCTTGCTCTCGGGCGCGGGGGCCGGGGCCGCCGGGGGCAGGGTCGACGGCATCCGCGCGGGCTCGGGCGCTGCCATCACCGTGGTGGGCACGAAAGAAGTGCGGTCGCCTTCGGCTCGCGGTGCTCGGGAAATCAACGGCGACGCCGAGAGCCGATCGTAGACCCGCTCCAGCGCGCCGAGCATCTCGTTCGCCGTGGCGTAGCGCTTCTCGAGGGATTTTTCCGTGGCCCGCGCGATCACCGGCCAGAGGCGCGAGCTTTCGAGGAAGGCGGGCAGCGGGATGCGCCGGTCGTCCAGCTGCGCGAGGCACGCTTCCGCCACCGAACACTTGAGGGTGGGCTCGCCGCTCAGCATCTCGGCCATCATCATGCCCGTGGCGTACAGATCCATGGCCGGGATCGGCGTCTCGCCCCGGATCTGCTCCGGCGGCATGTAGCGCGGCGTTCCGACCAAGATGCCGGCGGCGGTCACCTGGGCCTCGAGCCCGTCCACGCTCTTCGCGATGCCGAAGTCGAGCACCTTCACCGCGCCCAGCCGCGACTCGTTGCTGCACACGAACACGTTTCCGGGTTTGATGTCGCGATGCACGATGCCGACCTCGTGCGCTTCCATCAGGCTGCGCAGCACCTGCATGGCGATGGCGGCGGTGCGCATCTCCGACAGCGGCCCTTCTCGGTCCATGACGTGCTTCAGCGACTCGCCCTCGAGCAGCTCGTACACGATGAACGGCAGGGGCCGGCCTCTCAGGTTGAAGCCGATCAGACGGATGGTGTTCGGGTGTGTCAGGCGCGTGGCCAGCTCGGCTTCGCGGCGGAAGCGCTCGAGACCCGCGGCATCGATGCTCTCGGCGGCGAGCAGCTTCATGGCGACCCCGCTGCCGTCCTTCAAATCCGTGGCGCGGTACACCTGACTGAACGCGCCCTCGCCGACCAGCTCTTCCAGCCGGTAGCGGTCCGAGACGACCATTCCAGGGTGCGGGTCGGCGAATTCCACGCGACCCCATCATTGCCCGGAGCGGGGGCCGATGGCGAGCGTCCGTTCGGGTCAGTTACAGCTGGCTTCGCCGCAGTAAAACCAGCAGGCGTCCTTGTTCCCCGCCTTGCAGTCCTTGGCGGCGGCGTCGTTCGAAGCCTTGAGCGCGGCCAGATCGGCATCGTCGCCGCCTTCCCCGGGCTTGGCCTTCATGGCCTGGCCGCCGCCCTTGCCATAGCCGGCGCCCCAGTCCGAGCCGTCGCACGGCGGGCCGTGACCCAGCGCGATGTTCTTGGGCTTGTCCGTCGAGGGCGGCCAGCTCACGAACAGCGACGCGCGGTCGTTCTCGCGGCAGATGCGGATCTTCTGGTTTTCGCCCTTCTTCAGCCGGATCACCAGCGAGGCGTACTTACCGTCGACGAACTTCTCGTAGTAGTCGCTGCCCAGCTCGCCGAAGTCCTCTTTCTTCTCGTAGCCGACGACCTTGCCCGAGCAATAGATGCGCAGCCACTCGCGCAGCACGTGCATGCTGCAACGCTTGGCGCGCGCGTTGGCGCCTTGCGTGTTCACGGCCACACCCTGATCCCACTCCGCGCCTTGGGGCGGGTTCGATTTCCCGCTGGGGATGTCGGGCACGTCCGAGATCTTGAAGCTCGGCGCCTTGGCCGTGGGCGTGTCCGCCGTGGGGGCTGCCGGCGGCGCCGCGGGCCCTGCTGGGGTCGTCGGCTTGGCCGCCTCCGAGGCCGCCGGGGCGGGGGCGCCTTCTTTCTTGCAGGCGAGCAGCGCGAGCGCGAGGGCGCCGCCGATGGCGAAGGTGGTGCGTGCGTCGGGTCGCATGGTCTTTCCTCCCGAGCGCAGCATATCGAAGTGACGGCGGCCCCGCGAGCGCGCTATTGAATCGGAGTGCATCGCGAGTTCTCTTTCGAGGAATGGCGAGCGCGGGCGAAGCCGCATCTTCGCCCCGGGGACCTGTGGCGCCTCGGGCCGGGTGGGCTGATCAGCGCGGCTGTGGGTCTGGCCACCGGTCGCGAGCGACACGCCGCCAGCGCAGAGGGGCTGGACGCGCGTGATCCCGAGCTGGTCGAGCTGCTGCTCGACCTCTCGCGCTTCGTTGGTGAACGCTACTTCCGCTGGAAGGTGCAGGGTGTGGAGCACGTTCCCGCCGCGGGCCCCGCGCTGCTCGTGGGCAACCACAACGGCGGCCTTCAGACCTTCGACAGCCTGCTGACGCTGGTGGCCATCCACGACCACTTCGGACCCGACCGGGTCGTTCACCCGCTGGCGCACGACCTCTTGTTCCACGAACCTCGGCTGGGCGAGCTCGCCGTGAAGCTTGGCACGTTGCGGGCCGACCACGAGGCCGCCGCGCTGGCGCTCAGGCGTGGTCGGTTGGTGCTGGTCTACCCGGGTTCCGACCTGGACTCGACCCGGCGCTTCGCCGACCGCCATCGCATCGAGCTCGGCGGGCGCACCGGTTTCTTGAAGCTCGCCCTGCGCGAGCGCGTGCCCGTGGTGCCGGTGGTCAGCGTCGGCACGCACGAGCAGTTCATCGTGCTCTCGCGCGGGGACGGTCTGGCGCGGGCGCTGGGGCTGAAGCGCTGGCTCCGAGCCGAGGTGTTCCCCATCGTGCTAAGCCTGCCGTGGGGGCTCACCAGCGGGTTCCTGCCTTATGTTCCGCTGCCCGCACAGACCTCGCTTCGCTTCGGTAAGCCGATTCGATTCGACGGCCTCGACCCCGACGACCCGGCCGCGATTGCCCATGCGTACGAGCAAGTGCGCGAGCAGATGCAGGCCGAGCTCGACGTGCTGGCCGAGGGCCGCGTGCCGTTTCTGGGTGACCTGGGCGCATTGCTTGCAGGCCGCTGAGCCGGACGCCCCCGGGAATTTCCGCTAGGATCGACGCGCCCCTTGCTCCCCGTCGTCTTCGTCGACCTGTTCGATCACGCCGAGCTCATCGGCCTGGTCCAAGCCGCTCTGAACGGCGAGGTCGCGCTCGTGCCGGTCGGGGAACAACAGGTGCGGCGGCGCCCCAATGCCTTCGAGCTGCGGGTTCCGGGGCTTCGCCCGGTGGTGCTGCTGGGCGAGCCCGACGGCGATCCGAGCGCCGGCATGATGCCGGTGCGACTGCGCCCGTTCGACGACGCCCACGCCGGGCAGCTCTTGGTGCTCGCCTGCTCGGCTTCGGACGATCCCAACACCGGGGTCGCCGAGAAGTACGCACCCGGCCGCTGGGAGATGCTGTCGGTCGTCGATCGGCTCGAGGTCGACGGGACGAGCGGGCTCGAGATCGACATGCCGCCGCCCTCGCAGCAGCCGTATCGGAAGCTGTCGACGGTGCCGCACGTGAACGGCATGGGTGAGGCGCTCTCGTCGCCGCCTCGTCTCGACAGTCACGACCCGCTGGTCGGTCGCTCCGTCGCCGGCGGCAAGTACATCATCGAGGTGGCACTGGGCGCCGGGGCCACGGGCATCGTCTATCGCGCGCAGCAGGTTGCGCTGCGTCGCGCGGTGGCCATCAAGGTGATGCACGCACACTTCCGCGCCGCGCCGGGCTTCGCCCAGCGGTTCCACGCCGAGGCGCTGGCCGCCAGCAAGCTCGACCACCCCAACGTGCTGCGCGTGCTCGACTTCGGAGAAGAGCCGGACGGCCTGCTCTACTTGGTGATGGAGCTGGTCACCGGGAAAGAGCTGCGAGCGCTGTTGAACGAGCGCACCCTGGGCCGCGATCGCGAGCTAGAGGTGATGATTCAGGTCTGCTCGGCGCTGGCCGCCGCACACGAGCGCGGTATCGTGCATCGCGACATCAAGCCCGAGAACGTGATCATCGCGACCGGTGCCGACGAGGACGGTCGGGTGGTGGACGTGGTCAAGGTCTGTGATTTCGGCCTGGCAACCGTGGAATCGCCGCGCGCCGGCAAAGACGACGGCTCGCTGGCGGCGTCGGCCGTGAACCTGGTGGCCGGCACCCCGCACTACATGGCCCCCGAGCAGATCCGCGGCGAGCGGTTGGACGGCCGTGCCGACCTGTATGCGGTGGGCGTGATGCTGTTCGAGATCGGGACGCGCCGGCTGCCGTTCGACGGCGAGAGCGCGATGGATGTGGTGCAGATGCAGCTCTACACCGAGCCGCCGCGTCCGCGCACCCTCGACCCGCGCGTCGACCCAAGGCTCGAGAAGATCACCTTGCGCGCGCTGGCGAAGAACCGCGACAGCCGCTACCCGAACGCGCGCGATCTGCGCGCCGATCTGCGGGCGCTGATCGATGCCAGGTCCGAGACGCGCGACGTGCAGCGCACCAGCGTGCCGCTCGACAGCCCCGAGTCCGGGTTCCTGGAGCTGTTCATCGCGCTCACCGCGGGGCTCGCGCCGGCGGGGGTCCGGGACGACGTAGAGCGCGAGCGCACGCTGGACCGCCTGGCCACCGCCACGCGCACCGCCATCGGCGGGCGCGGCGAGGTTCGCTTCTTGACGCGCGCCGTCGACGGGCGCGACCTGCGCGTGCAGAGCGGCACCGGGGAGACCTACGACATCCGTGCGCTCGTGGGGCAGACGGTCGAGCCCTATGTGCGGCGCTTGATCGACGTGTTCGCGCAGCACGACGTGGCCTGCCTGGCCATCAAAGAGGGCGTCGGCCGTCCCGAGCTGGCGGATCTGATCTGGGCCTTCGAGACCGGGTTCTCGCCGCGCGAGGTGATCACCCGGCTCCGCGAGCGCACCGGTCGCGGGGTGGTGGTGATCGCGGCCACCGACCTGGTCGGCGCCCATCAACCGCACATTCCTCGCAGCGTGGATCTGGCCCTGACCCGCATCGCCTTCGACCTGAGCGGGGCCGCCGGTGCCGCCCTTGCCGGTCGCGACGCCGCGCCCTTCCGGGCCTCGGTGCTCGACGTGACCGCGGGGCTCTCGGCGCCCGAGCTGCGGAACTTGGTGATGCACCTGGACTACGTTCGCGCGTCGCTCTCGGGCCTGTCGCACCTGGCCAAGGTGGACGTGCGAAAGGCCGTGCTGCAGGCGCTTTCGACCGAGAACATCGCAGAAGTGTCCCAGCTGGTTCTCGACGAGCTGAGCAGCCGCGCGGGGATCACCGCCGACTTCGAGGGCGGCATCGCGCGGTCCCTGGCCGAGATCTTGGTGGCGCGTGACGAACCGGAGTCGTACGACTTGCTCCGGAGCTATTACGAGGCCTCGGTCTTGCAGCTGACCGAGCTTCCCATGGCGCTCCGCGAGTGGGCCGACGCCGAGCTTCTGGCCTTCGACCTCTCCCGCGACGCCGTCCGCGTGCTGGCGCGGCTGCAGGGCATTCCCGAGCTTCCGGCGCTGGCGGCCGAGCTCGAGCGCGTGCGTCGCGCAATGCGCGTGCTGGCGCGGCGCGAGGACAACCCGGGGCTCTGGGCCACGGCGTCACGCCTGCGCGAGCTTTCGGGGGGCGTCGAACCTGGCGAAAGCAGCCACGAGGCCCTGGCCGCCCGCGCAGCCGAGACGATTCGCGAGCCCGACGTGCTGGCGGCCATCGCCGAGGCGCTGCTGCGCGGAACCGGAGATCAACGCAACGCCGGGATCGGCATCTTGCGCTTTGCTGGCTCCGCCGGCGCCCGGTCGCTGATCACCGCCCGCGAGCGCGTGGGGGACGACCAGGCCGTTCGTGGGCGGTTCATCACGGCCCTGAAGGCGGTCGGCGACACCGGCGTGGCCGTGGTGGCCGAGCAGCTGGCACAGCTGGCGGCCCAGGGGCCGCGCTCGAACCCTCACGATGCCGAGGATCTGTTGCGGGCGCTGCCCGAGCGCCCATTTCCCAAGCTCGGGCCGATCATCTCCGAGTTCTTGCACCACGAAGCCCCGGCGGTGCGCCGCGCCGCCACCCACCTGATGTCCACCGCGCTCGGGCCGCTGGCCCGGGACGCGCTGGTCAGCGCGCTCAACGACACCGACGACGGCGTGCGCATCGCGGGCCTTGCCGGCCTGCGCCAGGCGGGGCTGATCGACGGGCTGGCTGTCTCGCGCATCGACCGCATCTTGAACGCGGGCACCGGCGCCAGTGAAGAGCTGCGCGCGGCCGCTGCGGGCGCTCTGAGCGCCGTCACCGTCGACGCTCGCGTGGCCGCGGTCGACGTCTTGCGTCGTGCCCTTCGGCCCGTGCGCATGTCGTTCATGGCAATGCTCAAAGACGCCACCGGCAGCCCCGGCGAGAGCGTGCTGGTGCTGACCACCATCGCCCGCGTGCTGATCGGCTTGGCAGGGCCCCTGGGCAAGAGCGACGTCGAGGCTCGGGCACGCGTCAGCCGCGGCGAGGTCAAGAAGGCGCTCTATGCCCTGATCGGCGTCACGCCCTGAGCCCTGGCCCTCGACGCGCGGCGGCCCTGGGCGATATCATCCGCTCCGCCATGAGGGGCCTGATCACAGCTGGGTGTTTCGCGATCTTCCTTGCTGCCTGCGGCGGTGGCCCGCCCCCTGCCCAGGCGCCCGAGCCCGCCCCGAGCGAGCCGAGCCCCGAGCCCAAGGCCGAGCCCAGCGTCGAGCCGAAGGGCGACGACGAGAGCGGTGAAGGAAAGGGCGAGGGCAAGGCTGGCGACGCCAGTGGCGAAGGCAAGCCCGCAGCGGGCGCGCCCAGCTTCAAGGAAGGCGGCTCGGTAGACGAAGCCATCAACGCGGTGCCGCAGGGCACGCCGCGGGTCAACGTGGAGCAAGACAGCCTGGCGAAGCCGCTGATGGACGAGAACCTGTACAAGCCATGCAAGCTGTCACCGGCCCAGCACTTCAAGCTGAAGGTCGCGATCTGGGACGGCAAGGCCGTGGGGATCGATCTGAACGCGACTCCGAAGAACGACAAGGTCGTGGCCTGCATCAAGCAGCAGATCAACGGCATCACCTGGAAGGACAAGGTGAAGTCGCTGAACACCGTCGAGTATCAGTTCTGACGGCCTCGTCCGGTCACCCCCGCCGCTTCGGTTTCCGGAGCCGCCGCCGTGCCTCGGCATAGGCTGCGACGACGCGCCGGAACGCCTCGGCGTCGCCCCCGCGATCGGGGTGCGTCGCCATTGCCTGCTTGCGATAGGCCGTCTTCAACTCGGCGTCGGTGACGTGGGCCGAGACGCCCAGCACCGACCAGATCGATGCGTTGTCCTCAGGGTGCGCGCCCAGGTTGGCGCGCGCGGCCCGGGGTTCGCGGCTTGCCTGGCTCGGCCAGGGCGGCTGCCCCCGCAGCATGCGTTTCCAGGCCCTGGCCCACAGCCCGTCGATCTCGATCAGCGGGGTTCCGGCCCGTTTCTCGGCTGCCGCCCGCGCCGCTTGGCGGGTGGCCGCGGCCCCGCCCTCGGCGTCGGGCTTGCGAAACGGAACGTACGCGGGTGGGCCGCTCCACCACGCCACCCAGAAGTAGCGGCCGCGGCTCGTCCGGGTGATCGAGCAGACGGGCGCGAAGAGCGACGACACGGCGCCGAATCTAGCGCACTCGCGGGCAGGGCGCGGGGCCCGGCCCAGCAACCTGATCTGGCTGCGGGGCGCGGGTGACGCACTTTCGGCTGCGTGCTAGCGAGGCAGAATGTCGACCATTGCCCCGGAAGCTCGCCTGACCTGTCGCATCGATCTAGGCGCCATCGTGTTCGACGGCGACCGCGACATGCGAAAGGCCCTGATGGCCGACGCCCAGTTTCGCGAGGTGGTCGAGATGGCCGAGGCCAACGCCTTCGTCGCCTCGGCCCGCCGCGACCTGCTGCTGCAATCCCTGAAACTGACGCCCAAGATCGCTCCCGAGTGCTTCGCTGCCATCGCGCGGGTCACGGCCCGGCTCGGCATCAGCATGCCGATCGAGGCGTATTGCGTGCCCGACCCGCTGATCAGCGCGTTCGTGAGCCCGCCCGAGAACGGGCGTCTGGTCTTGGGCGTCTCGTGCGCCACGCTCGAGCGGCTCGACGGCCCCGAGCTGACCTTCGTGCTTGGTCACGAGATCGCGCACGCGCTCTTCGACCACTTCTCGCTGACGCCCGAGGCGCTTCAGAGTGACGACCGACTCGCCCCGGAGGCGCTGGCCCGTTACTACGCGTGGATGCGCTATGCCGAGCTCAGCGCGGATCGTGTCGGCCTCTTGTGCTGCGAAGATCCGGACGCGGCCGTGCGCGCGTTCTTCAAGCTGACCAGCGGGCTGTCGGAGCCGCGCTTCTCGAGCCAGGCCTGCGAAAGCGCCCAGCAGTGGACCGAGATCAGCGGCGAGACCATGGAGAGCGCCGAGGCCGACTGGTTCAGCACTCACCCCTACAGCCCGCTTCGCCTCAAGGCCATCGACGTGTTCTCGCGCTCGCGCACCTATCACCAGCTGATCGGCCGGAGCGGTGGCGACCTGGGCGAGGCCGAGCTCGAGCGTGAGGTCGCCGCCATCATGAAGCTGATGGACCCGACCTTCCTGGACGACCGCACTGACGGCAGCGCCGAGGTGCGGGACTTCCTGGCTCTGGCCGGCGTAGCCGTGGCCACCGCAGACGGCACGGTCGTGGACGCCGAGCACGATCTGGTCGTCGGTCTGGTCGGGCCCGAGGGGAAGCTCTCGGACGGCGCGTCGATCGAAGAGCTGGGCGACGAAGAGTTTGAACGGCGGATGATCGTTGCGGCCGAGAAGCTCTGCCTGAAGCTCTCGCCCGTGCGGCGCCAGAAGATCCTCGAAGATCTGGTGGCGATCGCGCTGGCAGACCAAGAGCTGGCCCACGAAGAGGTCGAGGTGCTGGGGACCGCGGCGGTCTGGCTGGGGGTGGATCCCTCGTTCGTCGAAGAGGCCATCGCCCGCTACGCCGCGGCGCTGGACTGAGGGTCAGCTGGGCGCTTCGCCCAGTGACAGCCCGCCCAGCTTGCGCGAGGTGATGTCCGACAGCGCCATGATGGTGGCCTGCGGGTTCACTGCGCTGGGGCTGGGGAACACGCTGGCGTCGCACACGTACAGGCCTTCGAGCCCGCGGAGCTTGCCGTTCGGATCCACCGGGCCGCGGTCATCGGCCGTCATGCGGCACGAGCCGAAGGTGTGATTCATGGTCATGGCCAGGTGCTTGGCCTTCACCCGTGGGGACAGCATGCTCTCGGTGTCGCTCGGGGTTCGCATCTCGTCCACCACGCTCACGATGCCGGTGTGCACGTAGCGCGCGCCCAGTGTCAAGAGCGCGTCAGCGGCGCGTTTCATCCCGCGCATCACCGGCGCCACGTTGTGCTCGGGGATCCAGAGGCGCATGTCCGGGTCGCCGCTGCGGCTGGCCTTCACCGTGCCGTGCACGTCCCCACGATAGACGCAGGCGATCACCGCGGCGCGTTTGACCTCGTCCAGCCGCTCGACGAAGCGCCGTCCGACGTCGCCCCAGCGCACCATCAGCGCCGCCGGTGAGGCCCACAGCCCCTCGTACTTGAGTCCGCGGATCTCTTGCGAGATGGCGCCCCAGCCCTGAGTCGCGCCGACCCACGGGTCGACCACCTCGTCCATGATGCCCACCAGCCCGCCGCCGATGTGGCAGAACAGCGTCGCGCCCACCAGGCCCCGGGGGTTGATGCCGCTCTTCTGCAAGATCACCGGTGTGTGCATGGTTCCCGCGGCCATCACCACGTGCTCTGCGTGCACGCGAAAGCGGCCGCGCTTCTGCCAGCCGGGCACCTCGACCACCTGCCCCTCGACGCCCACCGCCCGCTTGCCCCGCACCAGCACGCGCTCGACCTGGCAGAAGGTGAAGACCTCGGCGCCGTCTGCCTCGGCCGCCGGCAAATAGACGCGGTCCATCGATTGTTTCCGGCCCGACGCGCAACCAGTGAGGCAGTCCGAGCTGCCTTCGCAGTCGTGCACGGCGCGGGGCAGCCCGCCGCCTTTCTCGCCCAGCACCCCCTGCACCGCATCGCGCACCAGGCGATTGCGCCGCCCCCACACCGTCGTCGGCGTCGGGGCAACGCGGCACCGTGCGAACACCCGGGCGTAGGCCGCGTCGAGCTCCGGGCCGTCGAAGTGCGCGACGCCGCTCTCGGCCCTCCACTCTTGCCGCACCCAGGCCGGCAGCGGCAACATGATGGCCGAATTGACCACGCTGCCACCGCCCAGGCAGCGCGCGTGCATGGTGGGGCTGGGCGCCGTTCCCAGGATGATGCGGAGCCCGCCCTCCCAGAAGTAACGCGCAAGAAAGCGCGGCGTGTCGCGCAGCATGTCTTCGGGCCGGACCTCTGGCCCCGCCTCGACCACCACCACCTTCATGCCGGCGCGCGCCAGGTTCGCCGCGGCCACCGCCCCGCCCGGTCCCGAGCCGACCACCACCACGTCGGCCTCGATGTCGAAGCCCGCCGCCACGTCGTCGAAGCCGTGCCTCACGACCGACCCTCGCTCGGTGCCGCAAGCGCCGCCGGGCGCACGGCGATCTTGACCGGATCCAGCGGACGATCGCACACGCGATATTCGCCGATCCATTCGATCGCGAGCGGATGCGACATGTACATCATGGTGGCGGTCGCCTTCAGCGCGTCGCCCAGCACGCGCAGCAGCATGAGCTCAGAGCGGCGGAAGCAGTGGATGGCCCAGGTGCGGTGGCGCGCCGGCAGCCGCGAGAACCGTGAAAGCCGCCAGCTCAGCAGCCCGGCCGCGAGCTCGGTGAACACGAACAGCAGCACCAGCAGCCGCCGCTGGCGGGGCGGCAACTCGTCGAAGTACTCGAGCGTGCGCTCGACCATCGCCGTGGACTTCCAGTCCGGCGCACCCAGATCGTTCTCCGGGAACGTGGCCTCGCTGGTCGCGGCGATCCCCGCCATCGCGAGGCGCATCCAGAAGCCCGGCTCGGTCACCGCCCTCTCGTTTAGCACGCCCCCGTGCGCACGAGGAGCTGGGTGCCGGTCGTGAACGCCGATTTCGAATCGAAGTACTCGTGCCCGCCCTGGAGCGCTAAGCTCATGCGCAGCGTCCGTGGTCACGCCGGGCACTTCCCGTATGCGCACACCGACTCCCTTCGAGCTGTCCGATCGTTACGTCGACGAGAGCGCCGAGCTCGATCCGGTTCACTCTACCTCGCTGGGGCTCGAGGGGCGCGATCACCTCTGGGGCAAGGCGTTCGGGCTCGAGGGTCACGCCGCTCGCATGGACCTGGTGCGACGGTATCGCAGCGCGTTTGCCCAGCACGTGACGCACGCCGATCAGAACGAGCAGCTGGCAGCTCGCGTGATGCTCGGCTCCCTCGACGAAGAGCTCGCGGCGAACGAGGCCGGCGAGCATCTTCGCGATCTGTCCCACATGGTCTCCAGCTTCCAGCGCATCTGGTCCACCTTCGACCTGATGAAGACCGACTCGCTCGACGCGTGGCAGGCGGTGTGCGCGCGCCTCGAGACCATCGATCAGCCCTATGCAGAGCTGCGCGAGCGATTGAGCGTGGGGCGTCAGCAGGGCCAGCACGTGGCGGCGCGGCAAGTCGCATCCGTGTCCCGGCAGGCGCGCCGGCTCGGCGCGGACGACTCTGCCTTCGATCGGTTGGCGCAGCAGGGGGCGCAGGCGTTCCCCGCCATCGCGTCGCGGCTGGTCGCCGCGGCCGCTCACGCCCGGGCGACGGTCGCGGGCTTTGGCGAGCACCTGGAGCGCGACGTGCTGCCCAGCGCCCCCGTCGCCGACGGCCTCGGGGCCGAGCGCTACCGTCCCGCGCTGGACCGCCTGATGGGTCTCGACGTCGATCCGGCCGAGGCCCATGCCTGGGGCTGGGAAGAGATCGCGCGGCTGCGTTCCGAGATGAGCCGCATCGGTCAGCAGATCTTGCCCGGCGCCTCCCTCGAAGAGGTCACCCATCTGCTCGAGACCGACCCCGCGCGATCGCTGACCACGACGGCGGCGTTCCTCGACTTCATCGCGGCGCGGCTGACGGCGGCGCGCGAGCAGCTGGCCTCCGTCCACTTCGACGTCGACCCGCGCATCGCGCCGCTGAGTGTGGAGCTGGCACCCGTGGGGAGTCCGCTCGGGGCGTATTACCAGCCGCCGTCGGAAGACTTCTCGCGCCCCGGCGGTATTCGCTACGCCGTCGGAGATCAGACGGTGTTCCCGCTCTACCACCAGGTGTCGACGGCGTACCACGAAGGCTTCCCCGGCCATCACCTGCAGATCGGCACCGCGATGACGCGGGCCGAGCGCCTGAGCCGCGCTCACCGGCTGACCGTCTGGTACCCCGGGTACGGCGAAGGCTGGGCGATGTACACCGAGCGGCTGATGGGGGAGCTCGGGTTCTTCGAGAAGCCCGACTACGAGCTGGGGATGCTGGCCAAGCAGCTGTACCGGGCGGCGCGCGTCGTGGTCGACATCGGTCTGCACCTCGGGCTCAGCATCGATCGCGCATCACTCGTGGCGCCGGGCGAGCCGTGGACGTACGAGCGCGCCGTCGAGTTCATGCGCGTGTACGGCCACCGCACGCCTGCGCAGGCCGAGGGCGAGGTGATGCGCTACCTGGGCTGGCCGGGGCAGGCCGCCACCTACAAGCTGGGCGAGCGCGAGATCGGCCGGCTGCGCGACGAGGCGCGGGCGCGGGCGGGCAGCGCGTTCACCCTTGCGGGCTTTCACGAGAAGGTGATCGGGAACGGCGCGATGCGGCTGGATCTGTTGAGGGAGATCGTGCTCGGGTGACCGCCTTGGCACGCACGCGCCGAAGATGCGAAGCTCGCTTCTCGATGCGACGGTGCCTGTGCCTCCCGCTGCTGGTCGCCCTCGCATGCTCGAGCGAGCGCCAGCCGGCCAGGCAGGCGCCGCCTCCGCCGCCGCAGCGGGTCGATGCGCCGCCGCCCGACGCATGGACCGCGAGCAGGGCCTCAGCGGCCCAGCAGAGCCCCGCTCCGCTCCCGGATCGCTTCGCCGTTCACGGCTACTCCCAGGGCTGCGTCCATCCCAACTGTCCGCCGTGCGCTCCCACCGCGACCTGCACGCAGTGCATGGGGCCGCAGTGCTTCATCGGAGACCAGGCGGGGCCGCCCCACGCCCCGCCGAGCTTTGCATACCCGGCTCCGCTCGAGGTGTGCACGAACCTGGTGCCTGGGCGCCGGTACGTGCTCTGGTTCGAGCGCGAGGTGGAAGCACACAAGCTCGTCGCATGTGCCGAGCTGCCCTGAACGCTTTCGAGTCGTGGCCTCACTCGCTCTGCCGAAGCTCGAGCTCCGGGTCTTGGCCGATGGCGATCCCGAGGCCCGTCGGGCCGAGGTCTCGAATGCGTACCGCGGGCGCGGCCTGCGGAGAGTTCGGCCCTGCTTGCCCGAGCTGCTCGTTGACGGTGAATCCGTTGCAGCGTTCGGGCGAAAGCTGCACGGCCCCACCGTTGCTCGAATAGCGACCTTCGCAGTGGCGCGCCAAGGTCGCCCCCGGCACCGTCATTCGATCGTCGAGCGTGTACCGGCCGGGCTCGAGCCGTGGGGGGCCAAGGCAGAGCGTGACCGCGCGGGCGGGCTGCTCGGCGGCGTAGCAGCCTCGCCTTTCTCCACCCGGTGGGCCTGACGCCCCGCGCCCATCGCGGCTGCACCCTGCCAAGAGCGCCAGGCTCGAGCCGAGGACGAAGACAGCCTTCATGGCACCCTCGCCGGCTGACTCACTCTGCCGGATCGAGGGGATCGAAGGCCGCGGCCTCGCCGCGCACCACCTGATCCGAGGTCCGGCCGAAGCGCCGCTCTTTGCGGGAGAAGAGCTCCACCGACTCGAGCAGCGTGGTCGGTTTGAAGTCCGGCCACATGATGGGCAAGAAGACCAGCTCGGCGTAGGCCGCCTCGTACAGCAAGAAGTCGGAGAGGCGGCTCTCGCCCCCGGTGCGAATCAGCAGATCCACGTCGGGCAGCGTGCGGGTGGTCATCTCGCGGTGGAAGAAGCTCTCGTCGATCTCTTCGGGCAGCACCAGGCCCGCGCGGGCGCGCACTGCCAGCGCGCGGGCCGCCTCGACGATGTCTTGCCGACCGCCGTACGACAGCGCGAGCGTCAGGGTCATCTTCTCGCCGTCAGCCGTGTAGCGGATCAGATCTTCGACCGCGTGGCGCGTGCCCGTCGGAAGGTCTTCGAGCGCGCCGATCACGTTCACGCGAATACCCAGCGAGCGCAGCTCGGAGCGCTCTTTCTTGGCGAAGTCGACCAGCAGCCGCATCAGCGCTTCGACTTCACCCCGTGGGCGGGCCCAGTTCGCGACGCTGAAGGCGTAAAGGGTCAGATATTCGACCCCGATGCGCGCCGCCGTCTCGACCGCGTCGCGCACCGCCCGCGCGCCCTCGGCATGACCTTCGACCCGCGCGAGCCCGCGCTCTCGGGCCCAGCGGCCGTTGCCGTCCATGATGATCGCGACGTGACGTGGGACCCTGACTTTTTCGTTCTCAGACACGACTACCGTTTCCGTTCTCGAAAGCCGAAAGCAAGCTGGCCTTCTCGGGGAGCAAGCTGGCAGACAAAAGCGCGGGCTCTCGGGGCCCTGTGTGGAGGTTTGATGGAATCGCCGGTCCGGCTTTGATAAGCCCAGCGATTTCCTGCTGTTACTCCGCTTCGTCGGGCGCGTCGTGGCGCGGCCGCGAGCGCCGTTCCAGGGCGTCGCGGGCCTGGCCGGCCGCCTCCTTGAGCTGCTCGCTGGCCCGCCGCCGCGCCGGCGGGAAGACCAGCCGGAGCACCACTCGCGGCGGCCCCGCCTCGGCCAGCTCGGCTCGCCCACCGTGCGCTTCGGCCACCGCGCGCACGATCGAGAGCCCCAGGCCCGTCCCGCCCTTGTCCGAACGGGTGGTGACGAACCTACGGAACAGACGCTCGCGCACGTGCTTGGGCACGGCGCCGGCGTTGGCGACCTCGAGCACCACGCCGTCCTCTTCGCGACGCAGCGCGAGATCGATCGCACCCCCATCCGTCGCATGGATCAGCGCGTTCTCGAGCAAGTTCCCCACTGCGCGCACCAGCCAGGTCTCGTCGCCGCGGATGCGTGTGTCGCCCGCAGTGACGAAGGCGATGCGGCTGGCGTCATCGCCCAGTGCATCGATGGCGACCCGTGCCGCGTCGCAGAGGTCGACCGTCTCCAGATCTTCAGCTCCGCGGGCCTCGATCCGCGCCAGGCTGAGCAGGTCCCCGAGCAAGCGCTCGATGCGCTCGGTCGACTCGCGGATGCGCGTGACGAAGCGGCGCGCCTCTTCCGGCTCGTCGATCGCGCCCTCTTCCAGCACCTCGGCGCTGGCCCGGATTGCCGCCACGGGGTTCTTCAGCTCGTGGGACAGATCGGCGGCGAAGGCCTCGACGAACGGGCGGCCCTGGAGCTGTCGACGCATCGAGTCGATGGAACGGTTGAGCCGGGTGACCTCACGCCCCGCCGGCTCGAGCGGCGCGGCGACCCGCTCGCCGGCGCTCACCTTCTCGGCAAACGCGCTCAGATTCTCGATCGGGCGGGCGATGGCCCGGCCGATCAGCGCTGCCGCCGCGGCGGCCACCGCGCCCAGCACCAGGCTGATTACCAGCACCGTGGGCGCGAAATCTTCGAGCAAGCGCCGCATCACCACCGTGGGCTTCACCACCCGCGCCGAGCCGGCCACCTGCCCCTGGCTCATGATGGGCGAATCCACGCTGACGGTGCCCGCTTCGCCCTTCTTGCTGGGCGCACCCCGCGGAAAGAGCATGCGACCCTGACGGTCCAGGAGCTCGAACGAAAGCTCGGCCCCGCGCTGCCGTTCGGTCTCGAGGCGCACCGCAATCTCCTCGATGCGCAGGTTGCCGCGGTCCATTTCGGCGCCGAAGATCCCGGCCACCACGGCGCTCTCGTCCAGCGCTGCCTGGTTGGCCAGGCGCACGGCTCGCGCCTCGATGCGGTCGATCACCATGATGCCCAGGCCGAAGGCGAAGGCGCCGACGATCAGCGCCAAGGCCACGAACACCTGCATGCGGATCGACAGCCCGCGGGTGCGGGTGGCCAGCAAGCGCGCCACGACGAACGCCGCGAACAGGATCAGGCCGATGGCGGCCGCGGCGACGACGATCAGGCGTGTCACGGCTTCTCGGCAGGGGGCCGCGGTTGATCGGCGATGCGATAGCCGACCCCGCGCACGGTTTCGATCAGGCCGGGGTCCCCGCCCGCGTCCGCCACCTTCTTGCGCAGGCTCTTGACGTGAGAGTCGATGGTTCGATCCGTGATCGCGAAGCCGTCACCCCAGACCTTGTCGATGATCTGCGCGCGGGTGTACACCCGGCCCGGGCTCTCGAGCATGCTCGAGAGCAGATCGAACTCGACCCGGGTGAGCTCGAGGGCCTTGCCATCGACCTGGGCGCGACGGGTCGCTTCGTCCACGCTGAGCGGGCTCAGCTCGCTGGCACCCGGCGAGCTTCGGCCCGGCCCCACCCGGCGCAGCACCGCCCGCACCCGCGCCACCACCTCGCGCGGCGAGAATGGCTTCATCACGTAGTCGTCGGCGCCGGTCTCGAGGGCGGCCACGCGATCGGCTTCGCCGTCGCGGCTCGAGAGCACGATGATCGGCGTGAGCCGGCCCGCGCGTCGCCAGGCTCCGATCAGATCGAAGCCACTGCCGTCCGGCAGCATCAGGTCGAGCACGATCAGGTCGGCGTCACCGGCGCTGGTTGCTGCGGCACACGTGCCGGCGGTCTCCACCGTGAAGCCATCGCGGCGCAGCGCGTACGCGACGGACTCCGCGATGGCGGGTTCGTCTTCGACGACCAGGATCTTCTGCGCCATCGCGAGCTGACGGTAGCACTCCCCGGCCGCGTGCACAGGTCGGGTCAGCCGCGCGTGAGCTCTTTCACCAAGGGGCCCACGGCCTGGACCAGGCGGTCGAGGTGAGCAGGGATGGGCTGCGTACCGGCGAAGTGAACGACCAACCCACCGGGCCGGATCTCGACGTGCCCCGAGAACTTCCACGAAGCGAACAACGCCCGGGCCCCCTTGGGGAATGCCGCTGCGGCCTCGGAAGGTGACGCAGCCAGCGTGAGCATGTGCTGGTCCCAGACCGGGTCGCCGACCTTCACGGTGGGCATGGGAGGGTTCTCGAGGTAGCTGACGCGGGTGTTGAAGTGCTCGCCGCCGCGCGCGGCGGCCCGCCGCACGAACCCGGGATGGGTCACGAACAAGAGCGCCGTGCGATCGACCGGCTCACTGTCGAGGGGCGCGTGCCAGGGCTCGGCGATGGTGGCGCTGCCCGGGGGCACCGACCACGACGCGGCGTTGAACCATGCCTCGGCCCCGACCATGGTGTCGAAGGGCTCCCAGGCGGAAAACCAGGACTGATCGGGCCACGGCTCCAGCTTCATGCGCCGGGCGCGTGCCCAGGCGGCAACCTCGGCAGAGCCTTCGGGGAGCGCAGGTGAGGGCGTCGGCACGGACACTCATTAGATCGACTCCGGGCCCGATGGAACCGCTCGGTCTTGACGGCGACCGCGGCTCGGCGGAAGCATCGCCCGCGTGAAACGCTCGATTTCGAAATCTGGGATGGTTGTGCTCGCTTTTCTGGTCGGCCTCGGCGCGGTGGCGTGTGGTGGGGGCGCGCCCGGGCCCGAGTCCCCCGCGGGCTCGAGCCGCGACGAAGAGCGTGCGACCAACCTGCTCGACAAGGCACGGGCCGAGAAGAAGACCGAGACCTACCGGCGATTGGTGTCGCGTTTCCCCGACAGCAAGGCGGCGGGTGAGGGCCGCGACGAGCTGGCGAAGCTCTTGGTGGACGAAGCGAAGGCGCTCTTGAAGAGCGCCGACTTCGCCACCGCCGACGAACGCGCGGAAGAGGCCACGCTCTACGCCGGGGTCGAGCTGACCCAGGCTGCTCGCGACGTGCAGAAGGGCATCGACGAAGCCCGCGCCGATCGCGCGGCGAAGCGCGCTCTCGAGAGCGCGACAGCGGGCAAGTGTGCCAGTGCCCTGAAGGCCGTTGCCGATCCCGTTCGGGCGAAGGCTCGCGCGCACTTCAAGTCCGCACTGATGGCCAAGACCAAGGCCGCGCTTTTGACGTGCTTGGAGCAGAAGCTGGCGGAAGAAGTCAAAGCGGGCAACGTCGAGGCCGCACGTTCGCTGCTCACGGCTCCCGACACCACCACGGCGCTGGACAAAGAGAGCTACAAGGCTGCCGAAGCGTTGCTGCAGAAGCAGCTGATCGAGCAGGGCCTCGGGGTGCTCAGGCCCCTGCTCGACGCGCAGAAGTGGCAAGAGGCCTTCGCCAAGCTGGACGAGCTCGAGAAGGCCGGCAAGCTGAGCGCCCCCGAGCGCAGCATCGCCAACGGCGTGGTCCGCGACGCGGTGAAGAAGCACGTGCAAGGCGTGGTCAAGACCGCGCTGGGCGCGAAGAAGCCCGGCGACGTGCAGAAGCAGATCGACGACGCAGTGAAGGTCGCAGGCTGGGACACCGTGCCCGAAGAGATCGAGATGGCCCGCTGGCGCCTGTCGATTGCGGTCGAGTGCGAGCGCTTGCGCTGCAAGCTGGGCAAGCCGGCGGCGGCGTGGTCGTGGGGTGCGGTCGGGCTGCGCCCGGCAGAAAGCTCGGGCGGCGCCGAGTCGGGCAAGCTGAGCCACGGGCAGAAGACGTGGATCTTGGGCAAGAGCGCGGCTTTCGCACTGATCGCCAAAGAAGACCCCGGCGCGGTCGAAGGCCCGGCCCTGTTCGAGAAGGCGAGCGCGTGGGCACCCGCAAAGAGCCTGATGACCGCCGACACCACCGGCTGGCTGCCGCCGAACGACCAGCTTGCCGGCGTGGTGGTCTGGGCACCGCTGCGGGCGCCCGCCAAGGACTACCACCTGGGCACCGTGAAGAAGGTCGACGGCCGCAAGGTCACCGTCGTGCGGATGGCCGACAAGGCAGACGTGGTGGTCGACCTCGCCACGCTGCGCGCCGGTGCCATTGGCAGCGGGCTCAAGGTGATGGCGTTCTGCAACGATCAGGTCCACACCGAGACGGCGAAGGTCGACAGCATCGTGAGCACCGACGAGGGCGTGCCGAAGGTGAAGATCAAATGCGACAAGGGCGACATCACCCGCGTCGAGATCGGGACCGCGCTCGTGACCAAGGCCGAGTGGCTGCCCGCCAAGAAACCCTGAGATGAAGACGCTGCTCTTGATGCGTCACGCCAAGTCCGACTGGGACGACGCGGGCGTCTCGGACCACGACCGCCCGCTGAACGGTCGCGGTGAGCGGACTGCGCCGCAGATGGCCGCGCTCTTGGTCGCGGAGAAGCTCACGCCCGATCTGATCCTCAGCTCGACGGCGCTGCGCGCCCGCACCACGGCGCTGGCGGTGGCCGAGGCCGCCGGCTGGAAGCCCGAGGTCCGCCTGCGGCACCCGCTGTACCTGGCCGATCCTGCGCGCATCGTCCACGAGATCGTGCGCATCCCGAGGGACGTGGGTTGCCTGCTGGTCGTCGGGCACAACCCGGGTATGGAAGACCTGGTGAGCGATCTCTCGATGATGCGTCAGGCCATGCCCACCGCGGCCATCGCGCGCTTCGCGTTTCCGATCGGCAGCTGGGACGAGTTGCCCGCTGCCCGCGCCGAGCAGGTGCACGTCTGGCGGCCCCGCGACGGAGCGTGAGCAGCGCAGGTGCGCCCCTGGCCTGATCGGGTGAGCACGACTTTTTCGGAAACTCGGCGCGCGAGCGACCCGAGGCGGGGGCATGACCTCGATCCGAGAACTGCTCACTGGTTTCTGCTGGCTCTGGCTCGCCGGCTGCGCGGGGGAGCCCTTCCGGGCCATCCCCGAGGCAGACGCGGGTGACCCTAGGGTGACTCTTCCCGTGGACCACGTGGCCGGTCCCGCGCTGAGCGCGCCCCCTCGCCCCACCGAGCGCGCGTTCGCGCGCAAGGGCCCAAGTCAGCTTGCCGAGATCGACGCGCGGACCGGGCGTGTGCTTTCGACCACCGTCGCCGGGGACGTATTCCGCGATCTGATCCGGGACGGCGAACGCCTCGTTGCGGCCATTTCTGGCGACGATCTCGACTCGACGACGGTTCGTGCGCTGCGCGTTGCCGACGGGGCGATCGCGCCGGCCGGTGAGAGCGATCCGCTCGGTGCCGGCGGCCGGCTGTTTGCCTTTCCACCGTTCACGCTGGTGCTGACCGAAGACATGGCCGTGACCTGGTCGCTGCTCGACGGCGATCTGCGGCTCGTGCCCGGAAGCAAGGCGGTGGCTCGCCCCGCCAGCTTGCTCCTATCGAGTGAGCCGTCGCAGCTGCTCGCCCTCAGCCCCACCGGATACGACGCCGGGGAGTACTCGGACACGCTGGTGGTCGCGCGCTTCGACGCGACCTGGCAGCTCGAGTTCCAGTCCATCCCCGCGCCCGGTCGTCCCAGCTCGCGCCTGGCTGGCGCGCCCGACCGCGACGAGGCGTATCTGGTGCGCAAGCACGCCAGCGCCTACGACTTCGAGCTGGCCGAGATCTCCCGTGTCACTCCGACCTCACCCGCCGGCTTCTGGACGGTGAGCATTCCCGGCGCACTGGGAGAGATCGAAGACGTCGTGGTGGCCGCCGACCGTGACGCCCTGCTGGTGCTGCTCTCGCGCGGGGCATCGACCGGAGCGCTGGCGCTCGTCCCATTGCGCGGCGGCGTGACGCCTCAGCTCGTCCCGCTCTCGGCGCCCGTAGAGTCGTCGCCCTGGTTTCAGCGTGCGCTCGCGCTCTTGCCCTCGGGGCGGGTGCTCGCCGCCACGACCTTTCGCGTCGAGGCCTTCGACCTGATCGACGGCCCCGCGCTGGTGTACGTGGACGGCTTCGACGGCGAGGGGCTGGCGGCCCCGCTGGTCGCCTGGGAGTGAGGCATCCGCGAGCCCGCTTGACAGCGCCGGAGGTCCCTGTTAAACACTCGTTTAGAACGGTTGTTTAACAATGGATTCCAGCACGATTCCTGCGGCAATTAGCGATGGCGTGCGAGAGCGCATCCTCTCGGCGGCTCGTGCGGAATTCGCCCAGTGCGGGTTCGGGGCGGCCTCGGTTCGGACCATCGCGCAGCGGGCCGAGACCACCGCGGCGATGATCAACTACTACTTCGGCGGCAAGCAGGCGCTGTACGACACGGTCGTCGCCGACGCGCAGGGCCGCCTCTTCGCTCGGCTGGCGGCGGCGATTGCAGCCGGGGGCAGGGAAGGGCTGCCGGTGCGGCTGGCGCTGGCGCACTTCGACTTCTTGGTCGAAGAGCGCAAGCTGCAGCGGCTCTTGCTTCGGCAGATGCTCGACCAGGGCGGTGCCGTGCGCGAGCGCTCCGAGGCCCTCGTGGGCCCGCTCACCCGGCTGATGCACGAGCACTTCGGCGATCGCGACGCGGCGCGCGAGCTCGCCGTCAGCATGTTCGGTGCCATCTCTGGCTACTTCATCTACGAGCCGGTGCTCGGTGCGTTTCTCGGACAAGACCCGCTGTCGCCCGAGCGACTGGCTGCCCGTCGGCGTCACATCGCCGACCTCACCATGCTTCTGGAAAGGTCCACGCAATGAATCACAGAGTCGACTTCCTCGAATTGGCCCGCGGTATCGCCGGTGCTCGCCTGGGCCTTCAGCACCCCATCTATCTGGTGCACGCGCTCACCGCGCGCTGCAACGCGCGCTGCGGCTTCTGCGCCTGGAACCCGGACTTCTACGACCCGAAGCAGCAGCTCTCGACGCCCGCCATCAAGCAGCTGTACACCGACGCGCGGCGCGCCGGCTTCGTGGGGCTCTCGATCTGGGGCGGCGAGCCGCTGGTGCACGCCGACTTCGAAGAGTGCGTGTCGCACGCCCGCCAGCTGGGCCTGTTCACCAACATGGTGACCAACGGCTTCCTCTTGCGAAAGAAGCTGGCGGCGGTCGCGGACAACATCGACAAGCTCAGCATCTCGCTCGACCACCCGTCGGCGAAGCACGACGAAATGCGCGGGATCCGCGGGCTGTTCGACGAGATCGTCGCCGGCACCCAGGCGCTTCGCGCGCGCGATCCGAAGAAGACGGTGCTCTTCGTGTGCACGCTGCAGAAGGCCAATGTCGACCGGCCCACGCTGCGCGGGTTGGCCGAGCTGTGCGCGGAGCTGGGCGTCCTGGGCGTGTTCAACGGGCTGCGCGAAGAGGCAGCCACCGAGGGCGGTGACGCCGGCCTCTCGCGGTATGCGCCCTCGCAGGACGAGCTGGCGGAGGCCTTCGGCTTCCTGCAGCAGCTGAAGCGGCAGGGTTACCCCATTCTCAACTCGAACACCCACCTGAACATGATGCAGAAGGGCCCGCCCGAGTACCACTGCCACTGGCCGAAGTTCATGCTGCCGATCGAGGCCAATGGCGACGTGGTCGACTGCATGCACTGGGGTACGCGCCCCATCGCCAACCTGAAAGAGACGACGCTGGACGAGGTGCTGCGCCACCCGCGGGTGCGTGCGCTGGCCGGCCGTGAGGGCGAGAGCTGTCACAAGTGCGTCTCGATCCATCGCGTCGAGATCTCGGAGGTGTGCGGGGGCAATCTCGAGCCGGTGGTGTCGTGGGCCAAGCTCAAGGCGCCCAGGCGCCTGCCCGTGCTGGGAGCGCGCGCGGCCGTGGTGGGGTGAGTCATGGGCAAGTTCACCGACCGTGCCGAGTTCGAGCGGGTGATGGCGCGCCTGTTCGAGCGCCTGATGGCGACGCCGGACGTCGCCGACCCCCTCACCAGCACCGCGCTCGTGGTGCGCTTTCGCTATCCGGATCTGGGCTCGGTGCTCACTTTCGATCTGAAGCACCGCCCGGCCGAGTTCTCGACCACCGAGCGGGTCGCCGCCGACGTCGAGATGGTGCAGTCGTCGGACACCGCCCACGAGTTCTGGCTGGGCGAGCTGAACCCGGTGCGCGCCATCGCCACCGGGCGCGTGCGCGCGCGCGGGGACGTGGCGGGCGCGCTCAAGCTGCTTCCGGCGATTCGTCCGGCGTTTCGCATCTACCCCGACGTGCTCCGCGAGCTGGGGCTGGCGGACGTGAGCGCCCCGAGCGCGAAGCGACACCGCCTCGACTGGAAGCGCTTCTTGACGCGCTTGCGCCGCCCCGGCGTGAAGGCCCCTCGCAGCCCGGAAGACACTCGCCCGCCGACCCAGGCCGAGCCCGTGGTGCCGGCGACCCAGGCGAGCGCCCTGCCCGAAGACGAGCAGCTGCTACGCGTGGAGATGCTGCGGCGCATGCTGCTGATCCGCGAGCTCGAAGAGCGGCTGGCGTCCGAGTGGCACGCCGGCGCGCTGCCCACGGCCGCCATTCACCTGAGCACCGGGCAAGAGGCGGTCGCGGTGGGGGTGTGTTTCGCGCTGCGCCGCGAGGACGTGATCGCCACCACGCACCGCGGGCACGGGCACATGCTGGCCAAGGGGGCGCCCGCTGATCGCATGATGGCCGAGATCTTCGGCAAAGAGACCGGGCTGTGCGCGGGCAAGGGTGGCAGCATGCACGTGACCGACGCCAGCGTGGGCGCCATCGGCGCCAACGGCATCGTGGGCGCGTCGCCGCTGATGGCGCTGGGGGCGGCGCTGGCGTTCTCGCACCAAGAGCGCGACGCCGTGGCGGTGGCGTTCATGGGGGACGGCGCCACCAACCAGGGCATGTTCCACGAGGCGCTCAACCTGGCGTCGGTGTGGAAGCTGCCCGTGCTGTTCGTGATCGAGAACAACGGCTACGGCGAGTTCACGCCCCAGGCGGGCTCGACCCAGCTGGCTCGGCTCTCGGAGCGCGCTCTGAGCTACGGCATGCCGGGGGTCACCGTCGACGGCAACGACGTCGGCGAGGTGCACCGGGCGGCGCGCGACCTGGTGGCGCGTGCCCGCGCGGGCCAGGGGCCGGCGCTGCTCGAGTGCGTGACCTACCGCTGGCGCGGCCACATGGAGGGCGACGCCCAGAGCTATCGCAGCCCGGCCGAGCTCGAAGCCTGGAAGGCCAAGGACCCGTGTGCTCAGCTGAGGGCTCGCCTGATCGCCGAGCAGGTGGTCGACGAGCCGAAGGCGCAGGCGCTTTCCGACGAAGCGCGCCTGGCCGTCGATGCAGCGATCGAGTTCGCTCGCCGGTCGCCCGAGCCCAAGCCTTCCGCGCTGATCACCCACGTGTTCTCGCCCGAGCCGAAGGGCGCGGAGGCAGCGGCCACGGGGGCGTACGAGACGGTCACCGCCTCGGCGGCCATCAACCGCGCGCTGCGCGAAGAGATGCAGCGCGATCCGCGCGTGCTCTTGCTCGGCGAGGACATCACCTTGGGCGGGTACCTGGCGGTGACGAAGGGCCTGGTCGAGGACTTCGGCAAGCGGCGCGTGCGCGACACACCCATCAGCGAGAACGCCATCGTCGGCGGGGCGGTGGGAGCAGCCATGAACGGCCTCAGGCCCGTGGCCGAGATCCTGTTTTCGGACTTCTTGACGGTGTGTGCCGACCCACTGGTCAACCAGGCGGCCAAGCTGCGCTACATGTCCGGCGGGCAGTACTCGGTGCCGATGGTGGTGCGCACGCCGGGCGGCGCCGGGCTGGGCATGGCCGCGCAGCACTCGCAGTCGCTCGAGTCCTGGTTCATGAACATCCCGGGCCTGATCATCGCCGCACCGGGCACGGTGCGGGACTGCCGCGCGCTGCTCAAGGCGGCGATTCGCTCGGACAATCCCGTGCTGTTCTTCGAGCACAAGCTGCTCTACCTGACCGAGGGCGCGATCCCCGTCGCCGACGACGTGGCGCCGCTCGGCGTCGCCAAGGTCGTGCGCTCGGGCGGCGACGTCACGCTGGTGGCGCTCTCGTACATGGTGCAGGTCGCCCTCGAGGCCGCGACAGCCCTCGCGAAGGAGGGCATCGAGGTCGAGGTCATCGATCCGCGCACCGTGGTGCCCCTGGACACCGAGACCATTCTCACCTCGGTAGAGAAGACCCGGCGGCTGATCACGCTGGAAGAGAGCCCGGTGCGCGGCGGCTTCGGGGCCGAGGTGGTGGCACGGGTGGCGACACGGGCGCACGGCCTGCTCGCGTCGGCTCCGCTTCGCATCGGTGCCGGCGATCACCCCATCGCTTACAACAAGGCCCTCGAGTGCCTGAGCGTGCCGGACGTTGCACGGGTGGTGGCCGCGGTGAAGGGTGTGCTCTAGTCAGGTCAGCACGCCTGGCGCCAAGAGGAACAACAGCCCGAAGCTCACCAGCAGCACGCCGCTCACCGCTTTCAGCAGCTTGGCGCCGCGCTCACTCAGCGTGAGCCGGTGCAGCGTGAGCGCATAGGCGGCCACGATCACCGCCAGCGGGATCACGTACGCCACGTTGTACAAGACCAGGTAGCCAAAGCGCGCAACGCCGGACAGATCGCTCCGGAGCGTGAGGATCCGCGTGAACACGGCCGGCAGACCCAGCGTGCAGCCGAGCTCGATCAGGTTCACCAGGAAGGCGAGCACGCTGATGCCCAGGAACGCAGCAGGCAAGCTGGCAGAGGCGGCGATGGCGCGCATGCGACGAAACAGGGTCGGCTTGGCCTTGTCCGGGATCATCAGGGACACGCCCCGCTTGAACCAGAACAGCTCTTTCAGGTTGATCAGACCCATGCTCAGCACCACCAGCCCCAGCACGAGGGTGACCGGGCGCGACAGGCCGACCAGCGAGAACACGCCGATCCACGCGGTCATGAACACGAAGTAGACGACCCCCGAGGCGAGCACGAAGGTTCCGCCGAACAGCAGCAGCCGCTGGCGCGACTTCACGTGCACCAAGATGCTGAGCAGCACCAGCAGCACCCACATTGCGCACGGGTTCACGCCATCGACCAGGCCGATCAAGAGCGTGAAGGTCGGCAGTGAGATCGCAGTCGGATCGACGTCCCCGAGCAGTGGGAGCGTGACCGAGCGGACTCGGCTTTCGGTCGTGGGCGCTCCGCCGCGCGCGATCGCCGCTCGCACCTCGGCCTCCGTGGACGCGCCGCCATAGCCGACCACGTAGGCACGCCCGACGACGAAGGTCGGGACCCCCGCCGCCCCGCCGCCCAGCTCACGCATCGTCTGGATGAAGCGCGCGCGACCCGCGGCGTCTTGCCGCACCTCTACGCGCTCGACATCCAGGCTCGCGTCCCGCGCAAGGGCGTCGACGAACGGCTTCGCCGCTTCGCAGTGTGGACAGCCGACCCCCCAGAAGAACACCAGGCGCTGCTTCGCAGTGGCCGGGGGCGTCGCTGCCGGGGCGGGAGCGCTGGCGTCTGGCGCGTCGGCGAGGTCCGACAGGTCGATGGGGCAGGTGCCCACCTCTTTGACGCAGTCCTCGTCGGCGTCCTGGATCGAACCATCGGTGGGGGCGGCGCGAGCCACCGCGGCCCACAGCACCGCCAGCAAGAGCAGCACGAGCAGCCACCCACGCTTCACCGCGCCCCCTTGCATTGCGCGATCATCTTCCGGACGCATTTCTCGGTCTCACCCGGCACCCAACCCATCACGTGCGTGTTGCCGCAGACGAAGAGCGGCACGCCGGGGTCGCGGATCTTCAATCGCTTCACCTCTTCGGCGAAGCGCCGACGCCCTTCGGGGCTCTTCTTCACTTCCCACGACTCGAAGCGCAGCTCGCGGTGCTGCTTCTCGAGCTTCGCGACGAAGGGCTTGGCCTTGTGGCAGTGCGGGCAATCGAACGCGTAGAAGAACGAGAACGGCGGCCGCTCGTCCGCGCTCAGCGCCGAGGGCCAACCGAAGAGCGCGAGCCCAATGAAGAGGCGTCGGGATGGGTCGAACATGTCGCCTCCTTCCCGGAGGGCTGCATCGGCTGTGCCAGCGCGCGGTCCCGATCTCGCCGCCACCGCCCCGGCACGGGCTGCGTGCCAGTGCGCGCCGCCTGCAAGCCGTGCGCGGGCTACTTGCTCGGCGGCGGTGCTTCCAGACAGGGTTTCGCGGCCGGCGCCGCCGCGTCGGGCTCCGTGCTCGGGGTGGGCCGAAGCTGGGGCTCCAGGCACGGCCGAGGCTCGCCACCGTCGGTCACCGGCGCAATGCTCAGGCACGGCTGCGAGGCCTTCTCGCAGCTGGTCACCGCGAGCCCCGCCAACGCCGAGACCATCAGCAGCCGGCGCCGCGCCAAGATCGTGTCGCGATCGGTCACCTCACACCTCCGGAGAACATCGTCGAGCGCTTTGCCCCCTCACGGACACTTGGTCAGCGAGGTGATGGGCGAAAATGGGCCGCCGGCGGGTTTCACCGTGTCGTCGTAGCTCTTGAGCGCGCTGACCAGCGCGGCGCGGTACTCGGCGTAGGTCTGGTTCAGCTTGTCGGCAGTCGTGGCCTCGGCCGCGCACAGGAACTTGTCGACGCCGCAGAGCGGCAGCGCCTCGCAACCCGGGGTGGCCGGGCCTGCGGCCTCGAGCGCCTTGTCGCCGTACAGCACGCGGCCGTCGACCATGGTCACGCGCACGGTGCTGGGGGTGGCGGCCAGCACCGCGTCGTAGGCGTTGCTCACGTTGCCCGGCACCACGAACAAGTCGGCCCGCTTCCCCACCTCGAGGGAGCCGACGTACTTCTCGACCCCCAGCACGCGCGCCCCTTCGATGCTGCCCATCTCGACGATCTTCTTCGGGGTCAGCTTGTTGCCCCACTTCGAGTCGTCGTAACCGTCGGCGAAGCGCAGCTCGTCGAGCATGTTCACGCTGCCGCCCAGCGCCCAGTCTGGCCCGAGCGCGATCTTCTTCACGCCCGCCGCCATCGCCGCGGGAATGTCGGTGGTCGAGCCGTACAAGAACACGTTGGACTTGGGTGACCAGACTAGGCCCATGTCCGCCGTGGCCATGGTCTGAAACTGCGTGGGTTGCAGGGCCGTGCCGTGCACGAGGGTGACGCGACTGTTGATCAGGCAGCCGCTCGCGGCGTTGGCGAGCGAGGTGAACTCGTTCAACGCCGGCCCGTCGGTGCCCTCGGCAACGTGCACCACGAACGTGTCGCCGGCCTTGACCGCGTTGCACACGGTGGTGGCGTCGCTGCCCGAGGGCACGGCAATGGCAGTGCGGACCGGGTCGATGTTCGGCGTCTCGAGATCGTTGTACGCGGTGTCGATGGTCCGGACCAACGATGCGAAGCACTTGCGCTCGCCGGCGGCGACCAGGAACGACGTGGTGCCCGCGATCAGCGCCTTGGTCTCGGCGAACTTGTTCATCTCGCACGCCACGTTGGGGCCCGAGGCCGACTCCAGCGCCTGCTTCGCGTCGACCGTCTGGGTGTAACGCGGCTCCTTCACGGGGTCCGTCCAGTGGTTGTGGTTCGTGTACAGCTTCTGCGGGGTCCAGTCGGTCTCGTCGAACAGGTTGAACAGGCCGTGATTGTGGGGATCGATCAGCCCGGGCACGATCACGCCGTGGGTCTCGATCACGGTGGCGCCGGTGGCGCCAGGCTGGCCGCTGCACGAGGCCGCCACGCAGGTGATGTTCTTGCTCTCGACCAGCACCTCGCCGGCGATGGCGCCC